>Ga0315280_10005691_pt1 | contig 17627 bp, 16 predicted proteins | sample YL17G06_40_MG_FD_203697 | JGI IMG/M metagenome (GOLD analysis project Ga0315280, IMG submission 203697) | Sediment microbial communities from Yellowstone Lake, YNP, Wyoming, USA - YL17G06_40 | ecosystem: Environmental > Aquatic > Freshwater > Lake > Sediment | place: USA: Wyoming | collected...
GTACGACGACAGCGGAAGCCTGCGCAAATTCGTCAACGTCTACGTGAACGATGAGGACATCCGCTTCCTGGACGGCGAGGACACCGCCCTGAAAGAGCAGGACGAGGTCTCCATCATCCCCGCAATCGCCGGGGGAGGCAGTCCCCGGAAGGTGATGTGACATGGCACGGAAAGCCGTGAAACTCATCTTCCCTTCCCACCTCATCCAGGAACCCGTGACCTTCCGGATGGCGAAGCAGTTCGACGTGATCCCGAACATCCGCCGCGCTCGGGTCACGGAGACTATCGGGGAGTTGGTGCTCGAGCTGGAAGGCGAGGAAGAGAGCATCGAGCGAGGGATCCGCTATCTGCAAGATGAGGGCGTGCATGTCACCGCCGTGGAAGGCGATATCCTGGAGTGAACGCGGACGGGGCCCATAGGAACCCGCAGTCGCGGCGGGGAATACTGAGATGTTCTCGGCTGTCGCGTGTCCCAGAAGGCAACCGCGGCCGGGTTCCGGTGCAGTCACTCTGGTCGGTTCTGCGCGTCGCCGCGTTGAGCCATTCGGCGAAGCGCAAGAGAACGCGAGGGAATGTCAATGCCTCCCAACACCAAGGACATGCTGTCCAAAGCACAGCGACTGGCGCCCGAACTCGTCAAGTGGCGCCGCCACATTCACATGAACCCTGAACCCAGCATGCAGGAGCACGAGACGGCTGCCTTCGTAGCCGAGCGCCTGCGCGAGATCGGCGTTGACAGGGTGATGACCGGAATCGGTGACACCGGCGTGGTGGGCCTGGTTCGCGGCCGCGGGCGAAGAACCGTTGCGCTGCGCGCCGACATGGACGCGCTCGAGATGCACGAGCAGAACGACGTTCCGTACCGTTCGCGCCGCCCGGGCATGATGCACGCCTGCGGGCACGATGGACACGTCGCCTGCTTGCTGGGCGCAGCCAGCATGCTTCAGGAGATGCGATCCCATCTTCCGGGCAACGTGAAGCTGATCTTCCAGCCCGGTGAAGAGGGCGCAGGCGGCGCGGCGCGCATGATTCGCGATGGCGTTCTCGAGAACCCGAAGGTCGCGGCCATCGCGGCGCTGCATGTGGATACGGAAACGCCGTCGGGGAAGGTAGCGGTTCGCTACGGCGCTGACACCGCGCAGGTTGACGACGTCACGCTCACCATCCTTGGGAAGACCACCCACGTGGCGCGGCCCGACCTCGGGGTTGATGCCATCTCGGCCGCCTGCCAGGCGTTCAATGCGATCCAGCAGTTCATCGCACGCCGCACCAGCCCGCTGGACCGCAGAGTCGTCGGGTTCGGGACTATCCATGGCGGCACTCGCATGAACGTCGTCGCCGACGAGGTCAAGCTCCAGGGCACCATTCGCACCATTGAGCCCGAGACGCGCGACGCCATCCTGCGTTTCCTGAAGGGCGATCTGAAGAGGACCGTGAAGGCGACGGGCGCAACCGCCAAAGTGCACATCGAAGAGAGCTACCCGCCGCTAATGAACGATGATCGCGTGGTGACCGCCGTCGCCGCCGTCGCCAGCGAGATGCTTGGGGCCGACAGCATCGTCGAGATCCCCCAGCCCGTCCTCGGCGGCGAGGATTTCTCCTACTTCGCGCGCGCAGGAGTACCCGCGGCGATGTTCCGGATCGGCACCCTCGACGCGAAGAAAGGCTTCACCGCGGCCGGACACAACTCCAGGTTCGATTTCGACGACCGCCGCGTGCTGCCCGTGGGGGCCGCCATGCTCGCCGCTGTGGCCGTGCGGCTGTTGGCGCTCTGATCGCCCATGCGCCGAGTCTGTGTCCGGCGCGACACAGGGGGACCTATCCCGGCTCCGACCAGAGCTTCATCCGCAGCCCGCCGCGCGCGACCAATACCGTTGCCGCCGTCGCCCACAGCCCAAGCGCTATCAGGAAAACCGGCCGCGGGCCGACCAGTCCGCTCAGCGCGGCCCCGAGGAAGGGACCAGGTATGCCGCGGCATGCCTGGAAGAACGCGAACATCCCCGCGTACGACGCAGCCGCCTCGCGGGGCCCGAACCTCATCGCCGCATTCACGTATGCCAGATCCCCGCCGGCATATGCGAACCCGCTCGCCGCGGCCGCGATCAGCAGCACCGGCACCTGGTGGGCCAGGAAGTAGGTGATGGGCATGACCGAGACCACACCCATCACCATCAGCATCAGTCGGAACGGCCCGTGCCGGTCGAGCACTCGGCCCCAGTAGAGGTAACCGAGCATGCCGAATGCCGACCCGGTGGTCGCCAGGTATCCCACCCACTGTGGTGTGATGTGCAGTTCATCCACTTGGAACACTGGGATGATCGGCCCCAACAGCAGATTGCCGAATCCGTACAGGTAGAAGCACGTCGTGTAGAGCCCGAAGGCGCGATCCCTCCGAATCGCCTTGAAGCTCTGCCAGAGGTTATGCTCCTGTGCGGGGCGCTCTGCCGGCGCCGCCGGAACGCCGATCCGCGAGAATGCCAGCGTCGCAACAAGCCCGACAACTGCCGCGAAGGGGAAGACCCATCGGTAGCTCCACCGCGCCAGCAGCGCCCCGCCGATGAGCGCTCCCGCTATTGAGCCGCCCACCGCCACCACCCGCACCAGCCCCATCAGCAGGCCCCGTCGGTTGGCCGGGTAGGCATCGCGGATCACCGCCGCGTAGGCCGGCGCGCTTAACGTGGAGAACGCGTTCGCAACGAAGCAGACCGCGACATAGACGGGCGCGATCACTGCCAGCGGCATCAGGAGGTAGCACGCGCGCCCGGTCAGCAGCGGCCAGACAGCATGTGGAAGCTTCGGCTTGTTGCGAATGCGGAACGCGATGACGGGGTTGAACAGGTTCCCGACGGAACCGGCCGCGGTCAGCATCGCGATCAGGAACGCGGACGCCCCAAGATCCTGCCGCGCGATCACGCCCAGGAAGGGGAACAGCGCGCCGGAGGAGATCCCACCCAGCATACCGGCAGTCGCGTCCCACCGCACGGCACGACGGACTGGTTCGGGCAGGCTCACACGGAACTTCATGGATGGGAAGCGCACACAGTCACGCCTTCGGCGCTGTCCAGCGCGTCTCCTCCCCTGCTGCGCCTTCTGTGGGCCCGCTGCCTGTCCGCGGCGAACCGCCGCTCAATCCCTCAGGTCCGCGAACAGAACGGTCGAGATATATCGCTCCCCGGTGCTCGGCAGTACGGTTACGATCGTCTTCCCGACATTCTCGGGTCGCTTCGCCACCTGCACCGCCGCCCACACGTTCGCACCCGAGGAGATGCCGCAGAGGATGCCCTCTTCCCTGATCAGCCGCCGAGCCATCGCCACTGCATCATCATCCGGGACCGTGATCACCTCATCCACGACACTCATGTCGAGCACGTCCGGCTTGAACCCCGCCCCGATGCCCTGGATCTTGTGCGGTCCTGCCTGTCCGCCCGACAGCACCGGCGAAGCCGTCGGCTCGACCGCGATGACTTTCAACTGCGGCAGCCGCGGCTTGAGCGCCTGTCCGACTCCCGTGATCGTCCCGCCGGTGCCGACGCCCGCGACGAACGCGTCGAGCTGCCCGTCCGTGTCGCGCCAGATCTCCTCCGCCGTGGCCTCTCTGTGCACATCGGGGTTCGCCGGGTTCTTGAACTGCTGAGGCATGAAGGCATCCGGCACCTCGCCAACCATCTCCTCCGCCCGTGCCACCGCTCCCCGCATCCCGTCCTTCCCGGGCGTCAGCACCAGCTCCGCGCCAAACGCCCTCAGCAGCGCCCGCCGCTCCAGGCTCATCGTCTCCGGCATGGTGAGGATCAGCCGGTACCCCTTCGCCGCCGCCACCATCCCCAGCGCGATCCCCGTATTGCCGCTCGTGGGTTCGATCAGGACTGTCTTGCCCGGGGCGATCTTCCCCTCCCGCTCCGCCGCCTCAATCATTGACTTTCCGATGCGGTCTTTCACACTGCCGGCCGGGTTGAAGAACTCCAGCTTCGCCAGAATCCGCGCTGGCGCGTTGTCCTTGACCCTGTTCAACTGAACCAGTGGGGTATTTCCTATCAACTCGGTAATGTCCGCCGCGATTCGCGCCATCTGCGCCTCCGCTACTGGGGGTTGCTCTCTGAGCGTACAACAGCCGTGCGGCTGCTGAAACAACCGCTGTTGCTCTTCCTTCGCTTGCCTGGTGATACCTCCTGCCCCAAGAACTACTGGATCGTTAGGTTTTGGCCCTGTTTGCGTCGCAGCGACTCTGTGGTATAATCCCCTATCATGCGTCGGCCCGATCTAGCCCTCACGCGCTTCGCGCGCGCGGTTGTCCTGGGGTTCATCGCGCCCCTGGCCCTGTCATGCTCCCCCGCGTTCTCCTCCCCCGAAGCTCAGTTCGAGAAGACCACGCGCCTGCTCAACCCCGTTGATATCGTGAGCGGGGTCCAGCTTCAGCAGGCCCGGCGCAACGAGCCAAGTAGGCCCTTGCAGATCTCCGGCGTGATCCAGGGGCTGCTGGCCTCCGGCGAAAAGCGCGTCATCATCCTCCAGTTGATAGACAAGTCCACCGCGGAGGTCGAGTGCAAGGCCGCTCGCTCCGAGATCAAGACCGGGAGCCGCGTGCGCTGCCTCGTGAAGCCGGCCGATGACACGGGACGTTCCCCGCTCCACCTCGTTGACATCACCTGGGACAAGACGCCGCTCGATGTCCTCGTCCAGGCCGCCCGCGCCGCGCTGAAGATCCCGGTCAGGAACAAGGATGAAATCGCCGACTCCGCCGCCGCGCTCGCCCGCGCCACTGCCCCTATGCCCAGCCGCGGCGGCGACGCTTCCCTGATCTGTAGGCAGGCCGTTGCCTACCTGAATCCTCGGCTCAACGGCACCGAGATCGCGATCATCGCCGACAGCATCGTCGCCTACTCCGCGAAGTACGGAGTTGACCCATACCTGGTCGTTGCGGTGATCGCGGCCGAGTCCCATTTCAACCCGAATGCCCGTTCCTACAAGGGCGCTGCCGGCCTCGGTCAGCTCATGCCCGCAACCGCGGCCGCGCACGGCGTTGACCCGTACGATCCCGTCGCCAATCTCGAGGTCGCCATTCGTATCATCCGCCGCAATCTCGACAAGTTCAACGGCGACTGGAACAAGGCCCTCGCCGCCTACAACGCGGGCGTGGGAGCGGTCACCCGCCACGGCGGCGTCCCGCCCTACCGCGAGACCCACAACTACCTCTGGAAGATCTACGAGTATTGGTGCTGGCTCACCGGCCAGCGGCCGGTCGCCCGGCCCAGGTAACGTGATTGTCGCTGTCCACGCCCTCACCGGCGCCGCTCTGGGCCGGTTCTGCCGCACCCGCCGCCAGGCGTTCGCCGCCGGCTTTCTGTCCCACATGCCCTGCGACCTTGCGCCCCACCGGGACCTGGAGGTCCCACAGGAAGCGCTGCTTCTGGGCAGCGTCCTCGCCCTGATAGGCGCCATGCGCGGCATCTCATCAAGGGAGTTCGCCGGCGCCGTTGGCGCGGTCGCGCCCGACATCGAGAACCTGGTCGGCAGAGCGCTCCACCTGCCCGACGAAAAGCTCCTCCTCCCCACACACAGCACCTACCACGGCCGCAAGATCAGCAGCACTGCCGGCCAGCTCCTCCTCGCGGCGGTTGCCTTCGGAGCCCTCTGCCTGCCCCGCGCGCAACCCTCAACGCGGGCGGCGCACACCTTGCCTGACGGATTCCTACGATCGCGCCATCGCGCTCGGCCCATGCATACTCCTTTCCTAAACCGTGTATAATACAACAACGCTCGCCCCCTTGGAGGTCGCAGTGAACTCAGTGAAGACCGTGGGCCTCATGGTTGGCCTGACCGCTTTGTTCGTTCTGGTGGGTGGATCCGTCGCTGGCCGCAACGGGATGATCGTGGCCCTTGGCTTCGCCACCCTCATGAACCTCTTCAGCTACTGGTTCTCGGACAAGATCGTGCTCGCCATGTACCGCGCGCAGGCGGTGGATGAGGCGACTGCGCCGACCCTCTACCGCATCGTGCGGAGGCTGGCCCAGAAGGGCGACATGCCCATGCCCCGCGTCTACATCATCCCACAGGCCCAGCCCAACGCGTTCGCCACCGGCCGCGATCCACAGCACGCAGCGGTGGCGGCCACCCAGGGCCTGCTCCAGATCATGAGCGAGGACGAGCTGGAGGGCGTGATCGCCCATGAGCTGTCCCACGTCCGCAACCGCGACATCCTCATCGGGACCATCGCTGCCACCCTTGCCGGCGCCATCATGGTTCTCGCGCGCATAGTCGGGTGGACGGCCATGATGGGCGGCGGGGGGCGCGATCGGGATCAGGAAGGCGGCGGAGGCTTCGCCATGATCTTCGTCGCCATCTTCGGGGCCATCGCCGCCATGCTCATTCAGCTCGCCATCTCGCGTTCTCGCGAGTACCAGGCCGATGCCTCCGGCGCCAGGCTGTCCGGCAATCCCCTGGGGCTGGCGCACGCGCTCTCGAGGCTGGAGCAAGCGACTCGACGCGTGCCGATGGACGCGAACCCGGCCACATCGCACATGTTCATCGTCAACCCGTTCAGCATGCGCGGCGCCGCGCGCCTGCTCAGCACCCACCCACCGGTCCAGGACCGGATCGCCCGCCTCGAGCAGATGGCTCGCGGCTAGACCCCCGCTCGAATCGGAGACACCCATGCGCTTCAGGAAGCTTGCGCACCCATTGCTGGTGTTGTTCGCAGTCGTCGCGCTCTCCCACCTCGCGCTCGCGACCGATCACCAGCCACCATACGATCCCCGGCCGCTGATGGAAGCTGCCGACGCGAGCGCCGGCGCGCCGTTCACCTTCGCCGTTTTCGGCGACTCCTATGCCAACCCGCCTCTCGGCGGCCTCCTCGAGATGGTCGCCGCGCGCAAGCCGACCTTCGCTGTGACCACCGGCGACATGGTATCCAATGGGTCCGACGAGGCCCAGTGGCGGACGTTGAGCGACCGCGCTGGCTGGTTCCTCAGCTCTATCGCCACTTGGCCAGTGATCGGGAACCACGAGCTCGCCGGCGCACCCGGCGAAGGCCGCGCGCACTTCACCAGCTTCTACCATCTGCCGAAGCAGAGCTACAGCTTCATCTTCCGCAACAGCAAGTTCGTCGTGGTGGGCTACGAGTCACAGGCCGGCCAGCTTGCCTTCCTGCGTGCGGAGCTCGCCGACCGCGCGAAGTACGACAACGTCTTCGTCTTCCGCCACCCCCCGTTCTTCACCGTCGGCTCCAAGTCGACATCCGAGGTGCCCAATCGCGCGACGGAGATCACCAAGCTTCTCACCCAGCGTCACGTGACCGCCGTCATCGCCGGCCACGACCACAGCTACTATCGAACCAAGCGAGAGGGCGTGACCTACCTGATCGCCGGCGCAGCGGGCGCGGGCCTCTATGACCTGCGCAGGATCTCGGAGCGCCGCCCGACTGACTCCTACATGGGTGTCATCGGTGACCGCTTCGTCCTGCACACCCCCAAGGGGATGAACGAGAGCGTCCTCCGCACGGCCAGCTCCGAGGATGACTGGCTCTTCGCCGTCTTCGTCCACGTGGACGGCAAACACGTCACCGCTGAGACCATCTCGAAGAACGGGGACGTCTGGGAGCGCTTCCCGCTCTAACGCGCGGGATTCGCTGGACGGAAGCCTCGTCGCTTGGGTGCGTGCTGCCGGAGCCCCATCGCTCCGTAGGGCAGGTCCACTATCTGCCTACGCCCGCGCCATTCCTCGGCGGCGCAGGCTTCCAGCACGTGCCGCCTGCCGGGCGGCGCAGTCGCCTCCCTCGCACACTACCGCGTCACTGGCCCGCCCTCCGTCGGCGCCCTATCCTCGGGGCCGACGGTGACGACGGTACGGCCATCGCGCTCGCAGCGGAGACTCGACGGGGTATTATTGTCCGGTGCGGCCGTCCAGCGCCAGGTGTCCGTGAAGCCGGGGCCGGTGACCATGACACCCGCAGAGCCTCCTGACGCAGGGCTGACCGCAACGGTAACATTCCGCCGGCTCCACGGATCGAAGACGCTCGCGAGCTTCCAGTGGGCTGCCTTCTTGCTGAGTTGAAGCTGCTTATAGCCGAGCGGGCGGCCGCGGCTCTGGGCGGCGGAATCAACGATGACGGCTGAGTCGCAGTCGGCCGCTACCTGGAAGTCGCAGGTCGCTGCGCCCTTCTTCAGCCGGTAGGCATGCTGCGTTGCCTTGATGGTCTCGACCTCCGGGCTCTGGACGAGCCAGGTGATCTCGGCATCCTTGGCCGCGCCGATATCGTCGAGGAGCAGGATGTAGCGGCCGCGAACCCAGATGAACGACCGCCGGTAGCGAGTAAGATCGGGGTACATGTCGGCCGCCTCGCCTTCGGCGACCACGACATCACCCGTATCCTTCCACGTAACCGTCTTTGCCAGGTCCATCATGTCCGTGTTGCTCAGCGGTTGGGTCCACTCGTCGCCCTCGCTCTTCTGGCCCTTGCCGTTGACCAGAATCGTATTGTGTCCGTTGGTCATCTTCTTCTCGGAGTACCGGTCGTCGTCTGCCACCAGTTCCCCGCCCGTGAACACCACGAACATGTTCGCGTCCGGGTCGTCGTGCGCGACGTTGATGTACTGGAACTCGCGCTCGTTCCGGTACTCGTTGAGCTTGCGGCCGCCGTACGTCCCGCACTTGAACATCGCGCCCACGCCTGCGTTCCACCCGTCCCGCATGAACGCGATGCCGAGGTCGGGGAAGAACGCGGTGGTCGCCAGGCGATCTACCGAGCCGCCGGTGAGCTTCGGGTCGTACCAGACCAGCGACGTCCAGCCGTACTGGAACGCGTCCTCGTCGGCCCTGGCGAAGTCCATCAGCCCTGCCTGGACATCCCTGAGACCGTGCTGCGAGGTGCACTTGAAGAAGTAGTTGTTCATGAACCCGTTGCCACCGGAGTCGCCGAACGGGAACGAATCCCTGTAGCCGGGCGTGAGGGTGTGCAGGCGGAAGAGCGGTGTATTCCTGAAGAAGGGATGGTCCAGGTAGTGGGCGCCGAGGCAGCGGTCGGCGGCCTGGAGCGCGAGGGTGATGTACGGCCCGCCAAAGACCATGTACCCCGGCGACTCGTGACAGGTGCCGTCGTCGGGCAGCCAATCGGCGACGAACTTCAGCTCGTCAGCCGTCTTCTCCAGCATCCACTGGTCATCCGGCCCGTCCCCGGCGATTCCCAACACCGCCAGCGCCAGCCCGGCATCGCGATGCCAGCGGTGGTTGTTCTGTGGATCGCTCTGCCAGTAGTGAGTGGCCGGGGAGAGCATCAGGTGACCGAAGTAGTACTGGCGACGCGCCATCAGCAGCAGCTTCTGCCGCACCTTCTCACGGAACGCTGGGTCGAGATCGTTGTATAGCCAGTCGTAGAGCATCGCCACCCCGGCCATCACGTTCGCGGATCCCATACCCGAATCCATCTCATCGCCTAGCTGCCAGTGATCCAGCGCGGTGAACCTCTCGAGAAAGCCGATGCCGGCCTTCAGCGACTTCTCGTCACCCGTCAGCACATAGTGCAGACCGACTGTGGGCATTCGCCACATGCCTTGGCGGATGCCGTCAGTGTCATCATGCAGGAAATCCATCTTCTCCGGCGGCTGGCAGGCGGGTAGGTAGGCCATCAGTTGATCGAAGAAGACCTTCCCGTCGGTCTCGGCCAGCTTCTTCATCGCCGGGACGTCCTGCGCCGAGAACAGGAGCCGCGGATGCCGGTGCGCCACCGCGGGAACTAGGCTGACGACTCTTCCGGCCGGCGGGTCCCCCTCAGGCGGGACTTGAGGGACGGCGACCGACTCTGCCTCAGCGCTCATCGCCCGGCCGCAGATCAGCAAGCAGCAGGACGCCATAAACACCAGCACAGACAGCGGTCTCATCGGTATTGCCACGTTCCTCTCTCCACATCTCGACAGGTCCAAAGATCTTTCACTCAGCATTTCCCTCCTCGCCGGCCTCGCCCCTCCTCGGCCGCCGAAACCACCGAGAGCATCTGCCAGAGCATCCCTGGGGTGCTGCATCAGACACCGCCATGCATCTGGCAAGCTCATGGCCCCAGGCCGGCGAGACTGAGCGGAATGGTGCGGCAAACCTGGTCGAGCCCCCAGGCTGCGTTTACCCCGCGGGACACAACGTGGTATCATCTGTATAACCCCTCTGGACTGGCGCTCAATGCCACCTACCCGTCCCGTCCGAATCGCCAACCTCCAGATCGGTGGCGGCGCCTCCATCACGGTCCAGGCGATGACCGACACCGACACCCGTGACGTCGCCTCCACCGTCGCGCAGATACACGACCTCGAGGAGGCTGGGTGCGATATCGTCCGAGTCGCCGTACCCGACATGGAGGCCGCGCAAGCGCTCGGCCGTATCAAGTCGCAGATCGGTATCCCGCTCATTGCCGACATCCACTTCGACTACCGCCTCGCGCTCGAGGCCATTCGCCAGGGCGTGGACAAGATCCGCATCAACCCCGGCAACCTGAGGCGGCAGGAGCACGTGCGCGAACTGGTCGCGGCCGCTGCCGGCAGTGGCATCCCGATCCGCGTCGGCGTCAACGCCGGCTCCGTCCCAGAGGCGATACGAGCGCGCCACGAAGGCGACGGCGATGTCGAGCAGCAGCTCGCGGCCGCAATGGTCGAGACAGCCCTCGGCCACGTCGAGTTGCTCGAGCATCTCGACTTCCGCGATATCGTCGTCTCACTCAAGGCGTTCGACCTCCGCAGCACCTGGCTGGCGAACCGCCGCTTCCATGAGCAGCGCGACTACCCACTGCATCTCGGCATCACGGAGGCCGGCCTGCCGCCGTCCGGCATCGCCCGCTCTGCCATCGGCATCGGCCTGCTGCTGAACGAAGGCCTTGGCGACACCATCCGCGTCTCCCTCACCGGCGATCCGGTGCTCCAGGTGCGTGTCGGCCGCGAGATCCTCGCCTCGCTCGAGATCAGCAAGGCGGGGATCATACTCGTGACCTGTCCCACCTGTGGCCGGTGTGAGCTCGATCTTTCCGGCCTCGCCCGCGCAGCGGAGGAGCGTCTGCGGCCATTCGACCGGCAGCTTCGGCGGGAGGGCAGGTCCCTCCGCGTCGCCGTCATGGGCTGTGCGGTGAATGGCCCCGGCGAAGCCCGGGACGCTAATGTCGGCATCGCTGGAGGAAGCGGGAGAGGTGTGGTATTCGTCCAGGGAAAGCCCGCCGCCACCGTGCCCGAGGACAAACTCCTTGAGGCCCTCATCAATGCTGTGGAAGAGCATATTCGGTCGTAGCGGCCGCAGGGCTCGCGGCCTCGGGCGGCGCAGGATCGTCGCGAGCGGGCGCGAGCGAGGACTTGTGGGTCCGGCAAGGAACGGGCGCCTGCTCCGCTCTGGACCATCTGCGGACCGCGGTTGCCGTTCGGAGACTGACATGCCGAAGCGCAAACGAAACATGACCCCGGTGGAGCGCATTATCGTCGTCGCCATCCTCGGCATCCTCATGTCCATCATCCTGCCCAATTTGCAGCGCACCAGCCGCCGCTCCCGCGCCGCGCCGCCCCAGCAGTCGCCCCCCATCTTCGGGCGTCAGTCCCGCTCGCAGCCCGCGGGGCAGCTCAACACCATCGAGATCAGCCAGACCACCAGCCGCGGCGCGCGTTCCAGCCCCGAGCACGTCGCTCGCGTGATCGGCGGCGTGCTGCGCCTCATCATCCTCGTCGGCGTCGTGCTGATCCTCGTCATCGCCGCCAGGCAGAACCGCAGACGTGCTCAGGAATAGGTCGCCAGCCGCGCGCCTGGCAGAGGGCATCTAAGATGTTGAGCAGCAGTTTCCTGCACATCCCCGGCGTCGGCGCGAAGACCGAGCAGCGCATCTGGGGCGCGGGCGTCAGGTCGTGGCGCGATTTCCTCGCCAACCCATCCGCCGCCGGTCTCTCCGCCTCCGCCACGACGCGCATCGCCGGAGCTGTCGAGGAATCGCTCGAGCGGCTGGACCAGGGCGACCACCGCTTCTTCGCCGCGCGCCTGGTTCGCCGCGAGCACTGGCGCGCATACCCGGAGTTCGCTGACCGCATCGCCTACCTCGACATCGAGACCACGTCGCTCGACGGGGACGATGTGACCATTATCGGCCTCTCCGACGGCCGCCACATCCGCGCGTACCAGAAAGGTAGGGACCTGGAGCAGTTCCGCGAGGACATTCACGACTACAGCCTCATCGTGACCTTCTTTGGCAGCTGCTTCGACCTCCCGTTCCTTCGCCGCCGCTTCCCCGACCTCGAGTTCCATCACCTCCACATAGACCTCTGCTATGCCATGCGCCGCCTCGGCCTCACTGGCGGCTTGAAGTATATCGAGCGCCACCTCGGGATCGAGCGCTCCCCCGAGACCGAGGGCCTGGACGGCTGGGACGCCGTTCGCCTCTGGCGGGAATGGGAACGCGGCAGCCAGGAAGCCCTCGACCTCCTCCTCGCCTACAATAAAGAAGACGTCCGCAACATGCAGCTTCTGCTCGACTACGCCTACCCGCGGCTGAAGGCGAAAGCCGGCTTTCCAGAGCTGTCATCCTGAGCGATGAGGCGGCTGCGCAGCAAGCCGCCGAGGAGGCGATGAATCACGTCATTCGGTAGACGGGAGTGCTCGTCGCCTCGGTACTCTGGTCCCGACGTTCGTCCCTCCAGTGGCACAGGCACGGCGGCCCACAGGGCTTAGCCATCTCGCCTGTGCAGTGCGGCGCAGCCGCCTTTGCCCACTATCTGCGCCGATCTGCTACAATCTGCGCAATCTGCGTTACCATCCGCATCAGGAAATCACATGACCACACCAATCCGCGTTCGCATGGCCCCCTCCCCTACCGGGAGGCTCCATATAGGCACTGCGCGCACCACCTTGTACAACTGGCTCTTCGCCCGCCGCGCCGGCGGGACGTTCGTGCTTCGCATCGAGGACTCCGACCAGCAGCGCTCCTCCCAGGAATTCGCGCAGGACATCCTCGATGGCCTGCGATGGCTGGGCCTCGATTGGCACGAGGGACCGGAGGTCGGCGGCCCCTTCGGACCGTACTTCCAATCCCACAAGCTCAACCGCTACCGCGAGGTCGCGCAGGACCTGCTCAATCGCGGCCTCGCCTACCCCTGCTACTGCACTGCCCAGGAGCTGGAGACGCGGCGCAAGGAGATGCAGGCCCAAGGCTTGCCGCCCCGCTACGATCGGCGCTGCCTCAGCCTGACCGGGCAGCAGCGCTCCCAACTCGACGCCGAAAGCCGGCCCCACGCCCTCCGCTTCCGCGTCCCAGGCGACGGTGCCGTCGCCTGGACCGACCTGATCCGCGGCGACGTCTCCTTCGAGAACGCGCTGTTGGACGACTTCGTGCTGCTCAAGGCCGACGGCTTTCCGACCTATCTCCTTGCCGTAGTGGTGGATGACCACGACATGCGCATCTCCCACATCCTCCGCGGTGAGGACCTGATATCGGCCACTCCTCGTCAGCTTCACATCTACCGCGCCATGGACTGGGAGACCCCCGAGTTCGCCCACATTCCGCTCATCCTCGCGCCCGACCGATCCAAGATGTCGAAGCGCCACGGCGCGACTTCCATCACGGAGTACCGCGAGATGGGCTACCTCCCCGAGGCCCTCGTCAACTTCATCGCCCTCCTCGGCTGGTCGCCCGGCCAGGATCGCGAGGTCATGACCCGCGACGACATGGCCAAGCAGTTCTCTATCGAGGGCATCGGCAAGTCCGGCGCGGTATTCGACATCGAGAAACTCAACTGGATGAACGGCGTCTACCTTCGCCAGTTGCCGCCCGAAAAGTACGTCGCCCTCGCCAGGCCCTTCCTCGAAAGCGCCGGCGTCGACCTCTCCGAGTTCGACGCGGCATACATCAGCAGCGCCCTGCTCCTCGAGCAGGAGCGGGCGAAGACGCTCGCCGAGATTCCCCAACTCACGGATTTCTTCTTCCGCGAGCCCGAGAGTCACGACGAGAAGGGTGAGCGCAAGTGGTTCCGCCGGGAGGGCTCCGCCGACCTGCTGGCCGCCGTTCGCGTCGCTCTAGAAGTCCTCCCCACCTTCCAGGTGCCCGCCATCGAGTCAGCGATTCGAGGAGTTGGCGAGAGGCTCGGCAGCGTCGGCCCCGCCATCCACACCACCCGCCTCGCCGTCACCGGCCGCACCGCCGGGCCGGGGCTATTCGACCTCATCTCCGTCCTCGGCAAGGACCGCGCCCTCGCCCGTCTGCGCAGAGCGGAGCAGCACGTGCGGGCGTTGTGAGCTGCTCAGGCTGTCGTGCTGAGCCCTTCGACTTCGCTCAGGGTGAACTCCGCGAAGCATCCCGCTGTCCCGCGCCCCGGCCGCTCATCGCCCGGAGGACCGGGCTCCCACATCACGGCGGATCACTGCGGCCTGAAGCGCGGGATCTCCTTCAGCCACTTGGCGTGGCCGTCGCAGAAGACGTAGTTGCTGCCACCCATGTGGCGCTGGTCTACGTCGGCCTCGTCCCCGGTGTCGTTCCCCTTGCTCTCGTACATGTAGACCGTGCGCGCGGTGTCGGGGACGGATGAAACGCTCTTGACGTAGTGATTATGCCAGTAGTTGTTTCCCGGCGGACCGGCCGGGCAGTGGGTGATGCTGACGTTATCGCGAGCCGTCAGCGGCGACATCGAGAGGCCGAGCTCCGCCATGCCGAGCTGCCGGATGTTGTTCAGGCACCAGATCGAGCGCGCCTTCTGCACCGAGTTGACGGCGACGACGAGTATCAGGCCCGCCAGGATCGTGATGATCGCCATCACCACCAGCAGCTCGATCAACGTGAACCCGCGTCCGCGCACCATAGCCGCGCAGAGCCTACGCGATCTTGACCGCGCCAGCCGGCAGCGCCTCCGCCTCAAGCGTAGAAAGGTCGAGTCGCTCCGATGCATGCTGGATGTCAATCCCCACGATATTCCCTTGCTCGTCAAGGTCCATCACGACACCATCCGCGACTTCGCGGGAATCTACGCTTGGCTTCGAACTCAGGTCAATGTACAACGAGTCCGTCTCTGGATAGTAATGCAGCTTCATGAGGTTACCTCCTCTTCGGGAACGACGAAGTCCCGATCGGGGAATGCGTTGTGGACAGTTTCCCCATCCGGTAGGGTTACAACACGTAGGATACGTCCACCCAGCTCGGGTACGGGGCCCCAGAAGCGCACTCGCCCGTCCGGCTGGACCGAGCGCTTGAGCGGGTTCGCGACAATGCGTTCGCACCACTCCCGTCGAAGGTACGCGCGCTTCCGCAGCACCTGTTCCTCGAAATAGCGCGTGGTCTTCATCTGCTCAGGGCCTCTGGGACGGCGTACAGTATCCAGGCGTCCTTCTGCTGCGGCATCGAAACGCCTGCCACCGCGGCGAAGCCGCTATCCGCGTCCATCTGTGGTTCCGATGTCGCCGTTCCCCTCCTCGCCCGTTTACATCCCCCCTCCCTGGTGCTATCATACCGTCCGCAGCAGTCATCACAGCCCGGGTCGGCCCGCTCGGCCCGTTGCCGCTAAAGGAGATGCAGGGTGTCGGAGCCCAGCGCACATCCCCGCTTCGCGCACCTTCACGTTCATACCGAGTACAGCCTGCTCGACGGCGCGTGTCGCGTCGATGACCTTGCCGCCCTCGCCGCTCAGTTCGGTCTCACCGGAATCGCCATCACCGATCACGGCGTGATGTACGGCGTGGTTCCGTTCTACAAGGCCTGCCAGAAGCAGGGCGTCAAGCCCATCATCGGCTGTGAGGTCTACGTTGCCGCTCGCAGCCGCTTCGACCGCGAGGCCAAGGCCGATTCCGAGCGCGGCCACCTTGTCCTGCTCGCCGAGAACGAGGCCGGTTACCATAACCTCATGTGCCTGGTCACCGACAGCAGCGTAGAGGGCTTCTACTACAAGCCCCGCGTCGACCGCGAGCTCCTGTCCCGTTATCACGAGGGCCTGATCGCCTCCAGCGCCTGCCTCACCGGCGAGGTCGCCACCCTCGTCCAGCAGGACCGCGACCACGATGCCAGCCGGCTGGCCGGCGAGTACCGCGACCTGTTCGGGCAGGATCGTTTCTACCTCGAACTGCAGGACCACGGCATAGCCGCGCAGGCGAAGGTGAACGTCGCCTGCGCGCGCATCGCGCGGGATCTGGGGATCGGGCTCATCGCCACCAACGACGTCCACTACTGCCGGCGCGAGGATTGGCAGAGCCACGACGTGCTCCTCTGCGTCCAGACCAACTCGACCGTGGACGACCCCAAGCGCCTCCGCTTCGAAGGCGACCAGTTCTACCTCAAGTCGCCCGAAGAGATGGCCGCGCTCTTCGCCCAGTGGCCGGACTCTCTCGAGAACACCCACCTCATCGCGGAGCGCTGCAACGTCGAGCTGGACTTCGGCAGGGTCGTGCTGCCGCACTTCGAGGTGCCCCCGGGCGAGACCGCTGACTCCTACGTGCGCAAGCTCTGCCTCGAGCATCTCCCCGCGAAGTACCCGGGTTCCCCGCAGGCCGTGCGCGAGCGCCTGAATTATGAGCTGAAGATCATCGCCGACAAGGGCCTCTCGACCTATGTCTTAATCACCTGGGACCTGATACGGTTCGCCAGGGAGCGCGGTATCCTCGTCGGGCCGGGGCGAGGGTCGGCGCCGGGGAGCGTCGTCCTCTACCTGCTCGGCGTCACCGGCATCGACCCCATCGCACTTGGCATCCCCTTCGAGCGCTTCATCAACCCCGAGCGCATCTCCATGCCCGACGTTGACCTCGACTTCGAGGACGAGCGCCGAGATGAGGTGATCCGCTACATCGCCGAGAAGTACGGCGCCGAGCACGTCGCCCAGATCATCACCTTCGGGACCATGGGCCCGCGCCTCGCCGTGCGCGACGTCGGCCGCGCCATGCGGGTGCCCATTCCCGACGTGGATCGCATCGCCAAGATGATTGACGGCATGCGCCCCATCAAGGAGTCCGTCAAGAGCAACCCCGACCTGGCGCGGGAATACGACGAGAACCCGACCGTTCGCAGTCTGATAGACACCGCGATGGGCATCGAAGGCCTGGCCCGCCACGCCTCCACCCACGCCGCCGGAGTCGTGATCTCCCGCGAGCCGCTCAGGCGCGCCGTCCCCCTCCAGCGCTCGACCGAGGGTGAGGGGCTGACCACCCAGTACGACATGACCTCCGTCGCAGACGTCGGCCTGCTCAAGATGGACGTGCTCGGGCTCAGAACCCTCTCCGTCATCAAGCACGCCCTCGAGCACATCGCGCGCCGCGGCGAGACCCTGGACATAGACAGCATTCCGTTCGATGACGCTGCCACCTACCAGCTTCTCTCCCGCGGCGAGACCGCCGGCGTGTTCCAGCTCGAGAGCAGCGGCATGCGCCAGGTCGTGACCGAGCTCAGGCCCGACCGCCTCGAGGATATCATCGCGCTGGTCGCACTCTACCGCCCTGGGCCGATGGCGCAGATACCGGTCTACATCGCCGGGAAGCATGGCGCCCGCAAGATCACCTATCTCCATCCCGCTCTCGAGCCAATCCTGAAGGAGACCTACGGCGTGATCGTGTTCCAGGAGCAGGTCATGGAGATCGCGCGCCAGCTCGCCGGCCTCTCCATGGCCTCCGCCGAGGGCGTCCTGCGGGCCATGCGCAAGAAGGTCTCCGCGGAGATG
>Ga0315280_10005692_pt1 | contig 17626 bp, 17 predicted proteins | sample YL17G06_40_MG_FD_203697 | JGI IMG/M metagenome (GOLD analysis project Ga0315280, IMG submission 203697) | Sediment microbial communities from Yellowstone Lake, YNP, Wyoming, USA - YL17G06_40 | ecosystem: Environmental > Aquatic > Freshwater > Lake > Sediment | place: USA: Wyoming | collected...
ATTTCAGAAAGCAAAATCAAAATGAATTCTCTGTTGGACTTGAGCGAAATCAACGAGTTAGACCTCAACGGATAGGGGAGGCTACACATTGACTTTGAGCGAACTCGTTAAAATGTTAGCAGACTTCGCCGAAATCGCAGTAACAATCCTGTTGGCTTACGTGGTGCACAAAATAGCAAGACTCATTGAAACGCTTAACAGCAAAATCAGGGAAGAAAAAAGCTGATCAATTATTAGGTTTTGTTGCTTTGCGGGCGAATGTTACATAACCAGTATGAGCAGTCATCAGGGTCTGGGGTCGTGTTTTCCCCCTTTCAATTTGCATTCCACGCATTAAACATTCAACCGTTTCCATGTCCACGAAGCCATTTTCCTGTAAGGCTTCAACCGTTTTGACAACCTGATCAATTGTCGGGCTGAAAGAGAGTAAGGTTCCACAAGGTTTTAGCGCAGTGAAAGCATAAGGGACGACAAGCCACGGTGTTGCCAAATCCAATATGACCGCGTCAACATTGTTTTCATCTATTCCAGCAGTAACATCTTTATTCTTCAGTTCCACAAAATCAATTAAGCCCGCACGTTTCAGGTTTTTCTCTGCTGTCTTGAGGAATTCTTCTCTAATTTCATAGCTGTAAACCTTGCCGTCTGGCTTAACATAATGAGCCAAAGCTGTCGTTAGCGCTCCAGTGCCTGTTCCAGCTTCTACAACACGGCTTCCAGGACCTATTCCGCTAAACATCACTATTAGAGCTATGTCTTTAGGATAGGTTATCTGAGTTTTCCGCACGGACTTCATAACAAAATCGCGCAAAAGAGGCTTCAACGCTGCGAATTCAACGCCTAAGCTGCTTGGAACCTTAGAGCCGTAATCCTTTCCAATTAAATCGTCAAATTTTATGAAACCCTTGTGCGTGTGGAAGCTTTTGCCTGCTTCAACCTTAACCAAGTAGGTTTTCCGCTGGCTTAGGTAAAGGAGTATGTAGTCGCCTTCCATTATCGTTTGTGTTGACAATCGCTATCACTAAGGTGTGTATTTGAAAGGATGCTTCGACCTATCCTTATTTTCTATTAACTCGTCTATGGTGGGTCTGCCTTCTATTGCCTTGCGGATACCATGACGCATCGCCTTATAATTGTTTATGTAAACGCGTTGTCTATCAACAGCTGTCGGGTGAACAAACACGTTTGCAATGATAATTAGGTCTTCAGCAGCCTCCTTAGGAATTGTTCCATCTGCAACACTGTCTATGACTGCTTTCGCCACTGCCGTTTGAGCAGGCCCATAAACCATGCTGGCTTGCCGCATACTCGTAATCGTAACCGTAGGAACAATTAGGGTTACAGGCTTAACAGCTAGATTTGGCTCCAAAATAGCCAATAACGGTTCATGCCCAGCTGTTGGTGCCGCTTTAGCCTTTGCAAACGCCTCACCCAACGGGCCGTCTTTCTTGCCTAGGAGAAGGTCTATGTGGGCTACTTCTGCACCCTGTCCAGCCAATGCCTCGCCCACTCGAAGTTTGAAGTCTTTTATTGTTTCTGGTGTTATGTTTATCGCCGTGAAGCGCTCTTCTATAGGCTTTTCAGCAATTTCGAATGTTACCGGTTTTGGCGTTATTTTGCCGATTTTTTCCAAGTCAAGGCGCAACTCTTCCTTGGCTTCGTAGGTTAGTTCTCCTCCAACGCTTAGTGGCTTTCTGACAGGACCAACTTTGATCTTCATCATGTTTAGGGCTTCTTTTGTGCCCACTGCTCCGCTTCCAGCTATTATTCTGGCTATTTTCTGCACTTTATATTGCAGTTCACGGGCTTTTTGCAGTTCGCCATTTTTCACATGGTTGTAGATTTGAACCCAAATGTCGGGTATGACGTTGGCGCTTGCCAGTATAGCGCCTGAGCATCCAGCGGCTAATGCTGCCACGACAACTTCATCGTGTCCACATAGAACGTTAATTTTGTCTCTGACCTTCTCCAACACAGCCAAAATGAAGCTTAATTGTCCGCTACTGTCTTTCACGCCGACGATATTTGGAATCTGAGCTAGGTCCTCGACCATTTGCCAAGGCAACGGCAAACCTGTGCATTGTGGAATGTTGTAGAGAATTATTGGCAAGTCGACTTCGCTGGCGATTGTATTGTAATGTTCGTAGATTCCACGATCTGCGGGCTTCAAATAAAATGGCGTAACAATCAATGCAGCGTCGGCGCCTACATCTTTTGCGTACTTTGTCATTTCCACGGCTTGGTCTGTTCCACTCGCTCCTGTTCCAGCAATTACTTTAACACGCCCATTAACTTCATCAATGACCATTTTTATGACACGCTTTTTCTCCTCAGTTGTCAAGTTTACAAACTCGCCCGTCGTTCCACACGGAACAACTCCATGGACGCCCAATTCAATGCAACGATTTACCAGAACTCGCAATCTTTCTTCGTCAATGGCTTTCCCGTCATCAGAGAAAGGCGTGACTAACGCTGGAAAGATTCCCTCAGGTTTAAACATACTTATCTTCCACCTTGTTATCTTAAGCATAGATTTTATATCATTTAAGCTTTGAATTCACAGGCATCGTATTAAATGTTTGAAGGCTCGTCCAAAAGGAGTTAAAAAAGTTGAATGATAACGCGTTAATAAGCTATTGTGGAGTTTGCTGTAGCCATTGTGGCATGCAAACACGTATTCCCAAGATGGCAGAAGAGCTAAGGCGATTCATTCATGCCTACAGACACGGGGAATGGATAGGATATGTTACGCAGGACTTTGAATTCGAAAACTTCATTAAGGGATTAAACTGGTTTGCCAATTCAGGTTGCAACGGATGTACTAAAGGCGGCGGAATGCCAACCTGCGAAGTTAGGAAATGCTGTAAAGAAAAAGGTTTCAATAACTGTTACTTCTGTAGCGACTTTCTGAAATGCGAAAAGCTGGATTACCAGCGAGAAACGTACAAAATAAACGAAAACTATGAGAGGATAAAGCAAGTTGGCTATGAAAACTGGCTAAAAGAACAAGAAAAGAACTCAGAAGCGAATTTTGATAACATCTGGTTCCTTGAAAAGAGGACTTCCAAGTGAAAATACTTAAATTTTGAGAGAGACTGAACAAGCTACTAAATGGAGGAAACCATCTTTGGATAGCCTCAGAGAAAAATTAAGAATCAAAGATAATTTGAAGGAAATTAACGATTTTCTTTTCAGAAAAGACAATCCTCTCACGAATGGCCTATTCAAAATTATTGAAAAATATGGCGGTGTTGACGAGATCAACCGTAAAGCCAAGGAAGCCCGCAAACTCGAAAACCTCATGAAACGACTTGAAAAGAAAAAATCTCCCTATATGAAAGACCTTGAGTGGCTGATTAAACAGCGCGACAAAAAAGCCTTCATCAGCATACCAGACTACCGCAGAAAAATCTTAGGAAGCAAAGCAGATTCCCTGAAGTTTGACGAATCTTTCGCCGTCACGCTTGAAATTAGCGCCTTTAACTTTTTCCCATGGCTTATAGAAGAGGCAAAAAGGGCGATTGCCCAGCAAGACCTAATGCCAGCCCGCTACATTCGCGTCCGTAACATGAAAGAACAGGTTGAGGATGATGACATTCTGGCGTTTGCGGCAGCAATGCAAATAATAGGCGCTTCCTACGTGCAAACACTGGACACTAAAGGAACAATGCCTGGACCAGACGGTAAACCCATCAATGTTCATTTGGGAGGTCCGGAAACCATCACGGGCTATTTTGGAGGACTAGGCGTGCCAAACGAGTACGCTTTGAAGTGGGCTGATGAATTTCTTTATTATTATACTGAATACGGCGTTCAGCAAGTTTTGAATGTAAATGCAGGAACGGTGATGCTGGGGTATTGGTTGCATAAACTTGGAATCGATATGGAATTTAAGATCTCAGTCTACGCAGGCAATGATAATCCATACTTTATCTTTTGGACTTTAATGACCGCAAAACTTTTCAGCCGGGAAGATGGCACAACTCCGCTTATCGGGTTTAACCTTTCAAACTCTGTCAACAATCAAACAATTGAGCTGTCAGCCCACATTAGGAAAGCCTTCAACTTTGAGGACATCGTCCGCATCGAACACCACATCGTGGAAACACAAAAAAGTATTGTGAGACAACCCTACGACCGCCTTAACGAACTCCTAGAAATAGCAGATCATGTCAAAAATATAAGCGCCAAACATGAAGGCGGAATCCCTGAAGTTGACAAAACTCGAGAACACCCTTCTGACATCCTAGACTACTTCATACCCAAGAAAGAAATAATCGAGAAGGGACTGATGCCAGAACTCCTGGGAAATTATCTGGACAAACATGACGCTGTAAATAGAACAGCCAAAGCCCTCACCGAAAGAGGCTTAACATTTATTGCAGCTCAAAACTTGCACGAAAAATAAAGGGGGAGAAACGCTACCAACTTTCTCTGGGTTTTCGCATAACAAGGTAAAGCGTTGTGACTACGAAGAAAACCGTTGTTACCGCTAGGATGCCTACTGCCATTCTTGTGTTACCAAGTTCATTTGAGCTTCCTTTAAGACCCGAATAGGTTTCGTTCAACTGAGCCAAGCTTTCTTCCGTAAGGTTCATTTGAAAGATCTGCCAAAAGGTTTGATTAAGTTGCTCAACGGTGCTGTTTAGCTGCCAGTAAGTGTTATTTAGCTTTTGATACTTTTCTTCAAGTTCTTCCCAAAGGACATTCCTTACAGTTGTTATTGAGAAAGTCTCGTCGAATCCAAAAGGTTCACTCACAACAGTGTATTTTGAATGCAGTTCGGCATAAGTTAAATCCCAAACGTCGTTAGGAACAGGTGTAGTGTAATTGTGTTGACTTGCATCAAGAAGAGCGGGGGAAGTTTGTTTTATTATGCATTCTGAAATTAGCGTAGCCTTCTCTAGAGCATATCCAACATGTTTATACCCGTAAACGCTAAGGTTAAGATAATCTATGTAAACGTATTTGGCTGTGCAATTCACCAATAGCTTAATCGTTATGTTTGCACCAGGGACGGTTTCTCGTGTGGCGTTGAGTTGAATTGAAATTCCCACATAATCCTTTGAAAAAAATGTTTCCATCTCCTCTGATGTTTGTGCTACTACATTGCTTTTGACGAGTGTTAGTGCTAGAATCAGCATAACCAAAATTGAGGTTACGGTTCTCACTTTCCTCATAACTTTCACCATCTAGAATTACTTGATTGAGTCTCGCGGAAGTTTATTTAATACTTTCTATTACTTCCTTTGCTACTTAGCGGTTTTTCAAAAAGGTTTTTTAAATTTTATGCTCAAGATCGGCTATTTGATTGAGCGGATGAAGCGTTGATACATGTATATGAAGTAAATAAGGGCGAAAACCGTTAGAACTATTTCAAATATTAAAATTGCTGGGTTGTTTTCCACCGCCATAAAGTATCCATGTTGAAGTATGTCCGTGAAAACCAGGATTTGGAGAAATATAGCGCCGCCTAGACAGCTTAAGCCTAAAGTGTGGAAGAGAACTCTCATTCGGCGGTCAAGCTTTGTGTCGGCTTTCATTATAATCGTATATATCAAGATTCAATACCTCGACTTATACGTTATGAATCCCCACACACGACAAAACCTAATAATTCACCCTAAATATCCGCGTTAAATCTTTGCAATAAGGGGAAGGGACAGCTTATGCATGCAAAAGTTAATGTGCATGATTAAATTAGCCTAAAGAGGTGATGTGCGTGTTCGAGTTTGCTGACATTAGGTTTAGACCACTAGAAAAGGACGACTTGAAATTGCTTCATGTTTGGGAGAACGATTTCGAGTTGATGATGTATAGCAGAAGCAAACCGCTTAACATGGTCACCATGGCTCAGCTAGAAGAAAGATATGAGGAATGGATGAAAAAAGAGAAAGACCTCTATTTCATCGTGGAAAGTCTAGAATCCAAAGAACCCATAGGTTTCGCCGCGATTCGCGCAGAGGTGTGGGGAAACGTTCCAGGCGCAGACATTGGCACATACATCGGTAAAAAGGAGTTGTGGGAAAAGGGGTTCGGAAAGAAGATAACTGTGGCTCTGTTGGAAATGTCGTTCATTCACTTAAACATGGAACGCTGTGAAGCGTGGAGCATAGAATACAATACGCGAGCGCATCATGTGCTTGAGTTCTGCGGGTTCAAGAAAGGTGGCGTCGTACGTAACACAGTATACGTGGCAGGCAGGAAATGGAGTTCCTTCCACTTTGACATACTACGGGAAGAGTACATGAACACACGAATGAGCCTGTTAAAGAAAATTCTTGGAAAAAAAGTAAGCTCTTATCTGGAAAGGACTCAACCAGTTCTTAAGCCGTTAAAGCATGTTCAAAAATGACCAACCACTTGAAGCTTAATGCATGAGCCTAATCAGCTAGTTTTCTTATCGCTTCTTTTATGATTGAGACGGACTTTTCAAGGTTTTTTCTCGTTTTAGGCATCAGCTCAAGCTCCAAAATTTTTTCAACACCATTGCTTCCAAGGATCGCGGGCACACCGATTGAAACGTCTGAAAATCCATATTCGCCTTGTAGATACGTAGAGACGCCCATTACTCTGTTTCTGCCTCTGAGAATGGCATCCGCCATAATCCCGATGACGGCTGCTGGCGCATAAGTTGTTGATCCCTTCAGTTTAATGACATCGGAACCAGAAGTTGTGGTCAAATTAACTATTTTGTCAATTTGTTTCTTTTTAAGCAAACGGGTTATTGGTATTCCGGAAACAGAAGCATACTCGACGAGAGGAACCATGGAATCACCGTGTTCCCCTATGACTAAGGCACGGGCATCCTCTCTCGAAACTTTCAGTTCCTGTGCAATGTAAGACCTAAAACGTAGAGTGTCAAGAATGTTGCCCATTCCAAAAACCCGGTTTCTCTCGAAGCCTGACTCCTTATAGGTTATGTATGTCATGATGTCAACTGGATTTGTCACAAGCATAAGCTTGCATTCAGGAGCGTACCGCACTACTTCTTTTACTATGGATTTAACTATCCTTGCATTCTTGTTCATAAGATCAATTCTTGTCATTCCAGGTTTTCTCGCTTCTCCCGCAGTTACGATTACAATTTCTGAACCTTCCATTTCGCTGAAATCGCTGGTCCCTTTGATTTTTCCATCAAACTCTATTGCAGGCGCAGTCTGCATCATGTCAAGTGCTTCGCCCTTAGCCAAATTTTCAAAAATGTCTATCAGAACAACATCACTAATTCTATACCTTAAAATGGTGAATGCTGCAGCGCTTCCTACTTTTCCCGCACCGATTATGGAGATCATAGTGTTTTAAGAGTAAGTTGTTCCAATTAAATATAATTAACGCATATTTAGAGCCTATTAGAAATCATTCTTTGTTTCATTGCTTGCGAAGGCTTATAATAATTAGGATCAACCCTGCAGGCACCAATATCAGTAGACCGATAAAGCCGGGTATTAACAAGAGAATATCCGTCCATCTTTCCTGCAATGTAAATTTGATTAAACTTTGCGTATTGCCTCCATAATTGTCAAAGGTAAACGTATACAGGTCATCAGCAGGGTCTATAGCAAAACTGTAGTTTTGGTTAATGAAGACATCTCTTAAGTGTTGCGTATTATATCCATTCGCCGTAAAGTTCACACCTGCGCCTTCGATCACCACTTCTCCCGTCAAGGTTGATTTGCTAATAACTCTCGTATGGTGGTAAGTCCCATTCTCGTATGGCCCATATTTCCCACCAGGTTCTAAAACAAATGAGACGTCAATCACAGTTTCAGTTTTTATAAAACTGAAAAATGATATAAGAAACAATGAAGCCCCAAGAAGCAAAAAAATTAGACCTATCAGGGTTTTCATCTCATTGCCCCCACAATTTAAATTGGAACTCTAAGCCTTTAAAATTTTTAGTCAACTTGTAGCTTGCACAAAAAATCTGCAAAATCGCTGAACCCTCTAGATTTTGTATTCTTTACTTTTCTCGGTCGGAACCACTTTGCCTTTTAGGTCTCGCATGAACTTGGCGAATAATTCTGCATTTTCAGTGTGTATTGGGAAGATCTTTGCCATGTCAATTTCTTTAAGGAAATTTTTCAGTTGCAACGGCATTATGTGTCCAGAAACATGCGCATGATATTGCGGTAAACCATAACGCCTAAGCCAGTTAACAAGCCTCTCAAAGTCTATTTCCATCTCCTCGTTAAAGGGTTCAGAAGCAGATAAAATATAACAGCTACTAGCCTTTGGCTGTATTTCTACAAGTTCCTCTAAATCATAAAACGACATAGCTAGGACGGCTTTGCATTGCCTCTTCGAAACTTCGAACACGTCAACAATCTTACTTGGATACTGTTCCATTATTTGGTTTTCCCACTTGTCATATTTTTTCTTCGACTTTCGAAAAATCAAAATGTTCTCATCGTTTAATTCTGGAATGCTTAAGCCCTTATCTCTACGCAGTGCGTTCAGCAAATAGGCTTGTTTAAGTGAAACAGCAAGACACCGTCCATTCTTCTTGGCTATTCGATAGAATGAATTAAACCTGTCAACATCCGTGTAGGCAAAATCAGCCAGCACAATGCCATCTGCCTGCCCAACAATACTATTTAATTTGTTTTCAACTTCAACTTCCGAAGAAACAGATGCGCCGGTCATGTTCGTAGCTTCAGTAATAACAGCCACAGGCTCGGCTTCTTTGGCTTTTTCAACAAAATCAGATGTCATTTCAGGCTTTGCCCCATGAGCCCTAAAATCTCCAGTATAGACAACAGCACCATTAGCAGTGTGGATAATGAAACCGTAGGCGCCTGGAACAGAATGGTCAACATGAACTGGTTCAATTTCCAAATCGTCGATAGCAACTTTGTCTCTAGTTCTGAAATGCTTAAAGTTTATGCCTTCAACATTAAACTCTAAATCGGCTCTACGCATTTCACTTAATGCTTGCAAAATAATTTTTGTTGTTTCTCCGCAATAGACTGGAATTTCACGTTTTATGAAGGACAAGTATGCTGAGTGGTCCATATGTCCATGAGAAATAAAAACAGCGTCAATTTCTGGAGCTTTTTCATCAAACTTATAGATGCCATCAATTTTGGGCAGAATCCCAAGCTCTTGTAAACTTTTTTCGCTTTTTGGTGAAAGGAAAGGTGGAGAATAATACTGCTTCTTCAAAGCGAAGGACATGCCGAAATCAAAGAAAACTTTGACATCTCTGTCCTGAAGTAGGATTTTGTTACCGCCGATTTCGTTCACTCCACCGTAGAAGGTTAGAGTTGTTTTATGTTTGACCATACCTATTCCTTCAATCACCAGCTTTTCTACAGATGTTCGAAATAACAAAGATTATGTGTGGCAGCGTAAATACGCTGAAAACTTTTGTATACTTCGGATTCCCAGCTTCCTTAACAACCTCAGCGTTTCCTCCAGCCTTTAGATAACCTTCCACAAAAACTTTTCCAATAAGCTCGGCTGACCGAACACCAACAAACGGTGAAATATAATGTCCAGCATAATACAAAAACTCTGCAATATCCCAAACCTTGTCACCATTCCGCGAAGCTTGTTCAAAGTCCATCAACCAAACTTCACAGTTTTTACCAATCACAATGTTTTCTGGCTTCGTGTCGCCCAAAGCAATGCCGAGAGCATGCACTTCAGCAAGTTTTTGACCCACTTTGTTTATGACTTTTAAGTCGCTCTTCATTTCGTTGGGAGTTTTTGAATCCATGATTCTTCTTATCACTTTTTCAAGGTTTTCGCCTTCCACATAATCCATGAAGATCAATCGTTCAGCATGATTTACGTATAGAAGTTTTGGAACAGCGAAACCATTTGAGTATAACAGCTGGTTTATGGCGCATTCTCTTTCAAGTCTTGAACGTGCCAAAACAGCAAAGGTTCTGGTTCCAACGGTCCATAACGTAAGCGGGAACCATTTAAAACTTGACCAGTTCCTAAACCTTTTGACGACGATTTTTCGCTCTTGACCATTCACGAAAATCTTAACCAAGTAGGCATCGTTTAAAACGCCGCCGATTTCCTCAATTTCAATTTCCGCATACTTGTCTGCAGAAAGAACGTCCTTCGCAAAGGCTTTAATATCCATCTTATTTGCTAATGAAACAAGTCCGCTGGCAGTTGGAATATACAAGTACTTTTGAGGATCTTCAATTTGATGGACGATTTTCGAATTTTCCTCAGTTACTCTACGTAATTTAGGGAATATCTCTCTGTTTTGGGAAAGAAGGCCCACGATTTGTGGAAAGATGCTAAGTAAAGACGTGAATAATGCTTTCTGTGCGGGTTTGAAGAGGTTTATGAAGCGAATTTTTCGGCTTCTGGTTTTGTCCAAAAAATGTCTTGAAATTGTCACATAACCATTTGTGAAATCAACCGATTTTCCTTTTTCTAAATCTTTCAAGGCCTCTGAATATCCACGAAGAGCTTTTTCTATGTTTTCCTTTTTGCTATTTTCTTGCATAAAATTCAGCAAATTATATATAATTGGTGGAAAAAGTCGGGCTCTAACGAGCATGGTTTCATACATGAAATATTCGGGTTTTATGTGAATCTCGTAAGAAAGTTCTGGAAAATCCAAAAAAAGGTTTTCTAAAAGCTCGAGGATTAGGCGCTTTTTCAATTTAACCTCTTGCACGTGCAAGTAGCCCTCGTTCAACAAAGGCGTGTACGTAAAAATCAGTCCACCAGCCAAGGCTTCGCCCAAAAATCCCCTGCCAACATCCATTTCAAAAACCCCTTCATCAACGGCAATAACAATTACGTTTCGTCCATCGACAACCTTCAAATAATTCATAAGCCTAGGCTGAAAGCCACGAATTACAAGTAAAACTTCCAGTGCCGTTTTTGTGTTGGATAATCCCAAAGTGTAATGATTGCATATGCATGCTGCTGTGATTTGACAAGAACCAGCTACATGTCTGCAAAAGTCAAGGATTTGCCTGAAGAATTCCTCGTTTTGACGTCTTGAATGCTGAACCAATGTTTCACCTAAGGTACCCTGTGGCAATCACAAATAGAATCTATGCATCTACGAAATATAGTTAATGCTTTTCAACAATCTTGTCATAAATTCTCAAAACTTCCAGAGCCTTAACGGCTTTTTCTGGCAGATTGTATAGTGGAATCCTTGTACCGCCCAATACCCCGGACACGAGTGCAAAGTCTTCTCCACCAGCTGGCACATCCACAACCGGTTTGTCTGGATATTTAGCGGCTATTCTAGGAATGACCTTGGCGTCCTTCGGCTCGAAGAAGCAAGACTTAAGCATGTTTATTATCAAGACACCGTCCACATTTTTGTCTGCAAGCACCAAATCCAGCACTCGCTCATACCTATCAGCCCTAGCATCAGCTATCATGTCTATGGGATTAGTTGCGTCGACGCCCGGATACAAACTCTCGATTTCCATTTTTGTTTTCTTCGACAAAGTTGCAAGTTTTAGATTGTTTTTTGTAACGGAGTCTGCAGCCAGTATTGCTGGTCCGCCTACATTGCTTACGATAGCAACATTATCTCCTAACATTGGAGGCTGTTTCGAAAGAGCTACGGCTGCATCCATCAATTCTTCTATGTTTTCGACTCGTATTATTCCAGCTTTCTTGAAGGCTGCATCAAAAATTTCGTCTGAACCAGCAATTGAGGCCGTGTGGGACTTGGCTCTTTGGGCTGATTCTTGTGTTATTCCGCCTTTTAAGGCCAGAATTGGCTTTTCCTTAACAATTTTCCTTGCCTCTTCTATGAATTCTCTCCCTTTTTTTATTCCTTCCATGTATAGGCATATAACCTTCGTGTTTTTGTCCTTTCGAAGATATTCCAACAAGTCAACGTCGTCGATGTCTATTTTGTCTCCCATGAAAGCAAATTTGCTTATGCCAACATTGTAAAAGCATGCCCAATCAAGTATGCATGCGCCGACTCCGCCGCTTTGTGATATGACTGCAATGTTTCCCTTTTTAGGCATAACGTTTCTTTCAAACGTTGTGTTTAACCCGTTGGCGGTGTTTATTACGCCCATAATTGTGTTGGGTCCCAAAATTCTAATGCCATAGTCTTCTTTGAGTTTAAGCAGGTGCTGACGCTGTTGGCTTTTGTATCCTCCTGTAATCATGACAATGGCTTTGACCCCTATCTTCGCGCATTTTTCCGCTTGAACAATAGACTGCTTGGGCGGAAGCATTATCACTGCGAGCTCTGGAACTTCAAGCAGTTTATCTACTTTATTATAGCCTGCTTTCCCATCCACGTCCAAAACGTATGTTTTTCCGTGGAAAAATTTCTCCATGTTGTAAATGAAGTCTCTGAAAAGCTGAGGAGAAGTCATTCCGACTTTTTCGCGAATCACGCTTGAACCTATTAGGACAACCTTTCGCGGTTCAAAGATAGCTTTCACTTCGCTCATTAATTTAACCTTCAAATCAAACTTGTTGAGGCGGAAGGGAAGAAGATACGTTATTCACATTCATAAATTTAACCTCAAAAAGCTTGAAGAAGCCTTTGTTTGAGCGTTATGTACGTTCTATTATTTGGATGTATGCGAATGCCGCGCTAAGCGTGAAGATGGTCGAAAAGACTAGGACGCTGATAATCATGTTTGGGGAAAAAGACGGGGTACCAAGTAGAAAAGAGCGAATCATATCTGAGCCGTTACTCAACGGGTTAATCTCAGCCAAATTCACCAATACCATTGGAAATTTACCCTCTTTTCCAAGGTCTTGAATGAGAGAAAGCGGATAGAAGACGCTACTGCAGAAAAACAGTGTATAATAAACTAAGCCTCTTGCCGTGATAAATTTTTCAAGGCTTGATGTGGAGACTGCAATGGCGATGCTCAAGCCAGAAATGCCAATGGCCAAGAAAAACAGAACTGTCAAAATCATTAACAACTGTACCACTGTGGGGAATCCTACGAACAAGAAGCAAGTCAGCAACAGAGGTGACATGTAAACCATGCCACGTAGTCCGCCTGAAAGCACACGTCCAATAGCCAACTCAAGCCTAGTCATAGGCAAACTTAACATGTAGTGATGTATCTCTCTTCGGCGTTCCATGTTTACCTCGCGCCCAATCATGAAAGCTGAGGCAAACAAGCCCGTTACTGTGAGCCCAGGTGCAAAAAACTTGAAGTAATCTTTGACAGGACCCATTGCATTGGGGTTCAGCATTTTGTTGTAAACGATAGCCATTATGAACAAGTCTGCTAGGTTCATGCTGATTAAGCCTACGAGCCACCATTTGTATCGGAAGAAGTTCCTAAAATCGTGTTCAACTATGCGGATTATGCCTTTCATTTATTGCCATCCTCCTCCCTCGATATGTCCCTCATAGATGACTATACCTGCAAAAGTGAAAAGCGAAAAGAATGCAACTACCCCAAGCAACGGCAACAGTGGATTGTCAAGCACTGTTATTGCAGCGCCCCAGCGGAACAAGTCTGAAACATAAGTTAAGGGGTTGAAACTTGCAAGACCGCCGTAAAGTGGGTTGGCTGCTTGCACAACTGCCAAAGGATACATGGCTGTGCTTAAACGGACGATTAAGGCGTCTACGATGCCCATCAAAATATCGAAGCGGTCGCTGGATTTTATGATTACGGCTATTGTTATGCTCATGCCAGAGACGCCGAACGAGAATAGAAACAGTGCGAAGAGGGATACGAGAAAGTTAAGCGGATTGATGGAACCGATAACATACAATGACACGCCTATTAACGGTCCAACGTATATGAACGATCTGAGTCCTCCACCGATTGATCGCCCTACTACTAGTTGCCTCCTCGAAACTGGTAAGCTGAGCAGGTATTCGAAGACGCCGTGTTCTGCTTCTTCGTAAATGTCGAATCCGATGAATATTGCGGCTGAATAAAGCGTCATCACAGAAAGCCCAGCTACATAATATTGAAAGTAGTTTGGAATGCTCATCATGCGTGAAGCGATGAGTCCGAACAAAACTATTTGTGAAACGAACCATATGGCGCGCATTATAATTAGGAATTTGTACTGAAAGAATAGGCGTATGTCTCTTTCAATCACCAAGAGAAGCTTGTTCGTTTACGGTTCACTCTCCATTTTTCTGTGCTTCTTCAATTGTTAAACCTGTGTAATGGACGAATACGTCATCAAGGCTCGGCTCACTCATGCGTATAGAAGTAATTGATGCATCGTTTTTCATAAACAAGTTCATTATTCGCGGAATAACCTCTTCAACACGATTCAGGAAAAGGCGCAAGTTGGTCGGCTTAACCTGTACAATGTCTACAACTTCTTTGAAGCTTTTAAGCTCGTCAACAACTTTCGCGGGGGTGTCTTTTTCAAGTTGAATGTCAATGATGTCGCCGCCCAGAATGCTGTCTTTTAGCGTCTTAGGCGTATCGCACACGAGCAGTTTGCCTTTATGTATTATTCCAACACGATCTGAAAGCTGGTCAGCCTCGTAAAGCTCGTTTGTAGCAAGAATAATTGTGCTTCCTTCCTCGCGAAGTTCGAGGAGCATATTCCATATCCTATGTTTGCCTACCACGTCAATCTGAGAAGTTGGCTCGTCAACAATCGCGATTTTAGGTCTTTGAATCAGAACCTTAGCTATTTCAACCCGTTTTCGCATACCACCTGAAAGCGCGTGGACGTTTTTATGTCGAGGCTCCCACATATCTACAGCAGTTAAAACTTCCTTAACTCTTCGCTTCCGCTCTTCAGTTGACAATCCACAAACTTTTGCATGCCAGTTCACTATGTCCCAAGGAGTGCTAACCCACAACATCTTAGGTTCTTGGAATGCTATACCCAAGAGCTCGCGAACTTTGTCTGGCTGTTTTCGAATGTCATACTCACCGACAAAGACCGTGCCATCTGTTGGCCTAATGACTGTTGCAAGCATGAGAATGACAGTTGTTTTTCCCGCTCCATTGGGACCAAGAAGCCCAAGGATTTCTCGTTCCTCAATTTCCAAGTTTAGATGATCCACAGCAGTTAGGTTCCCGAATGTTTTTGTAAGATTCTCAAATCGAATTATCGGTGCCATTTCTATACCAGATGCTGAAACAGATACAGTAATCATGCAATTAAATAAAGTTTATCGACACATCAAATCTAAACTGGTTTTTTCAGCTTCTTCCATCACAGTTTGTTCATCTAAAGTTTTCACTTGTCTATTCTCCATTAAAATTTTTCCATTAACGATGACAGTGTCCACATCGCTTCCGCGTGCAGAGTAAACAATGCTTGCGTAAATGTTGTGCAAGGGTTTTAGGTGAGGCTTTGAAAGGTCAACTAATACTATGTCGGCTTTCTTACCTACTTCAAGGGAACCGACGTTTTCCTCTAGTCCTAAGGCTTTGGCACCGTTTATTGTTGCCATCTCTAAAACTTCGTAGACCGGCATAACCGTAGGATTCTGATAAGTGATTTTTTGAAGCAAAGCCGCAATCTTCATAGTTTCAAACATATCAAGGGAATTATTGCTAGCAGGTCCATCCGTTCCCAAACCCACATTAACACCCAAATCGACTAAGTCCTTTATTTTTGCCGCGCCTAAACCAAGCTTCATGTTAGCCACAGGAACATGAACCACGTTAACGCTGCATTTAGAAAGGATATGCATATCCTCCCTTGACAAGTTTATACAGTGAGCGGCGAGAACATGGTTCTTCAAAAAGCCAATTTTATCTAAAAATTCAACCTCGCTGGAGCCATATTTCTTCTCAAATTCCCTAAACATAGTGTTTGATTCAGCCAAATGCAAGTGCACACCAATATTCAATTCAGAAGCCCTTTCAGTGATCTTTTTGAGTAAGTCTGGCCTGCAACTGTAAGCCGCATGGGGGCCAAGCATGGTTCTTACCCTGTCATTAGCGTATCCATGGAAACGTTTGGCAAAACTTACGCTTTTATGAAACATTATTTTGCCCAGCATTTTGTGTCCGGCTTCGATTATGCCTTCTGCTAAGACGCCCCTCAATCCGCTTTTCTCCGTGGCCTTTGCAACCATGTCCTCATGGAAATACATGTCAGCAAAACATGTCGTTCCGCTTTTGATCATTTCCAAACAGCCTAAAAGGGCTCCGACATAAACATCCTCCGGCCTAAGCTTAGCCTCCAAAGGCCAAATAGTCTCTTTCAGCCAAGTATCCAACGGTTGGTCTTCGGCTATTCCTCTGAAAAGAGTCATTGGCACATGTGTGTGGCAGTTAATTAATCCTGGCATGGCAACCTTTCCCTTTGCGTTTATCTTTGTTTCAGCCTCTATGTTGGTTGTGGCTGCAGATTTTCCGACGAAAACTATTTTTCCGTTCTTTACGGTTAATGCTCCATCCTCTATGAAACCTTTACCGTCCATTGGTAAAATAACGCATCCGTGAATTAGGATGTCTGCTTTTTCCAAAAGTGCCCCCTTTATTTAGGTGAAGGGCTAACAATAAAAAGGATACTAATACTTTGCAAGGAGAAATTTTGTGTTTGTTGATGTGCTCTGCTGTGAAAAGTTGAAGAGTTGTGGGAGTTGAAAGCTAAATTAGTGTTTTTGTTTGTTCGATTTTCTTTAGGAATGGGCGCAAAGCTGGTTGCAGAGTATGTTCCTCTGTCAAAGCATCTTTTGGTACGCCTGGTGTGCCTATTTTTCTGCATATGAAGTTAAGTGAATCCTCTGTGAAGTTTAGCAGGCTCTGTCCTTCATTTGTGAGTTTATACACTTTTCTTGGGCGTTCGTTGTTCATGTTCCATTCGCTTTTTACGTATCCCTTTTTCTCTAGCAAGTTTAGTAGTGGATAGATGGTGCTTGGTCCAAAGTACACTCCAAAGGTTTTGCGAATTCTTGTAATTACCTGATAACCATGCATAGGCTGCGAGCTTAGGAACTGTAGTACTATTAGGTCTAGAAGCCCTTTCATCAATTTGACTTGAACTTCTTTCGAGTTGTTTACCATTTTATTTTCCCTTCTGTATTTGTGTCTAACAGTTTTTTTGTTGGACACGGATACAATATGTCCTTTTTCGGACATATCTCAAGACTCTATAAAGCATAAACCAAAATATAAAGCTTCATGCTTACCTCAAACATAAAAAAGCATACTGAAGCATACCAAAATATTCCATTTCCTACATAACCTAAATAAGCCAAAACGTGAACCAGTACAAAATAGAACACGTAGAGCGTGAAAAAATTGACAGAAAACTTCAAAAAAGAAATTGTTCAACGCATAACCAGAAACCTACTCGATATCCAAATACTGAGGCTTATTCAGACACAGCCCATGTGGGGCTACAAAATAAAAAAGGAAGTGGAAACGAAATTTGACGTAAGACTGAGGCACGGAGCACTGTACCCGCTACTTAATGCAATGGAGCAGAAAGGCTTCCTTACAAGCCAAAAACAGCAACAAGGAGGAAGAACAAGGAAAGTGTACGCAATGGCCAAAAACGGAAAAGAATACATACAAACATACAACAGCATACTAAAAGAACAAATAGAAAAACATGACATCAAATAGACTTTGACTCTGAAAAGCAATGCCATTAGGTTTTATTAAACAGAACCAGTAATAAATATACACTATGACACCTGCAAGGAGCAAAAAACAGTCTCAAATACTTATCGAAGAACTTACCAAACGAAGCAGAA
>Ga0315280_10005693_pt1 | contig 17622 bp, 13 predicted proteins | sample YL17G06_40_MG_FD_203697 | JGI IMG/M metagenome (GOLD analysis project Ga0315280, IMG submission 203697) | Sediment microbial communities from Yellowstone Lake, YNP, Wyoming, USA - YL17G06_40 | ecosystem: Environmental > Aquatic > Freshwater > Lake > Sediment | place: USA: Wyoming | collected...
CAAGACGGAAAAAAATCATAAAACGAAGGGGGAAAATAGAACGGCGATAAAAAGTAAAATTTCAATTGAGCAGTACCTGCAAAAAGTTGCCAGGTTTACCGACAGCGAATACGGCAAGTTAGTCAGAGAGCAGTTTCAGGATATCGAGGGTAGCAGCGAACTGGCAATGCTTGCGGCTCCAACACCGGAGGAATTAGAGCAGTTGAAAAGGGCGGTGGCGATAATGACGCCGTCTGAAAAGCGAAACGCGGATTCTTTAACTGATGAACAGATACAAAGGATTGCCGCCGACGCCCGGATTGACCCCGCCAACTTCGCAATCTTCATCAACGGCTACGCCCTGTATTGCAAACGTGTCTCATAAAGCTTCAGACGCATTGTTTTTGTGAGTTGAAGATGCTCAAAAAATATCTGACAGAAATTTCCAGAGTCGCTCAAAGGGGTGATGCCAGAGAGGAAAGCTATTATGAAGCCCTGGCGTCGCTTGTTAGAAACTTTGCGCAATCAATAAAGAGAGCAAAAACAGAAGTAACAACCCTACCTAAAGAAACCGAGGCAGGCAACCCCGACTTTAGAATATGGGACGGCAAACAGCACATAGTCGGCTACATCGAGGCAAAACGCCCCGAAGAGGATAACCTCGACAAAATCGAGGAGTCAGACCAGCTAAAACGCTACTGTAATGCTTTCCCGAACGTGCTGCTAACGAACTTTTTCGAGTTTCGTCTATACCGAGGCGGCAGCTTAGTAGATAAGGTTGCAATAGGCCGCCCCCTCATTGCCAAGCAGCTCAAACTCACTCCGCCAATTGAGAACGAAGAAAAGTTTTTCGACCTGCTGAACAAATTTTTCACCTTTTCGTTGCCGCGAACATACACACCAAAGACCCTCGCAGAAGTTCTCGCCTCCAGAACCCATTACCTGCGCGAGCAAGTGCTTACCGAACTCAACAAAGGCAATGGCAAACTTACGGGCTTTTACGAGGCGTTTCAGCAGTATCTGATTGCAGCTCTCACGAAAGAAGATTTCGCCGATATGTACGCCCAGACTATAACCTATGGTCTTTTCGCAGCAAGCACTCGTTGCCAGAGGGAATTCACCAGAAAACTTGCCTTTGACAATATCTCCAGAACCATAGGTATTCTCCGCGATGTCTTTAGGTTCGTCTCTCTTGAAGAGACCGGCCCCGAACTCGACTGGATAATAGACGATATTACCGAGGTCCTGGCAGTTGCCAACGTAAAGGGGGTCCTACACAAGTATTTCATCGAAGGCAGAGGCAAAGACCCTGTTATGCACTTCTACGAAACATTTCTTGAAGCTTATGACCCACAGGAAAGAGAACGCCGTGGCGTCTATTACACGCCAGAAGAGGTTGTCTCCTATATCGTTCGTTCTCTGGACACGATTCTCAAAGATTATTTCCATAAAGCCGATGGTTTCTCAACAGATTCCGTAACGGTACTCGACCCAGCCGCAGGCACACTGACTTTCTTAGCAGAGGCTGCGAAAATCGCTGTAAACGAGTTTTCCGCTGCATACGGAACAGCCGCCATAAGTGAATTAATACGCAACCACATTTTGAAAAACTTTTACGCCTTTGAGCTAATGATGGCTCCTTACGCCATTGCGCACCTAAAAATCGGATTTCTTCTCGAAGAGCTCGGATACGCACTCGCTGAAGATGAAAGATTTAAGCTCTACTTAACCAACACACTCGAATTAGAAGAACTCCCGGAAAGCAAGTTCCCCGGTATGAGTTCGCTCTCCGAGGAATCCCACGCCGCAGGAGCAGTCAAAAGGGAAACCCCGGTCCTTGTTATTCTCGGCAACCCTCCTTACTCAGGCCATTCCGCCAACAAAGGTCCCTGGATAAGCAGGGAAATCAAAGAATACTACAAAGTTGACGGCAAAGACTTGGGCGAGAAAAACCCAAAGTGGCTCCAGGATGACTACGTCAAATTTATCCGCTTCGCCCAGTGGAAAATAGACCAATCCGGCCAGGGCGCACTGGGCCTCATCACGAATCACAGCTACCTCGACAACCCCACCTTCAGAGGAATGCGACAATCTCTAATGCAGACCTTCGACCATATCTATATCCTTGACTTACACGGCAATAGTAAAAAAAGGGAGAAATGTCCTGATGGCTCTAAAGACGAAAACGTCTTCGACATCCAGCAAGGTGTTGCAATCATTCTTGCCGTCAAAAAAAATGGCCTGACAAAAAAGGTCTCCCACGCCGACTGCTGGGGACTCCGCGAAATCAAGCATTGCTGGCTCGAAAATCATGACATAACTAACACAAAGTGGAAAAAGCTCACACCCAGGTCCGAATTCTATTTCCTCATACCAAGAGACGAAAAATCATTGGCCGTTTACCAGAAATATACAAAGATTACAGACATATTTTCGGTAAATAGCGTAGGGGTCGTAACAAGCCGGGACAAATTCGCTATCAGTGCCGACAAGGAGGAGCTGAAAAGACGTATAAGGATGCTTCAAGATGAAAGTATCTCCGACAGTATGATAAAGCAGACATTCGACCTTAAAGACAAAAAGAACTGGACTGTAAAAAATGCCCGCACAAAAGTAAGGGCAGAAGAAAACTGGGAAAAGCAGATAATACCGATACTTTACAGGCCCTTTGACCGACAGTGGATTTTCTATAACGATGCGGTGATAGAAAGAACCCGAAAAGAAGTTATGCATAATATGCTCCACGAAAATCTGGCCCTTTGTGTCGGACGGGCAGGCCACGTTGTCGGTGCAGAAAAACCCTGGAACGTCGTATTTTGCGCAGACTGCACCGAGGACCTTAACCTCTTCTATCGTGGTGGTAATGCTAATTTCCCGCTTTATCTCTATCCGGACGAGGACCTTTATAACAATAGTGGCAGATACCAGCGCGAAATAAACATAAACCCACAGATATTAGAGACGCTCAAGAAGGCATATAGAAAGGAACCTACGCCGGAAGCAGTACTCTACTACATATATGCTGTTCTCTATTCTAATACTTATCGCAAAAAATATGCAGAATTTCTAAAAAGCGACTTCCCACGAATTCCTCTCTGCAGGGATTACAAGCTATTTCAAAAAATGGTTAAATTGGGCGTCAAATTAGTTGAGCTGCATCTGACCAAATCCAGCATCCTGAATAGGCCCACTGCCAAATTTGAGGGCAAAGGCGACAATCTCGTAGAAGATGTAAAATACGATGAAAAGAAAAAGCTGGTCTGGATAAACGCCGGACGACACTTTGGCCCCATCTCCAAAGACGTTTGGGACTACCAAATAGGCGGCTACCAGGTAATGGCTAAATGGCTCAAAGATAGAAAAGGCCGCCGGCTTCCACTGGAGGATATTAAGCATTACTGCAAAATCGCAACCGCTATAAGGGAAACAATATCCGTTCAGAAAAACGTTGACAAAATTTATGCAGACGTTGAAAAACACTATCGTGGCATTTAGGAAATTACGCAACCATATTTTCCAGTTCCCTCTTGCAATCGGCGAAAATTTGGTATAATAACCGACTTTAGGAGATAACTATGTCAGTAAAGTTAAGAATGATGAGGATGGGCAGGCGAAATCGGCCTTTCTTTAGAATCAACGCGGTCGAATCCCGCACGCCGCGGGATGGCAGAGTGCTTGAAAGAATAGGCCATTACGACCCAATTGAAAAGGACACCGCCAAACAGATTGTCCTCAACAAGGAGCGTGCGCAGTACTGGCTCGACAAAGGAGCGGTGCCGTCGGATACGGTCTCCCAAATCCTGCTCCGGCAGGGCATCAAAAATAAATATGCAAAGGAAAGAGTGAATCGCCGGGCAAAGGCCAGGGCTTTAGCCCGCAAAAAGGGCAGGCCCTTCACCAAGGCGGAAAAAGAAAAGCTCGCCGCCGCAAAACAAGCTCCTCCACCTGAGAAAAAAGCCGAAGCCGCACCAGCCGAACAAAAACCTAAGGCCGAATCCGCAAAAACCGAGCAAAAACCGGAACCTCAACCAAAGGCCGAAGACAAAAAAGACGATGGACGATAGACGAACGACGAAAGACGAGAAAGCAGCAATGAGAATTGACGTCCTTACGCTTTTTCCGGAGATGTTCCAGTCGCCTTTGACATGCTCGATACTAAACAGGTCCCAGGAGAAGGGAATAGTAAAAATTGTTTTTACCAATATAAGGGATTTTGCTCTTGACAAATACCGCAAGGTAGATGATAAACCGTATGGCGGCGGGCCGGGTATGGTTATGATGCCAGGCCCCGTTTTTGATTGCTTTGAGTATGTGCAGAAGTTATCGCCGGAAAAGGGCAGGGTAATCCTGCTGACGCCACAAGGAGAGCGGTTTAGTCAGGCAAAAGCAGCCGAATTAAGTGCCGAGAATCGGCTGATTTTAATTTCCGGCAAATATGAAGGCTTTGATGAGCGAATTCGCATCGGCCTGGGTACCGAGCAAATCTCGATAGGCGACTATGTTATCAGCGGCGGAGAACTGGCGGCTATGGTGATTATCGATGCAGTTGTTAGACTGCTGCCCGGTGCGGTTGGCGATGAAGAATCATTGAAAAGCGAATCCTTTAGTGAAGGTCTTCTGGAGTATCCACAATACACCAGACCCGAGGTTTTTCGCGATATGAAGGTGCCTGATATTCTCTTGAGCGGAGACCATGGTAAAATAGAACAATGGCGGCGTCAGCAAGCATTAGAGCGAACGAAAAAATGGCGGCCAGATTTATTGGAAAATGGCAGTGTATAGAAATAGGAAAGGAACAACAGTATTATGAAAGATAAAGACGACTCATCTAAACCCCCCCCGCGAGGCAGAGCAGGTCTCGCGGGAATAAAATCACTTGGTCCTGTTCCCAATCTTGAGGAACACGTGCAGCCCGATTGGTGGCGAATAATTTTCAACTCTCTCTACTTAAAAACCGATGGTGATGTCGTAGATGACCCCCAGGTTACTGTTAAAGAGGTTGACGCATTTCTAAAAATCCTCAATGTATCGCCGGAAGATAAAATCCTGGATTTATGCTGCGGACAGGGTCCGGATTCTCTTGAATTGGCAAAGCGGGGTTTTGCCAACGTTGAGGGGCTGGACCGCTCCCGGTATCTAATTCAAAAGGCCAAAGCCCAGAATAAAAAAGAAGGTCTGAACGTTAAATTCAGAGAAGGTGACGCCAGAAAACTCCCTTATCAACCGGACACCTTCGATGCGGTTATGATTCTGGGAAATAGTTTCGGCTATTTCGAGACGCCTCAGGATGATGTCAGGGTCCTCAAAGAGGTCTTCAAGGTCTTAAAACCCTGGGGAAAAATCCTGATAGATGTCGCCGACGGCGATTACTTAAAAAGGCGTTTTCAGCCGAGGTCCTGGGAATGGATAGATAAGAACTACTTCGTTTGCAGGGAACGCTCTCTCTCGCTGGACAAACAGCGATTAATCTCGCGTGAAGTAATCACCCACGTGGGGAAAGGCGTCATCGCAGACCAGTTCTACGCCGAGCGGCTTTATACGCGAAAAAGCATAGAAGAGCTGCTGAAAACAGTTGGCTTTGCCGACATTACCATTCACGGAGAGATGGCCGGCGATTCACAGCGAAACCAGGATTTGGGGATGATGGAAAGACGCATCATAGTAACCGCTGTGACCAGGAAGGAATGGACACCTGTAAAAAAGAGAAAAGAGCCCGCAAAGGATATAGTTGTAATACTGGGCGACCCCACCAAACCCGACCCCCTCAAACCACTGCGTGTTTTTGATGACGATGACTTCTATACGATCGACCAGCTCAAAGATGCATTAAAGGAGCTTAGCACATATAACATTACGTATCTTAACGACCACGACACCCTGGTGAATGACCTGACAAGATTAAAACCCAAAATGGACTTTGTGGTGAACCTCTGCGACGAAGGTTATTGCAACGATGCCAGAAAAGAGCTCCATATTCCATCATTGCTGGAGATGCTCGGCTGTCCATATACAGGCTCGGGGCCTCAGTGTCTTGCATTTTGTTATGACAAGTCCCTTGTCCGCGGAATCGCAAAGGAAATGGGTATTCCTGTGCCGGAAGGGTTCTTTATAAAACCGGAGGACAGCACCTTTGAGCTGCCTTTTGAATTTCCGGTCATCGCAAAACCAAACTTCGGTGATTCCAGCTTCGGCATAACCCAGAGGTCCGTCGCCAATACCGGCGAAGAGCTTGTCAACGCCATTGTGGAAACAAGGGATAAGTTCGGCTACGAAAAACCCATTCTCGTCGAAGAATTTCTTACCGGAAAGGATTTCACCGTAGGAATTATCGGAAACCTGCCGGAATCCTATTTGGTTTTGCCTATCATCGAGGAAGACTACTCCGTTTTGCCGCCTGACCTTCCCAGAATATGCGGATATGAGGCCAAGTGGCTGCCCGATTCGCCATACTGGAACCTCAAGTCTATCCCTGCCAATCTGCCGGATGATATGGAGAAATTTGTGGTCGAATGCTGCCTTAAACTGTTCGAGAGGTTGGAGTGCAGGGACTATTGCAGATTCGACTGGCGGCTTGATGCGAAAGGAAATCCCAAAATACTCGAGGTAAATCCCAACCCGGGTTGGTGCTGGGACGGACACATGGCAAAAATGGCAAAAATTGCAGGATTGTCTTACCCCGAAATGTTAGCAGCAATCCTGCAGGCCGCCGAAGAGCGATTAAGTGTTCAGGCAGCAGCCGGAAAAAAAGGTGAAGTTCAGATGAGCTTCCAGACCGTGAATGGCAAATTAGCGATAAACGGTAAGTCGGCAATAAATGGCAAGTTTGTGATAAACAGCAAAGAGATAGTAAACGGCAAGAAAGAATATGTCGGCCAGAATGTGGCCGATGCAGTTTAGATATTTAGCCCCGCAAGCTTGCACCGATGTTGTTTATTGGGGTTGTTGCGGGGTTGGTTAACCCTACCCTGCAGGAGTCATAAGTCCTTGTAACCTGTTACCTATGTTCCCGGTTTAAAGTGTTAGCTATGTACCAGTTGACACAGTTTGTCATTTCCTCGCAGGCGGGAATCCAGTTTCCATTAGAAAAACGCTTGCTTTTATATCGCAACGTAGATATACTGGTGCGACTTCTTAAAAAAGTAACCGCCCGGGAGGGCGGGGTGCTTTTTCGGAACTTTTTATCCGGCTAACAGGAGATACGTCTGTGAAAACGCAAATTTTGGATGCTGTTGAAAGTAAAAGCCTGAAAAAAAATATACCGCACTTTGAAGTAGGCGATGTTGTAGACGTCCTCTGCAGCATCAAAGAAGGCGACAAAGAGCGGACACAGGTTTTTAGCGGCACAGTAATTGCCCGCAAAGGGCGGGGCATTAGCGAGACTTTTACGGTGCGGCGAATCGTCAATAACGAGGGGGTGGAGCGAATCTTTCCTCTCCATTCACCCAATGTTATCGACATCAAGCCGGTTCGCAGCGGCAAGACAAGACGGGCGAAACTGTATTACCTGCGTAAGCGCACCGGCAAAGCCGTCAAGCTGACCCAGCGGCACAGCGAATACTCCGCCCCGAAATGATTATTGATTATTTTATATTGATTATTTTTGGTGCTTTTTCAAATCATCAGTTGTCAATAATCAATTACGATGAAATGGCTGCTGAACAGGCGTAAACTGCTAACGGACCAAAAGCTGCTCGGACGATGGGGCGAGAAACGCTGCGAAAAGTTTCTGAAGAAAAAAGGCCTTAAAAGACTTACCCGCAACTTCTCCTGCAAAACCGGCGAAATCGACCTTATTATGGTCGCTCCCGATACAACCATTGTCTTTGTCGAGGTTAGAACAAGGGCCGATGAAAAATTTGGACCACCCGAATCTTCTATCACACACGCCAAGAAAATTAAACTGCTGCGGACAGCCCGCTACTTTCTTGCAACCCAAAAGATAGAAGATAGACCCTTTCGCTTTGACGTTGTTGCAATAGTGCTCGGCCAAACCGGCCGCGAACAGATAAACCATTACGAAAACGCATTCATAGCATGACGCGTATAGGGACGATTGCTAAAATACCCCCAATGAATAGAGCACATATAATCTTGCTGGTTGCTATATTGCTTTTCGGTCTGCCAGGCTGTGTAACTATTCCAGTTAAACAGGCGACTTTGGCAATTGAACCAGAAGAACTTGCCTCTGACGTAAATTTTCTCGCCCAGCCGGCATTGAAAGGCAGGCAGTTCGGGACCATCGAATCTCAAATTGCGCGTCGGTTCATAACCGCAAGGTTCAAACAATATGGACTTGTTCCCTGGCTTGGCACCAACAGATTCGAACAGCCCTTCGGACTCGGCACCAACGTAATCGGTACACTGCCCGGTTCTGACCCGAATCTTGCGAGCCAAATCATCATACTCTCCGCTCACTACGACCACTTGGGTTCTAAAAAAGAGGGAATTTATGCGGGAGCATGCGACAATGCTTCAGGCGTTGCAGCTTTACTTGAAATCGCAGAAAATCTTGCTTTAAGTTCCCAACGGCCTCGCCGCACCATTGCTTTTGCCGCATTCGATAGCGAGGAGCAATTAGCTATGGGGGCGTTCGCATTTACCTGTGCCAACTACTTCGACCAGAAAAAAATAGCAGGCGTGGTAAACGTTGACATGCTCGGCCGGGACTTCCTCGGGGCAGTCCCAAAGTTTTTGTTCCTGGTCGGCACAGAATCCTATCCTGATATTAGAGAGCATATCATCTCCGTCGCGAACCGAACCAGTATCAAGATACTGCCCATAGGGACTGTGTTAGTCGGCCTAACGGGCGACCATATCCCCTTTGAGATAATAAACATCCCTGTGCTTTTCTTCACCTGCGGTTTTTTCCCCGACTATCACAAGCCGACCGATACCCCGGAAAAGTTAAACTACTCAGACATAAAAGACTCAACAGAGATAATCGCCGATACAGTTTGCTATCTTGCCAACATCGAGTCAGTTAAACAGTCATTGCCCAGCCAGCCCGTGCAAAAATATGAGCTGGAAACGCTCGATTACGTTCTTACTACAGCAAACGCCAATCAGGAACGTCTGAAATCCTCGCCCAGACAGGCCGAGATGCAAAAAAAACTATCTGAGCGGATACGACTGCTTCTTGCCAAAGATAGTTTTTCACGGAATGATCGCCTTGGACTTGTGACCGATATAATCACCCCGGCCATTGAGTTGGCCGGCCCGGAATTTCAGCTTGACCCCAATATAATGCCTTGCTTGATGGCAATTTACGCATCGCACCGGATTTTCCTGATTGAACAGATGCGTGGCTTTGTCAAAGCCGGTCTCAAAAACAAACCACCCATCTTCGGAAAAATGAAATATCAAAAAGAGGCATACGACCTGACCGACGACCTGATAGATTTCAATCAGACCACCGCTGGGCAGCAATATTCGCTTTATGCACTACTTCCGAAAATCAGCATTCCCTTTGAAGTAGGTGGCTTGCCATTCCCGCAAGCCAATTTTGGTTTATCATATTCGCTCAACCCTTTTCACTGCACCGGCACATCAGAACAAATTACCGATTACTGCCTGTTAAAATGGCGGGAAAACATTAGCGACCAATCCTGGTGCACATCCTGGCAGAAAGTTCTCACAATCACCACCGGCACGGAGCGACTGTGGAATTATGACCAGTGGATAAAATGGCGACTTAGTCAGAGTTCGTGGGCTGATGAAAAGGACTGGGTATCTGCCCTGGCCAAAAGCAGCAACCTTTCTTTGGCAGCCGCGGCGAACCAAATAGAGATGCAGATTGCCGTTCAAAACGGACAATATGACAAACTCCTGCCGCTTGTCGACAATCTCGATAACAAGACACCCTGCGACCTCAACGACCTGTGTGAAAAATTCCTGGAAGAGGCGGGACCATTCGCCGATTATCCCTGTTTCTTTGGTTTATGCCGAGAGCCCAACACCCAGCACAAGAGATTCATCACTTGTCCGACACCTGCCGATTCAGCTCTGCAACGACTAAGGACGCTTACAGGCCGGAAATTCGGCAAAGATAAAAACGCCTGGCGAAAATGGGTTGAGGCACACACTAAATGAATGCGATATCCCTCCACAATCAGCGATTATCTGAACCTGTCCGTAGAGGACAAATACACCTGATTGATACACATTGTCATTTGACCTTTGAGCCGTTGGCAGGGGACATCGAGAGCGTTTTGGAGCGCAGCAGGGCCGCAGGTGTCAACAGTTGGATAACGGTTGGCACTGACACGCAGCATAGCCAAAAAGCCATCGCACTTGCCGGCAGGTTCGACAATATGTATGCGGCTGTCGGAATCCATCCGCACGATGCCGAGGGCGTAACCGCTCAGGCACTAACGGAACTGAAAAAACTGGCGGAAGATGTAAAGGTTGTCGCAATCGGTGAGACAGGTCTGGATTTTCATTACAATTTTTCTAAACAGCCGGCCCAAAGGCGCGTCTTTGTCCAGCAATTAAAAATTGCTCAGGAATTTAACCTGCCTGTCATCATTCACTCCAGAGATGCTTTCGATGAAACGATGGACATCCTGGAGCAGTTCGGCTCAGGCGTTAAAAGAGTAGTTTTTCACTGCTTCAGCGGCTCGCCCGAGCAGGCAAATATTGTGCTAACTAAAGGTTACTACATCTCTCTTACCGGCGTAGTTACCTTCAAAAACGCCCACAAAACCCAGCAGGTGGCTAAAATGATGCCGACCGACCGGCTGATGCTCGAAACCGATTGTCCCTATATGTCGCCGGAGCCGATGCGAAAACAAAAGATAAATGAACCCGCCTTAATGCTCCACACCGCTAAATTCTTAGCCGAATTAAAAGGGATGGACCTGGCCGACTTCGCCGACGCCGTTACCGCTGCCAGCAGGGCCTTTTTCTCCCTGCCTCCGAATGTTTTGGAATGTTACTAAGCGGTCTATATGGGAAATTTCGGTTATAGAAGGTGATGGCTCATGAGCAGAAAAATTATGTTTATTGTGTTGTTGTTTTGCGCTGTCGCTTTTACGGCAGCCGCACAAGACCCGGCAGAGCGAGCTTACCACGTGCCCGCGTTCAATCCGAAGCACAAGGACAAGCCTAAAGTAAGAGGCTGGGCCGAAAAACGCATTGAGGAGAAACTCAATCGCGGAATGCTGGCCATGCCAAACAAGGAGAGCAAGATTTACCTCGGCTGGCGTCTGCTCAAGACCGATCACCAGGGGACAACCTTCAATGTTTACCGCTCAGTCGAGGACATGGAAGCGGTGAAGTTGAACAAAGAGCATGTGGCCGCTACCACCGACTTCATTGACGAACAGCCTTTGCTGGGGTACAGGAGCGCCTACTGGGTCAGGCCGGTCCTGGCGGGCAAGGAGCTTGAGCCCTCGGAGAAGGCGATGTTGAAGGCCGACGCCGGGGACAAGCCATATTATACATCCATCAAGTTCCGGGGGACTTACGGGACACAGAAGATAGCTGTTGCCGACCTCAACGGCGACGGTACCTATGACTTCGTCATCAAGCAGCCGAGCCAGGGCATCGACCCGGCCGGCAGACCTAATACCACCGGACTCACTTACAAACTTGAAGCCTATCTTAACGACGGCACCTTCTTGTGGCACAAAGACCTGGGTCCGGGTATCGAGCCGGGTATATGGTATTCGCCCTACGTGGTTTATGATTTCGACGGCGATGGCAAGGCCGAGGTGGCCGTCAAAACCGGCCCCGAGGACGCCCGCGAACCCGACGGACGCGTCCGAAAGGGACCGGAGTGGTGCTCGCTCCTGGACGGCATGACCGGCAAGGAGGTCACGCGAGTGGACTGGCCGCCACGCGACCCGCGCCTGGGTGATTACAACCGTATCAACCGCAACCAGACGGGGGTGGCCTACCTGGATGGCAAGACCCCCTGCCTGCTGGTGGCCCGCGGCACCTATAAGCTGATGATGGTTGATGCCTACCAGTATCACGACAGGAAGTTGGAGCGGCTGTGGCACTGGGAAGGTGATGACGAGACCCCGATTATCCGCAGCCAGGGGGCGCACTTTATGCATTCGGCTGATGTTGACGAGGATGGCCGCGACGAAGTCATCCTGGGCTCCTGCGTGCTGGATGACAACGGCACATGCTTGTGGTCTGTCGGTCTGGGCCACCCTGATAAATGCTATGTGACCGATGTGGACCCCACCCGCCCCGGCATGGAGATATTCTACGCCGTCGAACCAGACCGTGCCGAGAACGGCGTCTGCCTTGTCGATGCCCGCACCGGAAAACAGATATGGGGACTCAAGAAGCAAACCTATCATGTGGGCGATGGCATGGTCGCTGACATCGACCCGTCGCTCTCCGGACTGGAATGTTGGGCGACCGAAGACTCCAAAGGCGGCTCGACCGAACGCTATATGTTCTCCGCCTACGGTAAACCGCTCGGCCAGAGGGAAGACGTCCCCGGTTGCAGGACCTGGCTTTTCTGGGATGCCGACCTGTTGCGGGAGACAATCGCTGGCGGCGGAAGGGGTCGCGGCCAATCCGGAGGCGCCTCCGTCGTCAAGTACAAAGGCCCTACCCTCACTACCGGCATCCAGGGCAGTATCGTTATGATGGTCGACATCCTCGGCGACTGGCGCGAGGAAATCATCACTGTCCTGACGGGCGAGCTGCGCATCTACACAACCACCATCCCGGCGAAAGACCGGCGCATCTGCCTGATGCAGGACCCGGTCTATCGCGCGGACGCGGCGCACCTGTCTATGGGTTACCCGCAATCGCTGGTGACCGGCTGCTATCTCGGCGTCAGTCCCGCCGACTCGACCAACGCCGCGCCCATTATTCACAAAACCTCGCAGGCCAAGAAGTCTGACGCACAGGGGTAAATAAATAATGGAGAGCCCTCTATTAATCGATAATCAATTCTATACGCAATCTCATATTTAGCCCCGCAAGCCTGCCCCCGAATGCCTGCCCCTACATGTCGTAGGCAGGGGTCGTAATCGCGGGCCTGCCCCCGAAAGTCGTAATCGGGGGTCATTGCCCAATCACCGTCTAAGTCCCCTCTGTCTAATGTCTGGGCGCACTTATGGCAATTGATAATAGTCTTCAGATATTTCTTTTCCAACAAGGGTGGAATGAGGTCATAAAACTTTCGCTCGTGCGGGTATTTCTCTCTGTAAAACTCATACAGTCCCTTCGTCCCTTTGGAAAAATTGCACCCGCTGCACGCCCATATCTGGTTATGTATCCCCTGGATATGCTCGCATGTCTCGCACTCCAGCCGAATCTTCAACGACTTCGGTACGATATGCTCTTTGTGCAGGTCGCTTTCGCCCCCACAGTATATACATCTCTTGTTGCTCTCGACAAATTGCCAGTCCTACCAAGTATCGAGTATCCAGTATCGAGCATCGAGTATCCTCCCTCGTCTCTCTTCCATCACCCATCTTCCGCCATCGGTCTTCTGTCCTCTGTCGTCCTTCTTTCCCTCGTCCTTCGTCCCTCGCCCCTCTTCCCTCGTCCTTCTTACTTCGTCCTTCGTCTGTCTTATCCCACCAGGTGTCTAAACAGCCAACCAACGCCCTTTAGCAGTATTAAAAACGCGGTTTTGGTGCCCCGATTTGACTTTTTGCCAAATCACGGCTATATTTATGTAGCCAACCTTATTATTAACTGGTGGATGGTATCTTAAAAACAGTCAAACGCACTAATCTACAGGAAGTAATCGGTTTTGTATGGCAGGGGTCTTTGACCAGGCAATAGTCAGCCAGATTCAGCAGGCCAGCGACATCGTTGACGTAATCGCCGAGCACGTCTCGCTCAAAAAGAGAGGACGTGAAATGGTCGGCCTATGCCCGTTCCACGATGACCATCGCCCGAGTCTGAACGTCAATACCGCCAGACAGATATTCAAGTGTTTCGCCTGCGGCGCCGGCGGCGATGTATTCAAGTTCGTTCAGATGCGAGAGAACCTTACCTTTCCGCAGGCAATTGAAAGATTGGCCGAGCGCGCGGGCATAAAACTTGAACGTCGCAAACCCGCCGGTCACGAGCCACGAGTTGCGAGTGACGAAATCGACCCCAACAAGCTGGCAAAGGTCAATGCCTGGGCTGCAAAGCACTTCCAGGAAAACCTCTGCGATGAAAACAAAGGCAAAACCGCACGCGATTATATTGCCGCCAGACAGATATCACCGGAAAGTACGAAAAAATGGCAGCTCGGGTGGGCTGTTGACTCTCCGAACGATTTGGCCAGGGCCGCTAAGGCCAAAAATATCCCCACCAAGCTCCTGGAGCAGGCGGGCCTGGTCGCCGACCCGGCTCAAGACAAGTTTGTAAATCGCCTGATGTTTCCTATCAGCGATGTAACAGGCAGGATAATCGGGTTCGGCGGTCGAATACTGGACCAAATAGGTGCTAAATATATAAATTCACCGACAACAGCATTATTCGATAAAAGCAACTGCTTATATGGCCTTGAGCAGGCCCGTCATCGGATTGCCTCATCGGAAACAGCGGTTGTCGTAGAAGGTTATACCGACTGCATAATGGCGCACCAGTTTGACTGCACCAATGTTGTTGCGACACTGGGGACGAGCTTCACAACCGGCCACGCTCGCATCCTGCGGCGATATGCAAAAAAAGTGGTCCTGGTCTTTGATAGTGACGCAGCGGGAATCGAAGCTGCCAACAGGGCGTTGGAGGTGTGTCTGTCGCAGCGTATCGACATCAAGCTCGCTTCGGTGCCGGAGGGAAAAGACCCGTGCGATTTCCTTCTGGCTGCCGGCAAAGAGCGATTCGAAAAACTGCTGGAGCAGGCGGTCGATGTCTTCCAGTTCAAATGGAATCGACTTATAGCCAGCTTCGACAGCGATGACACCTTCGCCGGCAGAAAGCAGGCGCTCGAGGAGTTTCTGCAAACAATAGCTACCAGCTTATGGGCAGGCAAGCTGTCTGCTGTTGACAGAGGGCTGATAGCCAACCACCTCTCCAGGATTATCGGCCTTGACAGCAAAGACATAAACGCCGAGTTGGCCAAAAGACTGGCACGAGCGGCAAAAGCCGCAAGCTACAATACCGAAGGCCGGAAGGTGCAAAGTATAGATTGGGGTCAGGGACTCTCTGCCACGGCTCAGCGTGAACTCTTAGAGGTATTGTTAAATGAACCGAAGCTATTTGAGACCTTAAAACAAAAAATTACACCGGAGGTTTTCGACATTCCGATATTAAAGCAAGCCGCTGCTATATTGTTTGAAACATTAAATATCGATATTAACGCTTCGCTTAAGGACATACTGGCCAGAACAGAATCGGTACAGGTGAGCAATTGCCTTATGGAGTTAGCGATGGCCGGCGAAGAAAAAGGTAATTTCCAATCTCGCTTAACCGGCGCATTGGATACGCTCTCCAGATACCAGGCCCGGAAAAAAACCAGTCAGATGAAAGCAACGACAGAAGACCAAACCCAGTTTCTGCGGAGCGTCTACGAAAATACCGAAAAGCAAAATCCTCATAACGTAGGAATGGTATAGCGAACAATTAACGGTAAATGGCCGTAAAGTAGAGTAACCTCGCGATAGAACTAAAAACTTAAAACTATGGATAGGTGTCAACCGTGGCAAAAAAACAAATAAAACCAGACACTCCAGACGCCCCCGATAAGGACAACTCTGTCGGCGGCACCCCAAAAAGTCCCGAAGTAAAAGACCCTGAACAGCAGATAAAACTGCTTATAGAGAAAGGCGAGAAAAAAGGATTCCTCACTTATGAGGAAATGAGTGAGGATTTGTCCGATGAAAACATCAGCCCCAGCCGCCTGGACGGCTTATTGGCGACGCTGGACGAAATGGGAATCAACCTGCTCGATGAAGCCGATGCGGAGTCCCAGCGAGCCGTGAAAGCCGAAGAAGAGGGATTTGAAACACCCGCAGAGTCTTTAGGTGAGGAAGAAGCCGCCAGAGAAGAACCCCTTAAAGATGAGGATGAGCTGCTCGAAAAAGAGCTCGTCTCCGATGAGGGAAAAAGAAGAATCGATGATCCTATCCGTATGTATCTTACTCAAATGGGAAGAATCCAGCTACTCCAGAGAAAGGATGAAATCGCTCTTGCCAGAAAAATCGAGATTACAAGAATGGCGTTTAGAAGAAAAATGATTCAATGCGATTACTGCGCTAAAAACATCCTCGAACTGATACAACTTGTGCAGAGCGGTATGATGTCGTTCGATAGGACAATTAAGACGGGCACTGCTCACGAGTTCACAAAAAGCGTAATAAAAAAGCGCATGACTGAGAATATCAAAACCGTAGAGAAACTGCTCAAAGTCAACCAAAATATTTTCAAGAAAATTCTCGGAGCAGAGGACAAAGACGGATACAAGGCGGAATTAAGGCGAATATACAGAAACAAAGGGAAAATCGCCGTGCTGCTGGAAGAGCTTAGCATGCGGACCAGCAGAATTCAACCGATGAAAAGCAAGCTACACGGTATGTGTGCGAAGATGCACCAGCTGGAACAGAGTATTGCGGCAGGGCCCAATAATGATATTGCTACCCAGGACATCGAGGCAATGAGGCAGGAGATGGCCGGCCTGCAGGAACTGGTTACGGAAACGCCGGAACAGCTTGATAAAAGACTACGCGCGACAGATAGAATATTTACCCAATACGAGGAATCGAAACGAACATTGTCTAGTGCAAATCTTAGACTGGTGGTTTCTATTGCCAAGAAATATCGCAACCGTGGTTTGAGCTTTCTGGATTTAATCCAGGAAGGCAATACGGGTCTGATGAGAGCTGTGGATAAATACGAGTACCAGAGAGGATATAAATTCAGCACATACGCCACCTGGTGGATTCGGCAGGCGATTACTCGTGCGATTGCCGACCATGCACGCACGATTCGGATACCGGTCCACATGATAGAGACGATGAGCCGGCTGCGAACCGCTGGCAAAGTGCTGCTTCAAAAACTGGGCAGAGAGCCGACGATGGAAGAAATCGCCGCCGAGGCCGAGATGAGCCTGGAAGAGACACGCAGGGTGCTCAACATTTCCAAGCACCCAATCAGTCTCGATAGACCCATAGGCGAAAGCGAAGACAGCTACTTCGGCGACTTCATCGAAGATGAGAATATCGACTCGCCGGTGCTCTCGGCTACCCAGGAAATGCTCAAGGAAAGAATTGATATAGTTTTGAAAACGCTTTCGTATCGCGAACGAGAGATTATCAAGCTGCGATACGGAATCGGCGACGGCTACACCTATACGCTGGAGGAAGTCGGCAGAATTTTCAAAGTCACCCGCGAGCGCGTCAGGCAGGTTGAGGCAAAGGCGATACGCAAGCTCCAGCACCCTGTGCGGGCCCGCAAACTCGAAGGATTCTTAGACCACAAGTCGGCGTAAGCCGGTAAGTTTATGTGCTGTTGGCCCGTCGTTTCACGGCGGGTTTGGTTAGCCCCGACACCGGAGTTTACCCACCGTCTATGTGGTGGGGTCGGGGTTTATTTCCTTATCGGTTAGCCCTCAGACCTGTCATCTCTGAAAGCGCGTTTGTTGTCAAGTATAGTTCATCTTTTTACCTATACTTTTCTATATACTCGTTTATGTTTCGCCCAACTCAATTCTTCGGGTTTAGCCCAAGTCATCTC
>Ga0315280_10005694_pt1 | contig 17621 bp, 18 predicted proteins | sample YL17G06_40_MG_FD_203697 | JGI IMG/M metagenome (GOLD analysis project Ga0315280, IMG submission 203697) | Sediment microbial communities from Yellowstone Lake, YNP, Wyoming, USA - YL17G06_40 | ecosystem: Environmental > Aquatic > Freshwater > Lake > Sediment | place: USA: Wyoming | collected...
GAAGCTTTGAAGGTGAAGAAAACCATGTTTTCACAATGTTTTTGTAATATACTCAAACCATTTGACCAAACGTATCCTCAAGAATAAGACTCCGCAATAAGAAAAGATGCTCCGTTGAACTTGCGAAAAGGGGGCTTTTGGTGGGGCTGTATAGGCTTAAACTTACGTTAGCTTAACCGACAGATTATATTACAATATATAGATTAGTTTAATACATTTAGCGCGAGCGCCATATACTATATACTTCCTTATTACTTAAGGGTAAAAAAATAAAAGGCATATGATGATTTGCCATCTAACGGTTTGAAAGATTGCCCTCTTCGCCTTATCTAGCCCATGGCTCTTTAAACATATTTTTCCAGGTCGATTCTGAATTTCCTATTTTCTTCAAGATGATGAGCCAATAATTCACCAGCATATTCCACGAATTTTGTATATCTGACTACATCATTTTTGCTCAGATTGGATTTTATGTATGCTTCGTGTATGATGCGGTGACGCAGAATTAACAATTCCTGCAGAACTTCTAGTACCCTATAGGCTCTGCCGCCGTATTTCTTCCGTCGGTTCCAAATATTATAGAGGCTAACTTTGACATATTGTTGGAAAGCAGAATTTGCAGAATTCAAATTTTGAAAGGAATAGCTATTAGCTTCACACTCAGCAAGCGTGACTTTTCCCTCTAATAAATCTCTAACCGTCGCATATTCCAGCTTGCCCTTTTGTTCATATATAAGTTCTAACACATCACTCTGGCTCTCAAGGTAAGAGATGAAAAAACTCCTAAGAAAATCTTCTAAACTTGATACAAGAAATGGCACGAGCAAGTTGTTTATGATGACGTTTTCATTAAAACTCAAAATGTCAAATCCTATCCAAATCGGCTTAATCTCTGCTGGTGTCTCACGAGCAACCAATCTTATTCTGCCTATATTTTCCTTCATCCTGTTATAGACAAGACCACAACGTTTCTCTGGATAGCTCAGCTTGGGTATGTCGTTCCTTAAGTAGCAACATCTTCCCGTTTGAACATCATACACAGATCCCCCAAACCTCTTTTTTAATTCCCTAACAACCTTATTCTGCATATCTAGATCTTCGTGGCTTCTGCCTGCGTAGGTCTTGGCTATAAAAACAGTCAAGGTTCCCCGTGGAGATGTTTCAGTCTTCCCCTTGTACCAACTAAGCCAACAACCACGCAGCGAGGCTAAGTCCTTTTCCTCGAACCACAAATATTGAGGGTATTCTCCACCTGAAAATTCTTCTTCTATTTTAAAGCCGAGAGGGATGATGACTTCCTCTATTTCAGAGATTTTAGGAACCTTCTTACAATACAATAACAGATCGATCGACATTAATCGACCACGCGAGACTTCAAATTTCTAGCTCTAACTCTATGGTATATATCTTGGCTTTTAAACCTATTTTCCTCATTAGCACTGCACGCGCATCACTAATGCTGTTTTCTCCTCTTGCTGACTGGAAGATTGTTCCGTTACTATGGAAGGCTTAGGCATAGTTTCTGCTTAAACCAGTTTTTCATGATACTCTTCCAATAAGACACTACGAATATTGTATGCCATGTTGTGCGGAATGTTCAACAGCTTCCGCATTTCATTCACGTTTATCCGTCCTTGGTCGTTTCCTAAAACACCTTTGAAACCTTCCTCAAATCCTTCGTAGAATCTTCTTTTTGGCTGCTGTTCTAAGGCTATTGCGCTATGGCAAGCCGCTAGTCCCCTTCTGTAGTGTAAGCCTTTCAGCCTTTCTCTATTGCCCAAGACCGTTCTGCCTCTTCCTGTAGCGCCTAAAAACGTAAACCCCATTCAAAAAGACATATCGAGGGAGTGACCATAACTAGCCAAACAACTTGAGGAATTGCGCTAGTAGGATACTCAAACCCGAAAGAGCAAGAATATCAATCAGTTTTGGAAATGGATGTTTGCTCCTTTTGGCAACGTCATCAATAAAGTTGGAAGTCTCGTTTAGAGTTAAGTTCCAGAGTTTCTCATTCAAATTATCAACTTTGTCACAGAACGCAATGAAGTCCTGTAACAGCCTATCAAGACTCTCTCCCTTTAGGAATAAAACACTATTTTTCCTCTTTGTTTTCAAATTTTCAAGCGAGGCATCGAAAGAAAAAGGCATCTTTATCAATTCTTCCCTTAGGTCTTTCAAGATGCCTGCAAGATTGTCATCAAACCTTGAGATTTTCAGAAACGCAGGTATTTCAATGCAAAACACATATGAAATCAAGAAATCGTAAAAAACCCAAGAGAGAATGTTCAGTGGTGACTGAGGTAAGACAACAACAAACATCATTAATCCAATTGAAAAGAAGAGACCGTTAAGTACAATGAGTTTCCATAAGAAACTGGTCCTGTTGTTTTTACTTTTGGGTTTCTTCCAAGCAAGCAAAGAATAGAATATTGCATAAAAAACTACTATTAAAAAAAGTGAAAGCTCTCTGTAACTAAGTAACATCTATTTCTTCCCTCGGTGGAGCACTCGCTTCTGCCTTAGTTTCTTTGGTCCGTTTGGCTTCCCATGATTTCATAAGTTGTATGAACTCATCTTCGTTTTCAAAGCCAACGATATCCACCTGTTCTGACCTCTGAAAATACTTGTGTCTCCCTTTCTTCAATTCTGCGATGAAGCCCTTATTCCCAAGAAAAGGCTTCATGTACATTGAAAGATTTTCTTCTTTAATACCGAGAGCTTGAACCAAATCGCCAGCACTTATTTCGTCTTTGGTAAAGTGCAAAATTGCAGCCCTGACTTCAGACCTACCAATCGCTTTCCACAATTCCTTGGTAATTACAGGCGAGTTGGCGATGCAGGCGACCCTATTTAGACTGTGAGTATCGCTTTTGATTCGCTCAAGTTTATTATCCATCTCTTCAAGCTTTTTTATTACAGTGTCATCAGGTTCTTCTGGCTTTTTCTTTTCTTTCTTCATGGTTCTTGCCTTGAGCTTGTCGCTATTCTATTCAGATTGGAAACAATTTCTTGTAGAATTTCCCTTTGCCTTTTTCAACTTCGAAAATGATGCCTATTTGTTCCCAGTCCTTCAAGACGGGTGACAAGGTACTCTGGTCAACTCCTGCAATAGTAGCCAACTCATTGACGTTGTGATTTCCGTCGCATGCGTTATAGGCATCAATATACCCTTGTGGATTCTGTTTCTTCTTGACAACCATATCGTGTATCTTTTCAGGAGTAAATGCTATCCTTCCAAGCAATGATATGATTATTTCGTTTTGCTTCCCAAGTCTCTTCAAGGTATCGTCGCTCATTTTGTAGCCTCTGGTTTTTGTTCTGATACTTCTTTCTTTTCTTCCTCTTTGACATTCTCAGCAGTTCTTACCTCTGGTACTTCGATACCAAAGTCGTTTAGGTCAAAAGAACGTTTGAAGCGAGAACCGCCTCTAACTGGGATGTTTTCACCCAAACTCAGTTTTAGCCATGTATCCCACATATCAGCAACTTTGCTATTGCTGCCGAAACCTGCAAGTTTTGCAAGCTCAACTGTCCCTTTGGTTCCATCACTTTTCTGATAGACAAGTCTTTTTGCATCAGTGTCCAGCACACTTATAAGGGTGCTTTTTACTTCCTTCATTCCAGTGAACTTTATCCATTTTAGAATTTCCCTTAACAACTGTGTTTGTTCATTTTCTTGGGGATTCATTTCCAGTGCCTTCCTCCATCATATTAACTTCCTGAGCATTGGTTTTCTCGGACTCTGCTTGCGTAGTAGCTATGGTCTTTACCTTTATTTCTGTCTTTTTCCGAATTGAGCCAAGTACAACGTTTACATTTTCTTGACTTTTATTAAGAAGTTTGGCAATTTCTACTGGTCTAAATCCAAGGAAGTCAAGCAAGGCTATTTTTTCTTGTTCTTTCTCATACCCTTTGACAACATCCAATGCAAGCAACCTAAGCACTTTATCCAGTTTTGCCGAGATTTCCAAGAGTATATCATTTGTCTGGCTCATTTGTTCCACCAGTTTCAATCTGCTGCTCAGGTTCAGGTTCTATTTTCTTGCCTTTTGCTCTCTTTATTTTGGATATAGGTATTAGTCTTTCAATTGTCTTTTCACTAACCCCCAAAGCTTCAGCTATTTCCTTTCTGGATAAGCCAGACCTCGCCAGCAAAATCACTGTCAGAATATCTAGTCTTTTGATTATTTTATCAAGTTTTTCACCAGACGCTTTGTCGCTCATTGCTTGTTCACTTCAGGTTCCTTTGCTGTTTCAGCAGGTTCAATTTTTGGAACCTTTTTCGCTTTAGCTTTTCTCTGGCTTCTTGATGCTTGAATGGAGTCTATGGTGCTGCCAATAATGAGTGCAATTACGTTATCAGGAAGTTTCAGGTCTTCCAACACTTCAATTTGTTCCTGTTTGGTTTCTTTTCCTTGGAATATGGAATCTTTTCTGAATGTTAAAGCAGTCACTTTTGAAAGAATCTCGATATTTGTATTCAAGTTCTCAAGTAATTTTTCCAGTTTTTTGCTGTCTACACTCAAGGAGCATGCACCTTTTGGTGTATTCTATAGGGTCAATTGGTATAAAAGATTTAAGCGTTTATAGCAAGCAACGTTTGTGTTGCTCGATACTCAGTTACAGCCTTTATTGCTCAAGCGCGCGTGCTAAATAGAGCTTCGGCTGTTCCTTCGATTTATATGGCACAAAACTCCCTCGCTCTTATCTACATATTTATATATACCTAACTTTAGCGCCTAGCCTTGCACTTTCTCCCTTAATTCTTTCAGCAGTTTATCGTCTTCTGCGTGTAGCTCTTGCAATAGCGCTTTTCTTACACTGTATGCCTTGTTATGAGGCAAGTTTAACAGTCTTCTTATTTCCATCATGTCTATCAGTCCTTGGTCTGTGTCTTTGTTTGGATTGACTATTTGAGGCAATATTAGCCTAGCCTTCTCCAATATTTGTTCGTACGTGCCTTGCGGATGCAAGTCTTCTTCGATTTTGCGGTCTTCTAATGCGGTTCGTCTTTCTTCCCCTTTCCTTAGTTTCTCGTACAAGGCATCCTGATACTCTGCTCTCATTGCCTCATACTCTTCTGCTAAAGTGCTAGAAGGCAACAACATGTGAATGGTGCCCAAATATTTCGTGTAAGTCAAGTCCACGAAGGAGCTCTTATAAATCTTGTAAACGGCTCCCACACCTCTCGCTTGCATCATACATGCAGAAGTTCATAATATCCTTATGGATATGCGAGGAGTATTGGAAAATCCTTTAGAAGATTATTTTAAATGCCAATAAGTCCTAATAAAATGAAGGGGAAGCTGGCAGAATGGTTCAACGAGAAATACCTCCTAGAAAAGTAACGCGAGATGAGTTGAATTCTCTTATTGATAGAGCTGCTGATCTGATTAGGACAGCTGTTGATTACAAGTTCATTTTGGTCTTACTCTTCTTGAAGCGCTTGAACGATTTAGGAAAGAGTGAAAGGCTACAGGTTAAAGAGAGGTTGATGAAAGAAACTGGTTTGTCTGAAAAGGATGCCGACGATGAGGCGGACAAGTTTGATTACACTTTCAAGATCCCTAAACAATTTCTTTGGGACGAAATAACCAAAGACGTAAAGAATCTGCCAGAAAGACTTGCGACAGCGATAAGTGAGACAGCAAAACTGAACAAGGAGTTACAGGGCGTCATCAACAGAGTAGATTTCTTGGAGTTTGCTAGGAATCAAGAAAATAGAGAGCTTCTAAGACAGCTTGTGGAGCTTTTCAATAAGTATGAGTTGAATGGTGAACTCTCTCCGAACATTCTTGGCGATGCCTATGAGCATATACTCATGAAATTTGCACCTCAAAAAGCAAAGGAAGGCGAAATCTATACACCGAGAGAAGTAATAAAACTAATGGTGGAAATTCTGGACCCAAAACCTGGAGAGAGTGTCTATGATCCGTGTTGTGGCTCAGGTGGTATGCTCATAATTTCCTACGTGCATGTTGTTGAAAAATACGGAAAGGAAGAAACTGGAAAATTGTTTTTGTACGGACAAGAAAGAAGTCCGGAAATCTATGCTGTGGGTCAGATGGACTTGCTCCTTCATGGTATTCAGAATGCAAATTTGGCCTGTGGAGACACGCTTGATTATCCCAGGTTTAGAGAAAACGGTAGACTAAAGCAATTTGATATTGTGATAGCAAATCCCCCTTGGAACCAATCTGGATATGGTGAGGAGAGGCTCAAGAAAGCTGATTTCAGGGAGAGATTTTCTTTTGATTATACGCCGGCGTACAAGGGTGCTGACTGGGTTTGGATTCAGCACATGCTCGCATCCGCTAAAGAAAATGGAAAGGTTGGTGTGGTAATTGACAATGGATGTTTGTTCAAAGGTGGGAAACATAAAGCCGTTAGAAGCAAAATTGTCGATAAGGACTGGGTCGAATGCGTAATTCTTTTGCCAGAAAAGCTGTTCTACAACACTGGAGCACCTGGAGCGATCATAATTCTTAACAAGAACAAGCAACACGGGAGAAAAAAGAAGACATTGTTCATCAATGCTTCAGCTGAATTCATACGACATCCTTCCGTTAGACGACTGAATTCTCTATCAAAAGACACCATGAAAAAAATCACCGAAGCTTATAATAAATTTCAGGAAATAGCAGGTTTTTCTAGAGTTGTAGAAATGGGAGAGATTATTGACAACAAATTCGACTTGAATGTCACTCTTTATGCGGAAGCCATTGAGAAGAAGGAAGAAACCAACATACCGACAGCATACTCAGAACTCAAAAGATTGGAAAAAGAAAGGCTGGACATTGCCATCAAGTTAGAAGGGTATCTTTCAAGAACAACAAAGACAATTGATGAGAAGTCGCTTCCCTCGAATGTTGCTGATCTAAGAGAAATGATACTTGGGATCACTTCAGATAATTGGGATATTAGGAAAGTGGCCGATTTGTTCAAGATAGAAACAGGCACGACTCCTTCAACAAAGAGGAAAGAGTACTGGGAAAATGGTTCAATAAACTGGATTACTCCAACGGATTTGAGCAATTTAAATGGGAAAACTCGGATAAGAAATAGCGAAAGAAAAATCACCGAAAAAGCAGTAAAGGAAAACAGTCTAGCCCTTATGCCCAAAGGATCGTTAGTACTTTCCACGCGGGCCCCTGTGGGTTACGTAGCCGTCCTCGAGGAAGAAGCAACCTTTAATCAAGGATGCAAAGGATTAATTCCAAGGTACCCCGAAAGAATATCGTCGGAATTCTATTGTTACTACTTGCTAAGCAAGAGGCAAAAATTGCAGAATTTAAGCAGCGGAAGTACGTTCAAAGAGCTATCAAAGGAAAAGCTAAGTGAACTCAATGCTCCATTTCCTCCTCTCAAGGAACAGAACAAGATCGTAGACATTCTTTCCACGTTAGATGAAGCAATACAGAAAGACTATGAGATCATCGGAAAGAATGAAAAATTGAAGAAGGGATTGCTCGATCTGCTTCTCACAATAAAACCTAGAAAAAAGGCGGATTAGATGTCTTATACAGAAAAAGGCACTGTTGAAGACTTCATAATAAAAGAGTTACAAAATATTGGATGGAAATACGTAAGGCCTGAAGAAATCAAATCAATAAGGAAAGAGAGTTTTGAAGAACCACTAGTTTTGGATGAATTAATGAAATCTCTAAGGAGGATAAATGCTACAGTTCAGTTAGAAGATGCAGACTTGGATTTGGTAATTATAAAGTTGAGAACTATACCAGCAAATCTAGAAGGGATTAGGGAATTCCTCGAGAAAATTCGAAACGGTTTAGTCATTCCATTGCGAAAAGAAGGTAGAGAAAGAGTCATAAAGTTGATAGATTTTGAAAACATCGAGAATAACGAATTTATTGTAACAAATCAGTTCAGAGTGGAAGGTTTAAAAGGAAACATTAGAGCAGACATAGTTCTTCTTATCAATGGTATCCCTCTAGTGCTTATTGAATGCAAGAATCCTATAACCGAAGAAGTTGATTGGACTGATGCCTATGAGCAGATAAAGAGATACGAAGAGCAGGCTCCAGAGATTTTCAAGTATGTTCAATTCTCGATAGCATCCGACGGAATAAAAACCTACTATTTTCCAAATTCCTTTGCAGAAGAAGGGAAAGACTTACTGAGCATTTGGAAAGATCCTTATCCTTTCAAAGCAGATGAGTTTAAAGATGATTTGCTGAAGACAGCAGTGTATGGCCTTTTATTTAAGCCAAACCTCCTTGACATAATTGAGAACTTTGTTTTCATCAAGAAAGAGAAAGACAAGTCTACAAAGATAATGTCAAGGTACATGCAATTCAGAGCAACTAACCAGATATTTCATCGTGTGGTCGATACTCTTCAAAAGAAGGAAGACAATAAGTTTGGCCTCATTTGGCATTGGCAAGGCTCAGGGAAGACATACGCTATGGCCTTTTCTGCTTGGAAGCTGTTTCATTGCCCTGAGGCGGAAAAGCCCAGTATTTTTGTGTTGGTCGACAGAAGGGATCTAGAGAAGCAGATTGAAGAAGATTTTTCATTCATTGAGGTCCCTATAGAAAAGGTCCACTCCATCAAAGAACTCATAGAGATCTTGAAATGGGGAAAAGAGGGAAAGAGAGGGATATTTCTAGTAACGATCGAGAAATTCAGACCAAAAGAATTCTTACAGCTTCAGAAAGAAGCCAGTAAGATAGAGATCAAGAGGGAGAATGTAATCGTCCTTGCTGATGAAGTGCATAGAACCCAATATGGGAAGTTTGGCACGTTAATGCGCAGCGTTTTCAAAAATGCCTTCATCTTTGGTTTTACTGGTACTCCACTCTCAAAAATCGAACGGAATACTTTCCAGAAGTTTTGTCCAAAAGATGAGCTCTATCTTGATAGATATTCCATGCTTGATGCTCTGGAAGATGGTTTTACCGTCGCTTTATCCTACCAGGCACGACTGCCACAATATCATCTTAACAGAAAGCAGTTTGAGGAATTCACAAAGTTTGAAGAGGAAGAAATCAAGACTCTTTCTTCTGAGGAGAAGAGAGAACTAAAGAAGAAGATTAAGGTCATCAAAGCATTTGTCAAAAAACCAGAAAGAATTAACACAATTGCCAGAGACATCGCAGCACATTTTAAAGAAATTGTCGAACCAACTGAACTGAAGGCCATGATAGTTACGATCGATAGAGAAGCTTGCGTTCAGTACAAGAACGCCCTCGACACTCTTCTACCTTCAAGCTACTCAGAAATCGTGATGACGTCTGCTCAGAATGATAGAGGCATTTTGAAAGAATATTTCCAGAAGGTGCAGGACAGATGGGAAAAAGAACAGAAGATCAAGGACGTCAAACAAATTCACGAAAGAGTAATTGAATGGTTCAAAGAAAGGAAAGAACCGAAAATTCTGATAGTCACTGATATGCTAATCACAGGTTTTGATGCACCAAACCTCTGGACGATGTACTTGGACAAGCCCCTGAAAGAGCATAGAATTTTGCAGGCAATTGCAAGGACTGATAGGCCGTTTCGGAACAAGAAATTCGGTTTGATAAACGATTACATCGGTATATTGACAGAATTACAAAAAGCATTTGAAAAGTTCGAGGCGAGCGATGCAAAATCTTTGAAAGTTGTCATTAGAGACTTGGAAAAAGAAAAGGAAACGTTCAGGAAACTCATCAAGGAAGCATTGAAGTTTTTTGAGGCTGTGAAGAGAGAGGATACACGCGAGAGTTTGCGTAGTGCTGTGGATGTTCTCAAACTAGATCTAGACAAAGCAAAGAGCTTTGAGAAACTCATGAAGGACCTGATGAGATCGTATGAAATGCTCAAGGGCGATCCATTTCTAGTAGACTTCTTGATGGATTATACATGGCTGGTAAAGATATACGTTGCATATTACAAAGACGTCAAGAAGCAAAATGTAAACGAGCTAGAAATAGAAAAACTTTCGAAAAAGACGATTCAGCTTATACAACAGACCATAGACGTCAAAGAAATCGATGATCTGTTTCCAACGATAAGCGTTGATAGAAAGTACATAGAAGTTCTGAAGAAATCTGTGCCTAAGACTGTGGGTGCAGCAATTGACGCGATAAATGTTATCAGGCACGAAGGAAAAACACATGCAAACTCACCTTTCTTCATAAACCTGAGCAGAGAAGTCGAGAAAACATATGAGGATTTGATGGCGAAGAGAATTGAGACAAAAGAAGCTTCAGAAAAGATCCTAGATATTTCGGAAAGAATTGTCGAATGGAAAAAAGAAGAACAAGAAATAGGAAAGGACAAATATCCCATTTACGAAGCGATGAAAAGCGTCGTTCCTAGCATCGATAAAGAAAGGATTATCACTTTTGTCAACGAACTCTTGTTTCATTTGCAAGAGAAGAAACTGCTTTTCAAAGGTTGGCAACAACAAAGAGATGTTAGACATAAAGTCAGAGTGGAAATACGGTTACAGCTGCTTTCAAAATTGAGAAATCATAGGAATAAATTAGACGACATGACTGAGGGAGTATTTACAGCATTGGAGGGAGTGAAATGAACGAAGTCATGATCTTCGGTAAGTGCATTCCTGTTTTGGAACAGGAAGCCGGCAAAGATTCGGTTCAGTTCAAAGACAGTAAAATACTCATTACAAGTCACCAAGAATCAGCGAACAATCTGTTGAACGAGTTCTTGGAGAATACTCTTTACTCCGAACTTTTCAAGATTTATGAGCAAATGAAGAAGGAACGGGGCATTCAAGTTCTGGGAGATCTAGACTTTGAAATTATGAAGAAAATTGACAGCAGAGAAGAGAGGATTGCCAAGCTCAAAGGAAATAGAATATTGGTCAAGAAGAACGCGGTAATGTTGCCTAGGCTTGTACTGGAATATGTTGTTGCTCATGAAATAGCGCACGTAACCACCAAGAGACACACGAAGCTATTTTGGAAAACTGTTGAATTAATGTGCCCCAATTTTGAAGAGGCTCAAGAACTTCTGTCCAAGTATACACACCTTTTTCTTGACGGAAAGTAAAATTGTGACTGAAAATTCTTCTATTCCTAATCTTTTCCTTCCCATTTCCTTTCTATCTGTTTGGCTGTTTTTCCACAGTTGGAACATTTTTCTGGTAGAATCGTAATTCCTTCTGCTACTCTTCTCCACGTGGTTTTGCCTCCAGCTACAGCACTTCTACTACTTCTGGCAGCCTTATAGCTTGGCCTATACATGACTAGTATTGTTTCTTTGTCGCAGAATGGACATGGATACATTAGCTTTTGGTATGGCAGCATAATATCATTTCTAAAATTGAATTTGTATCATTAAAAATCTGTTCCTTGCCTGAATTTCATATAGTTGTATTCATCTTTGGCAATGATTCTGCTTGAGAGAACATATTTGCTAACTGCGGTTCCTCCGAACATGGGCGGGTCTTCAAAGTCTTACATAAGACTTTAAATCTTTAAAGACTTTCACTTTTAGTATGGCTGCAAGATTATTTGACCTAAACATAGAGAAAGTGCTTGAAGATTGGGAAGTATACCATGCAATAAGAGAAGTCATCGCTAATGCACTGGACGAACAGCTCCTAACAAAGACCAGGGAAATTGAGATTTTTAAGGATAAACAAAACAAATGGCACATAAGAGATTTTGGTCGTGGACTGAAGTACGAGCATTTAACGCAAAACGAGTGTGAAGAGAAACTCGCACACCCGAATTTGGTAATAGGAAAGTTTGGAGTCGGCCTGAAAGATGCGTTGGCAACGTTTGACCGTCACAAGGTCAAAGTCTTGATCAAATCTAAACACGGCGACATAACGGTAGTGAAATCAGAGAAGCATGGTTTTGAAGACATTACAACATTACATGCATCAATTTCATCACCAAGCGACCATAATTTCCAAGGCACAGAATTTATACTCGAAGGGTGCACAGACAAAGACATTGAGATTGCAAAGAGTTTCTTCTTAAAATTCTCAGGCGAGATTGAACTGGAGGTTACTCCATATGGTAGCGTTTTGAAAAAATCTAAGCAGTCAAAAATATACATAAATGGATTAAGAGTCGCTGAAGAAGAGAATTTTCTGTTTTCTTACAACATTACCTCAATAACTCTAGCAATGCGAAAGGCATTGAACAGGGAGAAAACCCATCTTGGGAGAACCGCCTATACTGATAGAGTCAAAGCAATACTTTTGGCATGCAAAGAAAAGAAAGTGGCAGAGCTATTGGCTGGCGACCTCCAAGGCTATGAAACTGGGTTGATGCATGATGAACTTAAATGGAATGATGTGGCTACCCATGCATGCAGAATACTGAACGCTTCAGAAAAAGTGATATTTCTCACACCATCTGAGCTCGTGAACGCAAAAGATTTTGTGGACAAAGCAAAAGACGATGGGTTCAGAGTGGTTACCATACCAGAAAATATCCAACAGAAAATAAGAGGACTTGAAGATTTAGCTGGAAACCCTATTCGCGATCTGGAACAGTTTAAAGATGAATGGAATCGAAGCTTCGAGTTCAAGTTTGTTAACCCTAAAGACTTGACAAGAGAGGAACGAATGATATTTGACAAAACTAAACAAATAGCTGACTTGATTGGTGGTCTGCCTAAAAACGTAAAGAAAATAATGATTTCAGAAACAATGAGAATGGAAACTGCAAGTTATAGAGAGGCAACTGGATTATGGGAAGCGGCTGAAGAAAGGATAATTATCAAAAGAACTCAGCTAAGAAGTCTGAAGGAATATGCATCAACGCTTCTGCACGAGATAGCTCACGCAAGGAGCGGAACTAACGATATTTCACGAGAATTTGAAGATGAACTCACCTCGCTGCTGGGATTGGTTTCATCTAATGTGTTACTTCAAGAATAATGAAACGCTATTCATTATAACATATTAAGCTTAACATAATACATTGATGTCTGGATTTTAAGTATATCATTTACCAGAGTTTTCTTGAATCCTCTATTGTCTTCACTGATCGATCGATCGGGGAGATGTCTCCACTTATCGTGAGTTATACCAGATTTGAGAATACAGCCTGAAGACAGGCAACAAACAGAGGATTTAAAAATGAAAAGCAAATTGATTTAGAGATGTGGTGACAATTTGCAAAAGCTAACGTCAGAACTTGAAGAAGAGCTTGTTAAGATCTACATTGGGCAAAACATAAGAAAAGAAGGGATTCTACAATCTCAGGTTAAAAAAGAAAGAGCAGATGCGCTTCTGTCTGAAAGACTGATCAAAGAGAACCATTGGTATTCTTTTGGTTTATACGTCACAACAACTGAGGGCGACAGATACTCTAAAAGTATATTGGAAAAGAAGATAACAGAAGCAGACACAATCATTGAAAGCAGGATAACAGAGATTCCCCGAAGAATCATCACATTATTAATCCGAAAATATGTCACTCAAGACTTAACTTTTCCTGCCCAAAGACCAGAATTCTACGAATTTTACGATTCTTGGCCGAAAAAACTAGTGGCGGACAGTCAGGTATGGCCGTTTTGCGACAGGTTTTTTGATACCTTACGGGTGATGGGTCTTTGCGCAAAAACGTACAACTACGTGTCAACGAGGGGAGGAGAGCTTAGAGAACTCAGGTATGTGATAAGCCCAGAAGTTCAAGAATTCCTTGAAAGGAAATTCCCTGGTGTTGATTTTTCATTAGAAGAGGAAGGAAATCTGAGAATTTTCAATGTCTTGGTGCAAATGAAAAACTTGGTGAGAGGTGACAATCTAGAATTTATCCGTGAGAGATTCTATGAATTATTAAAACAATACGCCGTTTCAGAAGATGAGGCTGGCTCCGTCATTGATAAGATGAGCGAACTGCATATTACAAGCAAGTACAAGGGGCTTCTCTCAAACGAAAAACCATTCGAAGTGCATGACCCGGGACGTTTTAGCATTTATTTGGATGATAAATTGGTGAAACCTGCAGTCGAGCTTCTGCTTGGGAAAAGGAGAGTAATGGAGAGTCTTCCAGTTACTCGAAGGCTTCCTAGTTTGGAACAAGTCCAGGAAAAATTAGGCATGTTGAGTCCGGAAGAAAGAATGGACTTCTTTCTTGAAGTCACGGAATTTGAAGTCCAACTCAGGCAATTCATAAAACTCAAACTAGGAAACGGGTGGGAAAACAGAATAGAAAATGACTTGCCAGAGATTATGAAAAATTGGAAAGATAAGAAAAAGAAAGATGAACGATGGGGCATAGATCCTGAGCGTGACTTGCTGAATTATGCAGACTTGTCCGACTATATTCAAATCTTTAGGAAATACAAAAGAATGTTTTTCAATAATGACGAAGAACAGGGCGATGTAGAAAGTCATCTGAAAGATTGGTACAATTTTGGAAGGAACCCTCTTATGCACGCAAGAACCGTTAACTCAGAGAAATACCATACTACTTTATCGGCGATTAAATTCCTTCAAAGCTGGATTGAGAGAATAAGTGAAAGCTAACCCGCCTCGGAAAAAAGGGGAGTTTGCGGGGGAGATATCTCCACTGGTCGTGAGTTCAAACCCGACCCTCGACAGTGCCTGCCTACGTCTTCTTTGAGCGGACAGAAAAAAAGAGGGAATTTAGAGAAATCCTCAGCTATTAGTTGCTATTGCGATTTCCGTAATTCGCAGGAAACAGGTTTGAATTGAAATCAAATACTCGGCGACCGCACTAGTCACCGTTCGAGTGCCGCCTTGCATGTTTGACCCTCTCTGTTTTGTCCTGACGGAGAAATTTTCTTTTGTCGAGACAAATAGGCATCGGAAATCTGTAGGTGCTATATCTTTAACAATTTCTTCAACAGCCTTAGAATAGCGCGCTTTGAACGCCGCCCTGACTTGGGTTTCATGGTAGCCCGGGGTAGCTTCAAACTCTCGGGTTAGTGATGGTGCTGGGACCAGGTTTGCATCGTAATCAGGTGGCGACATCTCCCGATGTGGGACTTCTAAGGTCTGTTTTCTCCAAGCACTATATGAGCTTGAACAGGGTTATAAATGCTGATGGTTTGTCATCTGCTTGTGTGCTGAAAGGTGGGGTTGCATGGTTGTTAGTGTTTTCTTTTGGTTTTTGGTCTCAGTTTTGTGAAGATTGCTGTTAGGGTTGCTATTAAGGCGATGTAGGGTAAGATCGGCTCTGTTCTGGTGTGAACCTGTATTGGGAATGAGTAGCCTCCAACTGGGACTGTTGCAACTACTATGCGGGCAACCTCAGATTGTGCCGTGTTGGCTTTAGCGTCTGTGACTTTGAGGTGTACGTAGTATATGCCACTTGCTGTGGGGGTGAAAGTCCAAGTGTTTGATGTTGCCCCTGAAACTGGAATGCCATTAAGGTACCATTGATAGCTGTATGGAGTATATCCGCCAGAAACTGTTGATGTAAAGGTTACTGATTGACCTACGAGTATTGATGCTGAAGGCGGGCTTATAGAAGCTGAAAGCGGTGGCGGAATGGGTGAGAAAACAGCCTTTAACGTATGGTCCTTATCTATCAGGACCAAGTAGGGGTTAGCTGAGCCTACATTAACGCTGTCAAACTCCCAATAGTCGAAAAGGTAATTTGCTTCTGGAATTGCGGTAACTTGAACTGTTAAGTTGGCTGTGTAACTGTGTGTTCCAGCAGCTGGGTCTGTTGTTCCGCCAACCGTTGCGGTGATTGTTAAGGAATATGTCGGAGGTGGAGGAGCACCATAAGGATTCATCAACGGATAATGATCTACATTGTCTGCATCAATAATGTATGGTAAATCGCCTATACCATCGCTTCCAGGCAAGTCTTGACCAAGGCCACTCTTAACATCGACACCAACATAATCGCTCCAGTAGTTCCCACCAGAAGGATAACCGTCATCCCAAAAATTAACGAAACCGCCAGTTTCGACTTGTCTTAAGTTGTTTAGGAAATTGTTATGATAGACCTTGTTATAACTGGACTCTGACTCTGCACCATAGAACCAGATGCCCTTGTCGTTATTTGCTATTATATTTCTTGCGACAACATTGCCACTACCTAATATCGAAATTCCAAACTGTCCATTTTGTGTTATGTTGTTTCTAACTATTTTACTGCCATTAGAATGATATAGGTCAATACCAGCTTGATTGTTTGTCATCTTGTTGTCGTTTATAAAAATGTTGTTTGACCAATCGCAGGCTATGGGCGTATAGTTGTCTGTTATATCGTTATAACTGATTGTGTTATCATCAGCAAATTGAAGGCGAACACCTGCCCACCCGTTATTTCTCAAAATGTTATTGCTAATGGTGCAATTGGCAGAGTTGAAAAGGTAAACACCAGCATAAAAAGCCGAACCGCCTCTACGTATAGTAAACCCACTAATCATAACATTTTTGACATCTCTTACAAAAACAACGAAGTTTGTTTCGTCTCCTTCAATTGTTGTGGTAGTTGTGTTTTCTCCAATAAGCATTATAGCCTTGTTTACAATTATATTTTCGTAGTAGGTTCCGGATTCCACAAATATTGTATGTCCGTCTAGAGTTTCTGGAGCGTTTATGGCTTCTTGAATTGTTGCGTAGCCTAATCCAGTGTTTATGTTGTGTACTGGTAGAGGACTCCAAGGATACATAAGCGGATAACGGTCCTGATTATCCGCATCAATAACGTAAGGAGTATCACCTATACCATCACCATTAGCATCTACGCCGATGTAGTCGCTCCAGTAGTTTCCGCCAGAAGGATAGCCATCATCCCATGTGCTGATTGAGGGAAGAATCTCTGGGTAGTCCCATGAGTAATCGTAGACTTGACGGGTGTTGTCTATGATGTTGTTGTGATAAATGCTGTTGTCGGAAGAGTCAGCGAGTGTGATACCATAATCATTGTTTGTTATGTTGTTTCCGATTATGCTGTTGTTGGAAGAGGAAACGAGTGCGATGCCACCACCGTTGCTTGCTGTTATGTTGTTTCCAATTATGCAGTTGTTGGAAGAGGAATTGAGGTAGATTTCAAACCATGTGTTTGCTGTTACATTGCTTCCGATTATGCTATTATAGTTGGAGGAACCGAGCCAGATACCGTAACCGAAGCTTTTGATTTGTATGTTCCGAACCGTCACATTTCCTCTCTCAGACAAGTCTATTCCATTTCCAGTTACAGAGCCCTGAAGCATGAAGCCGTTTCCATCAATCACTATGTTGTCTCGCACAATCACAATTCCATTGGCACCACCATCAACGATGATGTTGTCAGTCAAGGTGTAGGTAACGTTGTCAGTTGTCGAAATAGGTGCTGTTGATGGGTCAACGCTTCCGTCAGCTCTAATGTAAATGGTTCCACTTGCTTTAACCAGTTGAATGTTAAACGCCAACGTTAACATGCTTGTTAACAGTAGTGTGAGCGTTATTGCTAAAGCTGTCTTCTTCTTCATAACAGTGTTCTCCCTTCTCCTGTACAACCATAAGTATACTCTCCAGACAATTTAGGTTTTATGGAGAAATCGTCTATGCACATTCAACCAGAGATAAGAGACTTCCAACGTCTCAAATCTCCCGCAAACTCACTTTCTTTTCTAATTAGGTCTTAGTGCACGCGGCTTTTTTCCAGAATCCTTTTATGAGTTCGTTGCAATCAACAGCGTTTTTGGCAATTTTCATCTCTTTT
>Ga0315280_10005695_pt1 | contig 17620 bp, 12 predicted proteins | sample YL17G06_40_MG_FD_203697 | JGI IMG/M metagenome (GOLD analysis project Ga0315280, IMG submission 203697) | Sediment microbial communities from Yellowstone Lake, YNP, Wyoming, USA - YL17G06_40 | ecosystem: Environmental > Aquatic > Freshwater > Lake > Sediment | place: USA: Wyoming | collected...
ATAAACAGATGGAGCATGTGCTAGAACAGTTTGATAAATGGCTGGAGGAGAAAGAGTACAATGAAAAGCGGCAACGAAGAAGTTGCGGCTAGTCTTTGTGTTAAGTATGGTTTGAGGTTGGGTGAGGGTCTGCTTGTTCCTAAGAGGCATGTTGGCGTTTATGATCCTGTTGCTGAGTTGTTGAGTAGGCGGTTTGAGGTTAGTGATGATGTGGGTAAGATTGACCGCAGCGAAGGCATGGGTGAAATCGACTGGTTGCATGCATGCATCTCAGTTCTTTTATATATTAACGCACACTAAAGGGTATTAGTTTGGAATAAGCTAGAATAATTACAATCAGGTGAATGCACATGCGTGAGGAGGATAACGGACGGACAAACAAGGAAAACAGCAATGCAGGGCAAGCAAATCTCGTCAATGTAACCACTCGATCTCTCCACTTTGACAAGCTTATTAAGATTGGAGTAAAGACCGGCTATCTAAGAATCAAAGACAACCGCATTGAATACACATATTCCAAGAAAGAGTATGACTTTAGTGACCCAGAAGAGAAAGTACGTGCGGCAACCTACGTTAGCTTGATTGAACATTACCAATACTCGCCAAAACGACTGGATGTCGAGGTATTTCCTCCACGCAGAGAACCAAAGTTGCCAGCTGATATCGTAGTTTTCGAGGATGATGAGCATGAAAAACCCTACATTGTCGTTGAAGTTAAGGCGAGTAGCCAAAAGATACAGATAGATGAGGCCAAACGTGAAGGACTAGGGAATTCCAATCTTCTTAACGCTGAATATCTTCTGCTTGCATGTGGCTACGAAACCCTTGCCTATAATGTGACGAAGAAACCTTCTCTAGTTAATCTAGATAGATGCACAGTCGCAGACATACCAAAGAAATATGGAAAAGTACCGAAGTTCAAATACAAGAAAGGAGACCCTGACTGGGAACTCGGAAGGGCATCATTCAATGAATTGAGCAACAAATTCCAATTATGCCACGATGAAATATGGGAAGGTGGTAAAAGAGACCCAGCGATAGCATTTGACGAAATCAGCAAGCTTATGCTTGCTAAAATATATGATGAGCGGTTTACCCCTACTGATGAATACTACAAATTCCAAGTCGGGACATTCGAAGAGCCCACAGAAGTGGCAAAAAGAATTAGGGAAGAACTATACAAAGAAGCCCAGCAGAAAGAACCAGATGTTTTCAGAACCGACATAGAGCTTTCGCCAGAGATAATCTTCAGAGTGGTTGAAGTGCTGGAAGGCATATCTCTGATTCATACAGACCTAGATGCTAAGGGCCGAGCGTTTGAGAATTTCCTTGACACTCTCTTTAGAGGTGAATACGGTCAATACTTCACGCGACGTGAAATCGTTCAATTCATGGTTTTCATGCTTGACTCTGATGAACGTGATTTGATTATTGATCCAGCTTGTGGATCCGGAGGTTTTCTTCTATACTCTTTAGAACTCGTTAGGAACAAAATTAGGCAACGCTACAGAGGGGATCAACGCACTATTGATAGAATAGATTGGGATTTCGCTCATAACCAAATCTTTGGGATTGAGGTAAATGACAGAATAGCAAGAGTGGCAATGATGGACATGGTCATTCATGACGACGGTCATAGTAACATAGAAGCACACGATGCATTGGATGACTACAAACACTTTGACAAAAGGAAAGACATCCGACCAGGAAAGTACAGTTTAGTTCTGACAAATCCACCCTTCGGTGCAGCAATAAAAGATGAGAGAATACTGAGTAACTTCGAACTAGGAAAAGATCGTGGAAGACAACGGACCGAAGTTCTTTTCATTGAAAGGTGCCTAGATTTGCTAAGACCAGGGGGGCGCATGGGAATCGTTTTGCCTGATGGCATCCAGACCAATACCTCACTTCAGTATGTACGGGATTTTATACGCAAGAAGTCAAAGATACTCGCAGTCGTGTCACTTCCTCAAACTGCATTCGTGCCAGCAGGATCAGGTGTCAAAGCGTCTCTTCTCTTCTTGGAGAAAAAATGGACTGAAGAGGAAAAACCATACCCGATTTTCATGGCGATCGCTGAACATGTAGGATATGACGCAACTGGAAGGCCTGATACTAATGATCTTCCCTTCATCTTGGAGAAGTATAGGTCGTTTCAAAGTGATGTGCTTGGAAAGGACGAACCAAAATGACGCCTACAACTTTTCAGATATCATCGGATGACCTTGAAGGCCGAGTAGATGCGTATTATTACCAACCTAAATTCAGGCAAATCCAAGAAGAATTAAAAAAATGTCCATGGCCACTCAAGCGTCTCGATGAAATTGCAACAGTGACTTGTGGTTCAACTCCAAAAGAGGGGTCGTCTATTAAACCTTCTACTGATAGCGTTAAGTTTCTAAAGACCATAAATGTACAAGATTACTTGTTAAACCTAGATACTCTATATTACGTCTCCAGAGAAGCTCATCAACGTAGAGCCATATCTGCCCTACAAAAAAACGATGTTCTACTCAACATCATTGGTGCTACTCTTGAAGTCGTAGGACGGGTTTCAATAATACCTCCGGCTTTTGGAGAAGCTAATATAAATCAGAACATCGCGCGAATTCGAGTTAAGAAAGGTTACGACGTGCACCCATATTATCTAATGAGCTACCTTGGAACAAAGCTTGCGCAAAGTCAAATTGAGAAGTTGAGCCGACAAGCTGGTCAAGTAAATCTCAATACAAAGGAAGTTGGTCTGATCTTAGTTCCAGTGCCATCAACAGAACTTCAGGAAAAAGTAGCGCAAATAGTTAAAAAATCATGTATAGACAAGCAAGATAACCTCAGGAGTATCGATGCTGCAATAGCTAAGTTCGACAATGACGTGTTAGCAAAATTCGGGCTTGATTTGAATAATCATAAATCAATGGTATTTTCGACAACAAGTGATAAACTCATTTGGCGTATAGATGCCGAATATTACCAGCCCATATACCGCAAGCTAGAGTCTACCTTAGCAACAAAAGGAAAGCCACTACGTGATTTGGCTGAGTTTCCTAGCGAAAATATTGATCCACGAAAAAACCCTGAAGAGGAATTTCGTTACGTAGAAATTGAGAATCTAGATGATGCTACGGCCTCGATAAAAGGTTATCAATTGATAACAGGTCGAGAGGCTCCAAGTAGAGCGAGGCTTATTCTTAGATCTGGCGACATAATCATCCCTTCTTTAAGGGGCACATTTAAAAAAACCGTGATCGTTCATCCCGATTTCGATGGTTGCGTAGGAACAACAGGATTTCTAATAATTAGACCAAAGCAAATCGACCGAAGGTACCTCTTTGCAGTTCTTCGATCGAAGCTGGGTCAGATGCAACTAGAAAGAGCAGTTACAGGATCCATCATGCCTGCACTAACCCAAAGCCAATTATCAAGAGTATTGATTCCGTATGACACTAGCAAAGAGCGGGAAATCATAGAAATGACGGAACAATTTCTTGACAGAGTTAGCCATCTGAAAGAAAGGACAGACGCTGTAATTTCCGAGGCGAAAGAGGAGATACACAATACTATCATGAGGAAGTAAATGATGCAGAAACCTTGGGTTGAAGGGTCAATTGAGGTCCTTGAACTTGCGGTTGAGCAGTATTATATGAGTTTATCATCGAAGAGCAGAAAAGAATCCGCTAGATATCTCCGATTATCGTTGATTAATGGTGACGATGCGGTAGAGTTAGGAGCAAAAGCTTACATCGAATTTGATTGTGCCGAAAAAGAAAAAGGGAATTTTTATGAAAACCTAAAATGGATGAGGCAAAATGGCGATTTTAAAGACAAGACACATTTCAAGCAAATCGAACAAGTCCTGCGGTTTTATCACAAACAACGTGACACACTATACCATGAAAGCTATTCACCTCCAATGTCGAGGCTAAAGGTTTTAGACTTTATGGCGAATTGTATCGCTTTCTTCAGGATTATTTTCACTTCTTACATCGAGTCCACTCTTCAGTATGAGAAGCGACGACGTTTCCTGTTAGCTTTCCTTGAGCTTGAAAAACAGATTGTCGATTTATGCCGCAATAGAGGGATAGAGGTCGAAGATGACTCATCGATAAGTGATCTTCTGCTAACGATGGTGCAAAAGAAAATCATTGATGAAGAAACGCGGCAAACAATCGAAGAGGCTAATGCGCTACAAGAAAAGTTGATACCTACCGCCGAGGACGTAGCCTACGACATTTACGAAATCTCACTAGAGTTAACAGATATTTGTAATAGCCTTAAAGCATTGACAGAGAAATAGTTCCTATACTTTCATGTCCTTTGTTGTTTTGAAAATCAAACACATGCTGACCAATCTCAACATTTTTTGAAGGCAAAAAGCAAATAACGGAGAAAGCATTTATACCAAAAATAAATAAAAAGTCTGGAGATTTCTATGGTTAGATGTCCAAATTGTCAAAAAGAAATAGGCGAAGAAGAAAAGAAATGGAAATACAGGCAATTCCAAGTTCAGGCTTACTCATGCAAATGTGGCACAAAATTCAGAGAATACACCAAGGCTGGAAAACACAGCTTCACCTTAAAACTCAAGAAAGGCAAGGGTTTTGTTAAGGCTTAACAAAGCGATAACTCTCTATGATGTCTCTTTGTAGTAGCTTAGTCCTGCTGTTGCGCCTGTTGTTATGGCGAACCATACGATTGTTGCCGTTATGTTTCCCTGGCTAACTATGTAGGCTAAGCCCACGCGCGCAAGCAAGAATCCTACGGTTGATTCTCGAAACTCATTTATAATTGAAACTCTTTATTACCAAAGATGCGTGAACGGAATGATCGTTCTCGAGAAGGGTTCTCTAATCGGTTTTTTGATGGGCCAGATGAAAGCGCACCCAAAAACCCCTGGAGACCCTAAGTTCTTGGTGATTCTTCCTCATGACATTGCAATAAGAAATTTCTCTTATGAAGCTATGAGAAAAGGAATACCACCAGCAACTTTTAAACTCATGACGTTTGACGATTTAGCAGAAAGTATTCTCGACCCAGATAAGAAGCTAGGCCTGCGAATCTTAGATAAACAAACCTTGGGTCAACTGATGGTCAAATCCATAGAAGAGGCCCCCTCAGAACCGTTGAAAGATCTTCAGATGATTCCTCTTGAAACTCCTGAAACCCAAGAAGTTCTGGTTGATGAATTCGATGAGTATCTAAGAGGTACAGATACCGGGGCGCTGAATTCTTCTCTAGCTGATATCGCCCGCGGTTTGGATGACCCTTTCGCCTCCAAGTCTTCGGCTCGAATTGTGGAAGCGTTCAGGATATTAGAACAAACAATTTTACCAAAAGTCAACAACTTGGGCATCTCGGTCTTCTTTTCCAGAGCCCATCAATTGAGAAAAGCAAGAGAAATGTTAGATTTTGGCTGGCCGTCAATTTTGGAAGTTCAGGAGGTTTTGATATCAGATATTTCTGTGTTCGATGCAACTATCTTGAAGTTTGTAGTTTCGATTGCAGAAATTGGTGAAAAGCGGAATGTTTCATTTAAGGTTCGAATATTTCAAGGAAGTGGCACCTATCCTCAACTTAAAAACCGCTTAGTAAGCGCGGGTGTCAAGTTCGAAGAGGAAAGGAGCGAAGTTTCAGACGAGTTTTTGGGAAGCGAACTTCTTGAGAACTATCATAAAAAGGGTTCTTTAGAATTCGTTGCAGCACCAGAGCGAAGAAGAGAAGTTGAAACAGCGGCTAAGAGGGTTCATGAGCTTCTTCTCCAAGGTACTCATCCATCGGAAATTCTGTTGGTGGCAAGAGACTGTGGAAAGTATCTCAGTCTTATATCAGAGGTGTTTCCTGCATTCGGCATCCCTTATTTTGTTCAAACCCGACGACCCTATGCGCACCTCTCTCCATACAGATTTGCGAAGGCCACTCTTGATCTAATTTTGGCTGCACATCGGAAAGATGTAGAATGGCATGAAATAACAGACCCTCTTAGGTTAGGTTTTTGTTTACGCCCAGGTCGAAAGGGCTGGCCAATTGAATCAAAACAATTCATATACCTCGAGGAATCTTTGTCCAGAATGCAGCACAGGATGAAAAGCCCAATTTCATTACAGGATTGGAAAAATCGAGTCTCCACTGAACTTCGCTGGGATTATCCCAAGACGCTGCTGATAGAGTTTCTTGACTGGATTCAGGCCCGACTGGACGCTCCGCCTAAAGAGCACAGAGAGGTTCGCCACCTGATTTCAACTCTTTTGGGCGCTTACATGTTTCAACAAAGTCCTTGGAGTCGCAAGTCTTATTCACCGCGTGTGCAGAATCAAGAAAGATTTAGCATAGTTGGGCGGCACCCGACCTACTTTGCAACGAGAATTAGAAATGACCTAGCTGAACTGGAAAACTACATTCAAGATTGCATTAACGGCTTGGGTCAAACTCTGGACTGGGAACTTGTTGTGAAGGCTTTTGGAGAAGTTTTTGGTACGAAGACCTACGGATTGCCCGACCAGGACATGTCCTCGGTCAAGATTGTAGATGTAGGCAACACGCCCTTCCTCAAGGCAAAACATCTGTTCCTAATGGGCTTGAAAGCAGCCGAGTTTCCAAGGGAGTGTCCAAAAGGCATCTTTATTCCGGATGAATTGCGGGAAGCCCTCGATGAGCCCAAGGAAGGAGAAGCCGCTTTTTTGTATCTAAGAAGTCGTTCAAGTGACTATGCCAATGAATGCGATTTCTTAGAAACTGTACTTCGGACTGCTCCTGAAACTGTTTGGTGTTCTATGCCTTATCTTGACGAAAGGGGCCATGTTTGTGAATGGTCTTCGTTCTTCGATGAGTTCAAGCCTGGAGAAGAAGAAAAGAATCGAATTCTGCCCGATAAATGGCTGCCTATCGCAATAGGAAATAGGTGGGGAGAAACAGCAAAAGAGTATCCCCCATGGATTCGACAAAGGCTTTACAGTTATCATGTGCATAGAAAATTTCCGAACGTAGAGCCGTCTATAGACAAAAAAGGCGTGGAAGAATTATCATCGACACTGAACCCTGACTTCTATAGCACTCAACTAAAAGATAGAATTGAAAGATATCTAACACCACCAAGTGTAGTTGAAGTCCGCAACGACGAGCCCTGGTTCAGTAACTGTACCCTTCAAAGCATCACTGGCCCTCCTTTTAGAGCACACGAAATGGATCTTCATGCAACTTGTCCTATGCAGTGGTATTTCTGGCTATTTCTTTTCTTATGGGATGGAGTCGGCGTGGATAGGGACACGATTCCTCTCTATTTTAAAACCCCCCACTGGCGATATGGCAGACTTCCAAAAAGGCTTTCTTACGTTTACCCTTCCACACGAACAAATGAAAGAATCAGAGAAATAATCGAAAAGAGATTTCCCAAACGGCAAGAATCGCTTCTCCAATTTTCTGACAAAACTGCACTGGAAGACCACTTGGCGACCTTCCTGTCAGAATTTGAACAGTCCCAGTTTGACAATGCCTTGACGGATGAATGGTCACTAGTGAGACAAGAAAAGAAAGATAACATAACAAGGCAGTGGAGTTGGGACGCAGGTAATAGAACTGTCGAAGTGGGGCAGCTTGAAAAAGTTCAGGTTGTGTTGCCTCCTCATCGCGTTGATGACCTTCAAGGCAGCAGGCTCATTATTGCTTATGTAAATTTCAGCGGCCAACTGGGGAACCGAAAGCCGGGACTTTTCTACACAAAAAAAGTCAGAAGGATGGAAGATGCCAATGATCCTCTAAGAGATTACCGAATACCTATCCTTCTAACTTATTATTCAAAGCAGGAAAAAGTTGCTGGTGCGATATACGCCGAACTGTTCAACGCTGAGAAACTCGGCTACTATGATCAATCTTTACTTGCAAAACATAAAGGCCCTCGCGGTTACGGAGAAGAATTGCAAATGCCCCCGGCAAGTTTTTACGAAAGCAGAAAGCAGGTGTTGGGGCCCTTAGAATGGATGACGAGAATTTCTCAGTTCACAGTCGCCATAGTGCAACGCGTGAAGAAGATGTCTCCAAGTCCAAACCTTCGTTTCGAAACACTACCTAAAGAGCGCGTATGCGATGTCTGTCCACAATGCGTGTACAACGATCTTTGCCAGATACCTCGAGCGGAGGGCTTACAATGACTATTCTTAAGAGAAACAAAAGCAACGAGCTCGAAGATGACCAGAAATACGCAATGAATTGTTACTTAAGCCCTGGAGGGCGAGCATGTGTTGATGCGGGCGCAGGCACTGGAAAAACAACTGTGTTGATAGAGACATTGGCGGAAACAATACTTCAGGAGCTCCAAGCAAAGTCAGATGATTTCAATCCTATGGAAAGAATACTTGTGGTCTCTTTCGGAGTTGAGGCTTCCAGACAACTAAAATCGAGACTTAAAGAACGCTTGAGAGATCATGAGTCTGCAGGCGGACATTTGCCCTTAGATATCTGGCGATTTATCGAATCGGAGTCTCAAATTCAAACCATCGATGCCTTTCTTCAGGCACTCTTAAGAGAAATTGTTACAGAGATAGGATTAAACCCTGCATTTGAGATACCCACCGGATTGGAGCAGGACAACCTCGTAGATGAAATCCTAAACAAGATTCATAATGACCCCTCATTAAGACCTAACTGGTTCAGACTCGAGAGGGCGTTCCCTGCTCTTGACTTTTTGGAGTATGGCCCCGAAAACCTTCGAAACATGATTTGGAATACTCATCAAAAGACACGGGAATTCTGCCTAGAGCCGAAAGAAGTCAAGGATCAGCTTGTTTATGCTGTTAAGAACTTGATTCATAAAGGACTGGAGCCGCCCTTTACAATAGACGATCTCAGGAATCTCGTGCAACAACTGTCCAACAATACGTATATGCTGGATTGCCCTGACGACCAAGAAGCCGCTATGATTGTGCATGCCGAAGATGTTTACAACCATAGTCTGCAGCTTGCAAGCGATTTTGGTGATTTACTAATTGCATTCGACGAGCAATATGATGCTCTCTCAAAGAAAAGAGGAAAATTGACATACATTGATATTGCATACCTTGTCTGGCAATACACTTTCAAAAAAGAAGGCAATGACTGGAAAACAAGCTTGCAGAATAGGTTCGATCATATTCTTGTCGATGAATTCCAAGACACTAATTTCGTTCAATATGCGGTAATCAGAAGTCTGATTCGTTCAGGACCAACTAATAAAAGAAACCATATTATGTTCATCGGAGATCTCAAGCAGTCTATTTACCAATGGAGAAGCGCAGAGCCTCAGATTTTCGCTGACCTCATCTTTTCCTTAAAGCAGAAAAAACTAAGTGTCTCTGTTCCCGAAGGGATGACCTATGCTCCACTCGTGTCGAACTTCCGAAGCCATCCAAAACTTATTGACTTTTTCAACGGTCTCTTTTCACAACTCTTCAAGGATGAGGCGAGAGGAGCGGTCTCCGTTCCTGTTTCCTACGTCGAATTGAAGGCTATGGTTGAATCGAACCCCAAGGACACCAAGCCTCGAATTCACGTCTTAATGAACCCTGGCGCAACTGTGGACGAATGGGTTGACCATGAGGCAACAAGAGTTTCAGGGATAGTAAGAGGTATTCTTCAGCCAAACTCCGGAGTCCTTATTCGCGATGGAAACCAAACACGGCAACCACGTGCTGGAGACATTGTTCTTTTGTTCCGTCGAAACAGAAATATCCCACGCTATGTTGAAGAACTAAGATCTTCTGGAATAAATTGCGCAATTCGGACTGACATCTCATTGTTTGGCGAACCTGAAGTGTCTCTACTCATTGATTTTCTCGATTGGTTAGCTAACCCTGATTCTAGAGAGTCAATCACTCGAATTCTGCGTTCTCCAATTGTAGCCTTAAGCGACAAAACGTTGAGGTACCTTGCAAGCAAACGTTTCCTCTTGGTGGGCGCTTTGAATGGGTGGAAACCGGAGCTTAATCTACCTGAACAAGACAAGAGACGACTCAAGGAGCTCCTGAACTTCCGAGAAGACTTGAGATGGGACAGAGAAGGCCCCAAAGCGAGCTTGATTGAAAGAATAATAGCTCACGGCTCTTTCGACTCAGTCGTGCTAGCTTCTGAAGAAGGCTTACAAGCGCAAGCAAACCTGTGGATGTTAATCGAAGTTGTTTCTTCTTGGGAAGAAGAAGAACTCTTAGCATATAGAGAGTTTGTGGAATTATTAAAAGCGCTTCGAGAAAGAGCACGCAGTGGTAATGAAAGAGACTTTCCAAGAGCAATTTTGGCTGACGAAAAGACCAAGGATTCGGTTAAAATCATGACAATTCACGCAGCAAAGGGATTGGAGTTTCCAATAGTCATAATTCCTGATATAGTGTATGTTGACGAATCTGCGAGAAATGAAAGAATTGTAAGAAATAGAAGAACCGGCATAATTCTAAGACCAAGAGCGAGCAATACCTACCAGCCGTTTCGCGTCAGCATGGTAAATCCCTGCAATCAAAAAGCTGTTTCATGGGTCGGCAGAGGAAGCGAGAACGCAATACTCTGGCTTTCTCCAGAAAGAGACCTTCAGAACGGTCTTTTTGTTGTGGATAGCCCTATAAAACAGAACGTTAAAGATGATGTGGCTGAATTTTGGAGGCTATTCTACGTTGTCGCAACTAGAGCCAGGGACCATTTAATCTTCTCAGTCGGAAATGAGGATAGATGGGAAAAATACGAATGGAATTCCTGGATGAGATATCTCCGAACTTCCTTAGACCTGGCAAACATAGGAGCCACTCAGCAGCGCGTTATCAGGTTCCAGCTATCCTCAAAGCAAGTCGAGATTGGTATTGAAGATCTGCCTGCTATACCGCCCCCAACATCAATCCCATTCTTAGAAAAGCCGGTTCCGAGTGGCAAGAACGCCGAATATGAAAGTGGGTGCGCAAGCTTTGTTCCTTCACAAGTCAACCCATCTCTGTTTCCAATTTTGCTCGAATGTCCAAGGCGCTATCAGTACGAGGCAGTTTGGCTTACGAGTGGATTAAGGGAAAGCCTTTTGAAAGCATATATCACCGGCGCGCAGCCTCCCTACACAAAGAGTGGAAGAATGTCAGCTGACGAATGGGGAAACCAAATACACGAGGCGCTAAGACGATGGGAATTTTCTTTGGGCATTTACTCTGACCAGTCACTCATAGACTATATGGATCAACTTGAGCGCGTGCTTGGAACAAAAGTCCGAGCTGAAATCGCAAAAGCCCTGACCAACTTCTCAAAGCTAGCTGTGGGAAAAATGGCAATTGATGCAGCTAGAAACAATAGAACAATAATGAAAGAACAAACTTTGCAGGCGTTGATCTCATGGGATGCTTCTTCCTCACCAATTCTTGTTCAAGGTCGATTTGACCTATTGTTCCAGAATCAAAAGGGAGAATGGATACTTGTTGATTTCAAAGCTGAGGAAGCGCCACCTCAGAAATCCTTTAGGGACAGGATATATCAGGGACAGGTAAACGCATACTCATGGCTGATTTCAAATGCATTAGGCTTAAAAGTAAAAAAAGCTTACTTGGCTTACATTCATCCTAACGGAGCAGAACAAGAGTTTTTTCCTGATGAAACACAGTTTGAGAAACAGGTTAAATCCAGCCTTGGTTCGCTAGCTCTTGACCCACAGAAAGGTCTGAAAGCTACGCCTTCCTACGGCTCAGATGGACCATGCCAGAGTTGCCCCTACAACAGAGAGGTTGGGGGTCCGTGCGAGAAATGATTGGCAGACAAATATTTGAGGTTTGAAAGATGTCAGATTTTCCTTTATTTGATAGGGCTGAAAAGCTAGGCGTGTTCAACGCCGAGAAAGGATGGCTAATCTCTGCTCCAACGGCAACAGGAAAGAGCTATATAGGCATCGAAGTCATCAAGCGCAATCTTACCCTGAAGCCAGCAATGGAAACTTTCCTCTACCTTGTTCCCTTCAAAGCACTCGCTGAGGAAATGTACTCAAAACTCAAACAGGAATTACCACCTGGAACCCGTATTAACATAAAAACTGGTGACTATGACCGCCCGTTCGAGCCTAAAGAGACAGACGTTTTGGTGGCAACTTACGAAAGCATTGATGGGATAATTCAGCAAGGGATAGATTTCTTCCCTTCCATAATTATTGCTGATGAATTTTCGATCATTTCTGACGGCCACCGTGGCGCAAGAATAGAGTCTTTAATTTCTTATCTTGCCAAGTTCAAAGGTGGAACTCGGCTTTATGCCCTGTCTGCTGTATTATGTGAACCGGAAAGAATAGCAAAATGGTTAGGTACGAATGTATTGCCAGGAGATGAGAACGACAGACGCATTAAACTCGAGACCAGGTGCATACCATTCCCTGAAGGCAGAAAAGGTGATGCCTTAAGGAAACTTGTCAAGAACGGGCTCAGGCAGGGAAATTTTCTCATCTTCTGTGAACGGAAAAAAGACGCAGAGAAACTTTGCCATGAGCTAAAGGACCTTGTCGCCACATCCATGAAACCCCAAGAAGTTCAAGATGCCCAGGAACTTGTTGCACAACTCAAATATGATTTCCCTTATCTCGTCGATTTTCCTGAGCTGCTGGCAAATGGTGTGGCTTTTCACCATGCGGACCTTGAAGTTGACTTGAGAAACAGAATAGCAGAGGCTTTTAGACAAAGGAAGATAAAGGTGGTTGCCGCAACAACCACTCTTTCAGCAGGGGTTAACCTTCCTGCCAGATTCGTCATTGTCCGGGATGTTACTCGCTATGAATCTGGAAGAAAATTGCTTCCTGTTTCAGAAATGGTAAACATGCTTGGGAGGTCTGGAAGACCAGGTTTCGACAAGCTTGGAACTGGTTATTTTTTAGTTCAAAAGGAGAAGGCAAATGAACCAATCCACAAGGAATTCATATCGAAGGTTAAGAAATGTAAAGTTGAAGAACTGGACAGCCAGATCCCAGAAAGCATGACAAATATTCTTCAATTCATTCTTGGAACAGCGGCAAGATTCAGAGGAGTAACGCGTGATGAGTTAATTTCGGTGTATAACACCACACTTTGGGGATTCGAAAATCCACTAGAACTTCCGTTTATGTCTGGTGAGAATCTAACTGGCAGAATTGAAACGATCTTGAAACCTCCAGAAGAAAACGTTTGGATTGATGAAAATAGCGTTCAAGTCGTAGGAGGAGTTTTGCACGCGAAAGGTGGCACAGGAAGCTACGAAATTAGGCTATCAGAAGAGAAAAGCACCTGCGAATGCCCGGCATACCAGTACAGAGGCAGAAAACCATGCAAACACATTAGACAGCTCCAGTATGATGCAATATTGGGAAGTATTGGAAAGAAAAATCAGGAAGCAAAAACTATCGCAATCGCATCATTCAAGAGCACTGGGCTCAAAGAGGATCCAATGTACATGTTATCGGCTGGCGTTGATTTGCTGTTAAGTTGGGAATTTTTGAATGAAAACGAGGAAAAATTGCTAATCACTAGAGACGGTAGACAGGCTCTTGTGAATTATCTTCTTGAAATGGATCACGTCAGATTGCTGAGGGATCGCATTAGAAAGGGTGAAACTGCAAAGCATGAAGAGGACATAATTAAATGGGCGATAGATGACTATAGAATACCCAAACAAACCATATATGAAATTGAAGAAGAGGAAACAGAACAGAGCGACCTTCCAGAAGAGTTGGCTGAAGCTGTCTGGAAGCACATTAAAAATGGACCATACAAACAAATTTTGGAGCAGAAGTATATTCAACGTTTCTTAGACACAAAAGATAGACTCGACCAAATCTTCAATGCCTATCTAGCCTTCTGTCCCTATGAAAACAAATCACTCGCTTGGCTCATCAAAACTGCTAGGAGAAGAGTTCACTACGGTTGCGTCAACGAACTTTTGTCTTTGATGGTTCTTGACATAGAAGCAATTGATGAAGTCTCCAAAGCCCAGACATTATTCGAACACGGAGTAAAGAATGCCAATGACCTCTCGAGAAGCGACCCCAACGCACTTTCAAAGTTGCTAGAAGTTCCGCCAGATGACGCAAGGAAGGTAACCCAAACTGCAGTGAACATAATCAAACTAGTCTCTGAGTACACGGGAGAAAGAGCACAACTTAATACACTTGCGGCTCGAACGGGAGTAAAAATTGAAGACCTTCTTGACTATCTTCTCCCAAAAGAAATGGCTGATAAGCTCAGAGCTTAGCAAATATGCGTGCGCCACTAAAAGTACCCCATGCTTAGGATAATGGTGAGATGATTAAATGCATCATAAAAAGCTCATAGAAGCGCATGGACTGTTCTACGGTGGTTGGGAGTATAGAGCACCCTACTATGATGACTACATGAGAAACAAAAATTGGGAGGAGTGGTCATCGGGTTCTGTTTCGATAGGCGAGATACAAAAGCTGTTCAATTTTATTCGAAGGTGGGATTATCATTTTAAAGGAAACCCTGAGGTATTCAAAAAAATCTTCGAATATGTGTATCCTACCATCAAGCAACTACAGCATAAAAAAATCGAAGATACAAATCTAGCTGACGAGCAACTTAGAAGGAACATTCAAGAGGTTTTTGACAGAGTGGCGGATTGTCCAGGAACTGGCAGGTATGAATCAACCGACGCTTCTAAGATCCTTCACGCGATCCTTCCCGATCTCTTTGTTATGTGGGATGATAAGATTAGAGACGGAATGGTGGCTGGTGGACATTACGGGGCGGTTTACGCTAATGTATTTCTGCTGAAGGTGCAAGGAGAGTTGGAAGAAGCGATAAAGACATGTATGGATGAGGAACATTTAGGCCGAAAGGAAGCGATTGAATTTATTTGCGAACAATGCAACGGCAAAGTGTTAGCCAAACTGGCAGACGAATACAACTACATGAAGTACACCAAGCGATGCCCATCTCTTTAGATGCGGCTGCCACTAATATGCGCGCGCAGGACCTGAGCTTATTAAGTTGTGAACGCTCCGCGTGCATGAAACTCGAACATCCAAAATTAGAGGAAATATCTACGAACTTAGCCTAAGCTACATCATTGTTTGCTTCATCCGCAACATCATCCGAGATTCCACCATTTCATGCTGCCTTTGAACTCTGAGATGACTTCTCCTTTCTCGGGTTTTCTGAATATGAATAGGTGTTCGTGAATGAGGAGCAAGAAGTCTGTGTAGTGTCCTTTTTTTCCTTCTTTGTCTATGTCGACCCAGCATTTTTCTGCGACTTTGGATAGTCCGTCCCATTTTTCTCGTGTGGATTTGGTTTTCCATTGATGTTTCATTACGTCTTCTCGTATTATGAAGCCAACGTCAAGGAAGCCTTGCATCACCCTGAAGGCGACGGGTATGTGATGTCTATGTCTTCTTGTGTCGCCAACTAATATGGCGCAGAATCTTCCAGGTCTTAGAACGCGGTAGCTTTCTTTGGCGATTTCTCGCATCCCCTCCAAGTATCCTGTGAGTGTGTGGGCAAAGGAGAGATCTCCCTGAACGTGGTTTTTTCTGTTTGAGTAAGCGATTATGTTGGCGTATGGTGGGTGGGTTGCGATTAGGTCAATGCTGTCATCCTCAATTTGGTTGAGGTTCCTTGCGTCTCCTACGTAGGTTTTTGCTGAAACTTTGGGAAAGTTTGAATCTAATGGATTGTATTCGAAGTTGAGCCGGTCACGTGTAAGCATGACGCAGTTTGGGTTGATGTCAACCCCTATTCCGTTTCTCCCAAGCAGCTTGCATTCGATTAAGGTTGTGCCTGAGCCGCACATTTGGTCTAGAACGGTTTCGCTAGGCTTGGAATATCTTAGAATAATGTTGCGAGCCATCTGGGGAGGCCAATTCCCTCGAAAGTTGCCTTGATGTGTCGCCCACTTGCCCCTTTCGGGGAAAGACCAAGCGTTTAATCTTTCGAGCTCAAATTGTTCTGGCTGATATTGTATGATCTTCTTTGGTTGTCCGATTTTTATTTTTGCGGTTTCGATTTCAACCGTTTTATGGTTCTTGAGGAATTCCGTTAGGTCTTGATCTTTGATTTCTCTCATGACAGCGTACTTCTCAGACATTTTGCTTCACCCTTCTGTTTTTGTTGGTCCAGTCTCTCATCGCTTCTTCTATGGCCTTTTGCAGAAATCCTTTTCTTGCTCCAAACTTCTCGGCAGCGGTTTGGCGGAACACTTTTTCAAGTTCATCGTCTATTTTTAGGTTGATTTGTCCCATCAAGATTCACGTAGCTAGATAAGTTGTTATCTACTTATAAATTTTTTAGACAAGATTTTTCAGCAAGCAAGTATCAGATAGTATGGAGTTAGATTTGGACCCTAACAGTGTGCGACGGAGGTTAGCGGAATTCTATGCTACCTTAGATTTGACGTGTGAAATAGCTGAAAGCATGACAGCCGAAGGGGTCACGCCATTTCTAAAACAAGTTTTTGCTGGGGACGATGCCTTCTGGAGGGCTGTCCAGAGCTTTCAAAACCTAAAAGGGACATATAGGACAGAAGAGGAACTCATCGAGAAAGTAAGTGAGCTTTTGAGGGAGAACCCTCGCAATTTTCTCATATTGACTCATTTGCACAGACAGCTTCGTTTCACCAATTTGGAGCTAGTTCATTTTCTATTCGACCGGCACCAGATTAACAGTCTTGAATTTTACAGGAAACTTCTCGAGAATGATCCAATATTTCAGAAGCAGTTTGAAAGGACCGCTAGCTCTAAAAAGTGGAATGCTTATGTGGGCAGTGTAAACCTTCAAAACTCAGAAGACCCAGCCCTACTTGCATCTTTGAAGAAAGTTGTGACAAACTATTTGGGTAGCGAAGGCAGTTGTTGGCCATTGTGGAAAGCAAGAATAGAAAATGACGTTAGTGTTTCTCGCAGGATCGCTGAATTTGTTGTTAGAAATGAAGACCTAAAGCGGCTAATAGAAAATGATTCTGTGAAGAACGCCTTGGAGCGAAGCCTTAGAACAGTCAATGTGGAAATAGTCAAACGTGAAAGGGGTGAGTACGGGTCAAGAAAGGTAAAAGAAATCCTTGAAGCTGCTGGGTTCGTTTTTGAACAATACAGCAACATTAAGGACATTGAAGACCTAGAGAAATTCCTTAAAAGTCAGAGAATGTTGATTACAGCGTCCGCTGAGTACATCTACACTACGGAAAAGTTATGGGAAAAGGAAGACAAAAGATTTGATTTTATTTTAATCTCTAAGAATCGAGTTCAATTCGTCATGGAAACTAACTACTTTACTACATCGATGTCTAAAATAAGAGAGGTCGTTCGCCATTTTATGGAATTGAAGAAGGCTTGCCGGAACAAATACCGGCTCATCTATATCACTGATGGAATGGGATGGTTTGACCTAGCCAAGAATGTTAAAGACATGCTAGAATTTGAAGCTGAGGAACGAAAAATAGACCCTTCTCGTATACCTTTCCTAGTCAATCTTGAATTGTTCAGGAAGAGTATCGATATGATAAAGGCAGAGATGGCTTCTGCCACAGGAACTCGGTGACTTCGGATGCTTAAACGGAGAGTCAAGTCTAGACCAGTTGGACGTCAAGGTGTACCGGTGCGGTTTGAAAGGGTTAGGATTAGAAATGCGGAACCAACTGAGTTTCGGGAAAGGATTCTGCAGCTTCCTCA
>Ga0315280_10005696_pt1 | contig 17619 bp, 20 predicted proteins | sample YL17G06_40_MG_FD_203697 | JGI IMG/M metagenome (GOLD analysis project Ga0315280, IMG submission 203697) | Sediment microbial communities from Yellowstone Lake, YNP, Wyoming, USA - YL17G06_40 | ecosystem: Environmental > Aquatic > Freshwater > Lake > Sediment | place: USA: Wyoming | collected...
CTCCTCAATGCGATAGGGCTCGGGAGCCTGCTGTTATTCTCCCTTGCCATGACATAGGCGTATACGAGGGCCATCCTCAGCGCATCCCTCATCTCCTTGAGATAACTCAGAATAGACTCGCTCGGCTGGTATTCTACGGCTATGGTCCTCTTCTCTCCCTTTGATCTCCAGGGATGGCTCACTGCGCCGTCACCTCCTTTACTGTTTGTAAAAGCTTCTTTGTCTTGTGGCTTCCGAGGCCGTAGAGCTTAGCTGAGAACGAAGTTATTATGGCAATGAGGTCTTGAACCAGTTCCTCCTGTGGCGAAATAGCTTCTTTGCCGTTAACCACCACGATCTCTGTTCCATATTTGCTGCATATCCAGCATAAAAGGTCGAAGCCGAACCTTGCAAGCCTGTCTTCATACGTTACGTATATCCTAGAGACCCTCCTGTTTATCACATCGTCCAGTAGTTTGAGAAGATTTTTTCTTCTGAAGTTAAGTCCAGACTTGATGTCGCTGTACACCTCTGCCTGTGGTGCCCTGTTGTGCAAGAGTTGAACCTGTTTATCTAGGTCTGATTTCTGGTTGTGTGACGAGACCCTTGCATAGATTGCTTCCTTTCTCTGCTCACTAATGTTAAGAAGACGTCTGATTTCAGATTCCGGTATCCTCCTCCTTCCCGTGGGGAGCCTGATGCACCTGATCTTTCCCTGCCTGTCCCAGACCTGTATGGTGTGGGTTGTAACTCCGAGTATTCTTCCCGCCTCTCTCGGACTATAACTGCGTTCCATTAACTTACAAATATTAGTATATACATTAATATATGTTTTATTAGTATATACATTAATATATGTTTTCCTTTAGCTATTACTTACCCCTCCATTGGGTCACAAATACGCAACTCCATTTTTCAAATCACACGGCACGGAGTGGCTTCGCCCCTCTAAGGTTTTAAATAAAAAGCTTTAAAAATATTGAACGATTATCCTTACACAGAGTTGAGATAAACCAGATGCCCCATCTGAAGGTATTTGGGGGCGGAAGAGAAATAGGTCGAACCTGCCTCCAGTTAGACATAAACCAGCACCACTTTCTCTTGGACTGCGGCATCGATCCGGCATCTCGTGGTCTTGCCGCCCTGCCAAACCTCTCAGGGACAAGGATCGATCAGCTGGATGCCGTCTTCGTCTCACACGCCCACCTTGATCATACAGGCGCGATCCCGAACCTCGTGAAGCAAGGGTTCCGCGGCAAGGTCTTTATGACGCTGCCGACGCTGGCTCTCCTCAACCTCCTCTGGCAGGACGAGCTATCCTTGATGGAGAGGGAGTGGCCGAAGGAGGAGCGACTCTGGTCCTCAAAGGAGATGCACAAAGTCCTCATGAAACTTGCCGAGCCCACGACCTATCACGAGGTCTTCAAACTCGACTCCCTCAAAGTGGACTTCCACAACGCGGGGCACATCCTCGGCTCGACCATGACCGAGTTCTCCCATAACGGCTACAGGATCGTCTTCTCGGGGGATCTTGGCACCTCGTCCAACCACCTCCGCTACTGGAGGACGGAGGACTTCGCCTATCCCGACGTCCTGATATGCGAGGGGACCTACGGGGGGAGGAACAGGAAGAGCAGGGAGGAGGTCGCGAGGGACTTTCTGGAGAGCATAAGGATCACCCTCGAGGAGGGGGGCAAGGTCCTCGTCCCCATGTTCGCCGTGGGGAAGACGCAGGAGATCCTCAAGATCCTAAAGGACAGCTGGAACAAGCTCCCCAACGTCGACGTCTACCTAGAGGGAATGTCCATAGACACCCTCAGGGTCTACGAGCAGTTCCTGATATACATGGACGACCGCGTCAGGAGGGGCTACCTCTTCAATAACATCAACCCCTTCAGGTGGGGCGCGCTTAGGCTCTTCCGGAACATCTCGGAACGGAAGCGCCTACACGCCCGTGACAACCCGTGCATCATAATGGCACCCTCTGGGATGCTCAGGGGAGGCTGGAGCGTATGGCACACGATAAAGATGGCACCCTCGGAGAAGAACCTCATAGCCATATGCGGTCACATGGAGGAGGGGACGACCGGGTACGACCTCTCGAACGGAAGAAGGGAGTTCCAGCTGAGGGACATGCTCACCAGGGAAATGATGGACGTGAACGTCCAGTGCAAGGTGAACCACTTCGATATATCGGCGCACGCCATGCACAATGAGCTCTGCAACTACATCTCAAGGGTGAAGCCTGGGAAACTCGTTCTCATTCATGGCAAAGAGGAAGGCCTGAAGAGCCTCGCGGACTCGGTAAGGCAGCACGCGGGTGAGATAGTCATCCCCTCAAACGGCGATAGGATAGACCTGGAACAGCCACCCCAGTACGCGGAGTCCGATAGGAACGTTGAGCTCCAAATCGCCCAGAACACTTCGCTGGTTCTACCCAAGGCACTCTCAATCAGGGTAAGGCACATGGGCAAGGACAAGTACATGAAGACTGAAGACATCAGATCCCTTGTTAAGAACTCATGAAACTGCCAATCAATAAAAAGTTCATCCGTGGAAGTATTCCGTGGATCTGGTCTTCCTTCCTTCTAGTCCGGGCACCCCGCAGGCGTCTGCCCTGCACTGCTTGCAGAGCCTGAACTGGGGTATGTACCTCTCTGCCGCGGCCCTAGCCATCTCCATCTCGCCGCAGGACGGTCCCTCCAACTTGCTGAACCTGTGGAGGGGTATGAGGGGTATGATATTCATGAGGCTGGCGCCCCTCTTTGCCGCCTCCTCAGCTATCTTGGGTATCTCCTCAATGTTTATGGAGGGTATCAGAACCGTGTTTATCTTGACGACTATCCCCCCCTCGGTGAGAGCCTCTACCCCCCTGAGCTGCTTCTCTATGAGGAGTCGTGCAGCCTCCTCGCCCCGATAGACCTTGTTTTTATACCTCACCCAGTCGTAGATCTTCGCCCCGACCTTGGGGTCTATCGCGTTTATGGTGATCGTCACCGTCCTCACCCCTAGTTTTCTCAGCTGGTCGGCCTTCTCCTCAGCGAGCAGCCCGTTGGTGGAGAGGCATGAGATCAGATCAGGCCACCTCCTCTTCACGATCGCCAGCGTCTCGAAGGTTGCGGGATTCTCCAAACTGTCCCCAGGTCCTGCTATCCCCACGACCTTGAGATCCGGGTTGCTCTTGATCTCCGCCTCAAGCCGCTTCACCGCACCCTCTGGGTTAACGATACATGCGGCAACCCCTGGCCTGTACTCGCACTTGTCTAACTTCCTGATGCAGTAGTTGCACTGTATGTTGCAGCGCGGTGCAACCGGGAGGTGGATCCTGGCGACCTTGTAATGCGCCTTAACCCCAAAACACGGATGGACTGCCGTCAAATGGGCGAACTTCGCACCTATTCCAGCCCATCTGGGGTTTTTTGCCATTTGAAAGCCTCCATACCCCTTTTATAACTGCATTATATAAGCATTTTTAACTCGTCCATCTCACGTACGCGTCTGCGAGCCTCTTGAGCGCGCCGGCAAAGTCCCTGCTCAGGAGGTACTTGGACTCGGAGGGCCTGTACTCCAGTATGCCAAGGGGTATGAGGTAGTTCTTTATGACCGCGTACGCCGCGCTCCTCCTCCTCGGCATCAGCCTCTCGTTTATGTAGTGGGACATCTCGCTGGTGGTGACCCACCTCGTCCTGCCCCTGTTCTCCTGGTCGCTCTTGGCCTTCAGCCACTCCAGAATGACGATGGCTATCTCCTTGTAGGAGTCCGCGTTTGTGAAGACGATCTTCATCATCTCCTTGAGGCCGATGTTGCTCGATACGTTCGAGGCGTTAAAGAACATCTTGCCCGACCTTTTTTCTTTCAACAGAATCTTCCTTGGCATTCGGCTCTCCCTTCTTTAAGATATGCCTTTCATAAATAATGCTTTTTGCATCTGACGCCCCGCTGGCGATCTCTGTCGTGCCTGCCCACGCTACACCACTCCATAAGAAAGACTTTTGAATTGGTGGCTCCGTCATATATCACGAGGAGTACTTTTGCCAAAGACCCCGTTTCTTAGCAGGAGAGAAACCCTTTCGAGGCTGGAGGTGGAGAAGGCGATCTACACCGCCTCCGAGAGGATCTCCTCAACGATAATCTCCTCGGCGCTTCCCGAGTCTGCCCCTGCAGGCACGTTAGACCTGTGGGAGCTTGAGAACATAATAACGCAAATACTCACGGAAGCGGTAAACAGCGTCATGGAGGTCGACCCCATTCTGGGCGAGGACCTCTCTTTTGAGATAAGGCGCCGAAGGTCCACACTCATAGACGATATGGTGAGCCTCTTCCTCGAATGCGTGAGGGATGCCTTCGGGCACTCTGTGGAGATCGACTACACCACGCCAAAAATAATCTCGGTGAGGTTATCGAAGGCGGTTAGTAACAAGGACTTTATACAGAAAGAGTTCAAGTCAACAATATACGAGATGTTGAGGTACCTCATAGGAAAGTAGTTCGGATTCATCGGTTAGGTAGTGGCTGAAATGGGGCGTCTGCCTTGAAGGAGCTCTTCTTCCCCCAGTCCATCTGCATCGCAGGCGCCTCCAGGGACCCCGCGGCGCTGGGGCACATCATCCTGAAGAACCTGATCAGCGGCGGCTATGCCGGCAAGATCTTCCCAGTGAACCCGCATGCCGAATCCATACTTGGACTGAGGTGCTACAGGTCGGTTAAAGAGGTCCCCGACGGGTTGGACTTGGCGATAATAGCGGTTCCAGCGGGGATTGTCTCCTCCGTGTTGACCGAGTGCGGGGAGAAGAAGGTGCCTTACGCCGTGATCATCACCGCTGGGTTCAGGGAGACCGGCGAGAAGGGGCGCGCCCTGGAGAACGAGGTGCTGAGGGTTGCAAGGGAGAACGGCATCCGGATAGTAGGGCCGAACTGCATGGGGGTGTACAACTCCTACAACAACCTAACCGCCACCTTCACCTCTCTCGTACCGAAACAAGGGGCTGTCTCCTTCATCTCCCAGAGCGGCGCCGTGGGTACCACGATGCTCGCCTGGGCAAAGAAGGAGGGCATCGGCTTCAGCAAGTTCGTAAGTGTCGGCAATGAGGTCGACCTCGCGCTACCCGAGTTTCTTAAGTACCTTGCCAGCGACGAGTCCACGAAGGTGATCACAATTTACATGGAGTCCGTGAGGGACGGGCGGCTCCTGATCGACGCCTTCCGTTCCGCCTCATCGAAGAAGCCCGTGATAGTGATGAAGGTGGGGACGACCCCTGCCGGAGCCAGTGCCGCGTCATCGCACACGGGCGCCATGGCCGTCGAGGACGCCGTGCTGGACGGGATTCTCAAGCAGTTTTGCATAATCCGCGCAAGGGATCCTGCGGAACTCTTCGGGTTGGCATCCTCCTTCGCGAACCTCCCCCTGCCGCAGAGTCGGTCCGTAGCGGTTGTGTCATCCGGAGGGGGGTGGGCTGTCGAGTGCGCAGATCTTCTGGAGATGAAGGGTTTAAGGCTTCAGCCCCTGCCAAAGGACGCGCTCGAACTTATGGATCGGATACTGCCCGCCTACTGGTCGCGGAAGAACCCCATCGACACGGTGGCTGTTTCGGATGCGGAGGCGTACTTCATTGCCGTAAAGACCCTGCTCGAGCGCGATTATGACATGGTCTTCCTGATAGGGTATGGTGTCCTGGGATCCATAGCCCTCCCCTCGCTGATCCAACGTGATGTGGACTTCGCGCTGAAGATCTCCGAACTGGTAAAGAAATACAACAAGCCCGTATACGTCGTGGATGTCCTCGGCCCGAGCCAGAGTGACAGCGCGCGGGCCTTCGAGAGGGCCGGCCTGCCCGTCTACACGACCGTCAGAGCCGCGGTGGACGTTGCCGCCGAGATGGTGCGCTACAGCGAATACCGCGGGCGCGAAAAATCCAGACTTTAGCGCAATTAAAGGTTAAGCTTGATATCCTCTTTTACCACGTTTAACGCTATGCTTGTTACAGACCTCTTCACGTAGGGCATCTTAAGGGCATCCTTTATGAAGGCGTTCAGCTCCTCCCTGGACCTGAACTTGGCTATGATCACCATGTCGAAGTCCCCAGTCGTGTCGTAAACTGCGATGACCGACCTGGACTTGGCTAGGGTCTTCTCTACGTCGACGATGTGCCCTCCCTCGACCTGCATCAGAATCACCGCCGTAAGTTCGAAGCCCAGCTTCTCTGGGTCTAGCACCGCGGCGAAGCTCTTTATCACGCCGAGGCCCGTCATCTTCTTTACCCTATTATGAACGGTTCCTACCGAGAGTCCGAGCCTCTTGGCTATATCCCTATAGCTGGTCCTGGAGTCCTCCTGAATCTCCTTAAGGATCGTAATATCTATCTCGTCAACATCCATCGAAACATCCCCCAGATCGGCAAGTCGCCTTCCTTACCCGCGCTAGCCGTTGATATACGGTTGGGCGTCCTTTGCATTTAAATTTTGGGCGAACCACTGACGCTGGAGGCCTTCCCCTCCACGAAAATAATAAATGGCAAAACATGGCACAGGTATAGACTGATGTTCTATGAAGAAGCTGGTAGTTATAGAGATCGCGGCTTTAATCCTGTTGGCAATGTCCTTCTTCACGTACCTGTCTTATGGTAGCTGGAACACCACGCCTCCTCCGCTCGTCACGGAATTTAATACCAGCTTCTGGAACCTTGATACTATTAATTACCCTCCCCTCGATACCGCCCTCAGCTATACCGGGAACAGGACCATCGGAGGAACTCTACTCGAGACGTATGACGTCTTCTTCAATAGCCACGTCTTCAACGGATCCACCATCAGGATCCACGCCCTGCTTCTGAGACCGCCGGGGACCGACCTTCCCGCGATCCTCCTGCTCCACGGGACAGGCGGTTCAGCGGAGGACATGCTGCCCTTTGGCCTCGAACTGGCGTCGAGAGGTTACACGGTTATTGCCATGGACTCGCCGGGTTGCGGGAACTCCACAGGGCCCACTTCAAGCCCCGCAAACATCGTGAACTTCCAAGACGGTCCCTACAGCGCGTACTACTACCAGAACGTCGTAGCCGCGTCTAGAGCAATAACTGTGCTGACGACGCTGCCCTACGTCAACGGAGGCGCCATAGGGGTCTCCGGCGCCTCGATGGGCGGTGTAACAACCTTCATCGTCTCGGCGGTTGACAACCGCGTGAAGGTGGCCGTGCCTGTTGTGGCCAGCGGCTACTTCGACGATATAGTGCAGAGGGGCAGCTTTGCTGGTTTTATAGTACCGTCAAGCACGAAGATTACTGATCCTGATGGACTGGCGCTCATCAGGTACTTCGACTGCAGGGCCTACGCCGCAAGGCTTAACATCCCGACCCTCATGCTGATTGGTACCCATGACGAGTACTTCTTCTTAGATGCCATCAATAAGACGTACGCGATGATCCAGTCAGATAAGGCCATAAACTTGGCCCCGAACCATGGTCACTCCTTTGCCGTTGGATGGCTTGACTCTACGACCATCTGGCTCGACCACTACCTCAAGGGCCAGCCCGAGAGCCTGCCCGTACCACCCGTCCCGACGGCGGCGCCCATAAACTTCTACACGTCCGTTAAGGTGGACGTCTCACCCACGTCTGGGAACTACACGACCTCAGTCTTCTACCGTTACGTCCTGCCTGGGTCACTCTGGGCCGAGATCAACCTCGATAAAGGCGAGACTATCCCGTTGCCCCCGCTGCCCACTACTGTACAGTACTTCTTGGCGGTGAAGGCGAATGGCACGAGCCTCTCCACGTCGCCAGTGTGCCAGGTCCAGACCACATCATCCTACTTCTTCGTGACATTTCTCTTCCTGCTCGCATTAGGACTTCTCTTAGCTATCAACTGGAGGACTGAACTGTGGGCGCACATCCGTAGCGACAATCTCAGGTCCACGCTCTTTGCACTCAGCATGATCTTTTGGATCGTTGCGGCCGTCTCTCTGGCGCTCCCTTGGATCGATATACCAGGCAAGACCTCCATCAGTCTGATCCAGATGTGGGACAACTACGCCATACACCTGCCCACCATAAACATCCTCTTCATAGCCCTCTTGGCAGCGCTGGCCGGATACGCCATAAGGATGTGGATAGGCGGTGCCATACTCTTGGTGCCCGCGGTAATATTGTACTACTACCTGCTGGTCTTCATCGTTGTGCTCGGGAAGGCTTTCATCTTCACGTGGGGTGCATACATCTTCGGGATCTGCGTTGGGGTATCACTCCTGATCCCAGCAATAATGAAGATCGTACGCGGCTGAGATCAGTACCCTACCTGCCTCTACCTGCTAGAGGTGGTCCTTGAAGGAGACCCACCTCGCCCCCCTCTTCGCAAGGTAACCCTCCTCCTCGAGGTACCTCAGGTAAGATACCGCCTGCCTTATGGGGATGACCTTCTTCATGAAGCTCGTCTCCATCATGGTCATACCGTAGATCCCGTTCACGATCTCCTTCAGGGTCCTGCCCTGCTTCGTCATCCTCAGCACCTGCTCGAGCCTGCTGGCGATGTGCGCCTCCAGTGCCTCGAGGTCTTTTGCGTTTATGGGCGACCTCCTGTGACCGGTATAGATGTGCTTGAAAGTCTTTAGCTTCTGTATGGAGGCGAATTCCTGCTTCAGCTCTCCCACATTCGTCGAGCCGTCGAGGGCAACGTCCCCAGAGAAGATGGAGTCGCCGAGGACGTATCCCACGCTCCCAGGTGTGTGGCCCGGCAGGTGCAACGACCTCAGCGCCCCGCCACCGATCTTCAGGTCTAGCTCTCTGAAGGTGCCGTAGTTGTCAGGCTTACTCATCATGTCTATTACCATCGATAACTGCATCTTGACCGCCCTGAGATCCTGCTCGTCGAAACCCCCCTCCACCGCCAGCTCGTAGACCTCATCGAACCACGACATAACGTTCCTGTAGTCCTCGAGGGCGGACGCGTCGCTCTCGTGTATCTCTATCTCTGCGCCGGTTTCCCGCTGTACGTACGCTCCCAACCCAAAGTGATCGAGGTGACCGTGAGTCAGCAGTATTGCTTCAACTTTCCACGCATCCAGCTTCTTGAGGGTCTTCTTGATGTAATCCCTGTTGTCCGGGCTGTCCAGTCCGGAGTCTATCAGGATCGTCTTGTCCCCTTTCAAGATGTAGGCATTCGTCCCATCCCCATGCCCCCAATCCTTCGGGAAGGGAACGGTAATCGGAATGACTATCATCTTGGATCCCATGAAGACTAGATTAGAGGGGATATATTAATTGCCGGTTCTGTCAACTCTTCGTTTGGCGAACAGTCGACTTCGGGGCATCGACTCCGAGGATTACCGCAGTCGTCGGGTTCCCCCTCACCGCTTCAACTGCCCAGCCTTTCGCCTTATCGTTTAAAGGCATGGAACGGTCGAACCTCAACCGCCCCCTCTAGGACTGTTTCATCATGGCAACCACGTCCCCGTCTGCCTCCATTCTGCATGAACGTCTCATACGGCAACCCTGCCCATTCAGGAGTCTCTCCCCACGTATCGGGCGTACAGTTGATGCTATTCCTCGTTTCGCTGTTGTCAATTAATTGAAATGAGCCTAGGATCAGCCCTGTGGCTCCCTTTCCCCTCGCCCCCCCACAATTAGATTAGGTATTTAAATCCGACGAAAACTTTACAGAACAAGCATACGCAAAACCTATATATTACGCTCTCAATTATATCGCACTGGTATATATTGGGGATGATAAGGTGGCTTCTGACATTTACCAGAACTTTGGGGAAGTGGACGGCAAGGTGATGCAGATGCTCGCATCGAGTGCCGACACGAGCTTCAGCTTCCAGGGTATGAAGAGGAGCCTCAAGGTTCATCAGGAGAAGCTCTCCCGCAGCCTTAATAGGCTTTCGTCCCTCGGTCTCGTGGACAAAAAAGACGAGGGCTACTCAATAACAAAGAAGGGGATCAAGGCGGCTGGTCGTCGCTCTTCGACCCCTAACCAGCGCCTCGTTGTGGGCTCGTCGTACCTGCCAAATGATATGGATGTCATAAGCGCCGCCGGCATCCTGAAGGGTAAGTGGTTCAGCGGGATGAGGTGGCTCGGTAGCTCCCCCACGGAGCAGGGCACGGACCTCAAGTGGGTCACGGACGACGGCGAGATACAGGTACAGGCGTCGTTCAAGGACTGTCTCTTCGAGGTCTCCCTCGGATCATTCCCTCCGGCAGAGGAGTCGAGGGCAAGGGAGGCCGCGATGAGGCTCTACGCGAAGATCATCAACGCCCTCTACCAGAACAGATACCACCCGGATAATTGATGCAAAACGATGTGACTGGGTACAGCTTTTCTTCGTCAATAATACCGACTTCAATGGAAATTATAGTGGTGATGCTACTTTGACAACCATCGTTGGTTTGAAGTGTTCGGACGGCGTGGTTCTCGCCTCTGATAGAAGGGCGAGCAAGGGCGGAATGATAGGCTCTAAGGCGGTCAAGAAGATCTACCCGCTCGACGGGAACAAGGCGGTCGCGATAGCCGGGCAGCTCTCGGACGCCAACTACCTGATCAACCTTGTGAAGGCGGAGGCAAAGCTGATGGAGTTCAACAGGGGCTTCCCGCTGACCGTGAAGGAGGCGGCTAAGCTGCTCGCGAACATACTCTACTCCGGTATGCGGAGCTACGCTCCATTCATAACGGAGATGCTCGTGGCTGGCGTCGACGAGACCGGTCCCCAGCTCTTTGAGACTGACATAAGCGGTGCCATAACGGACGAGAGCTTCACGTCCTCTGGCTCTGGGTCGCCGATGGCCTACGGTTTGCTTGAGGCTAGCTACAAGGATGGCATCTCGACCGCCGAGGGCGCGAACATCGCAGCGAAGGCAGTTAAGTCCGCGATGGAGAGAGACCCCGGCTCCGGCAACGGTGTGTCGGTTCTGACAATAACGCGGAAGGGTCTTGAGTGGCTCGATCTTGGAGGTGCGCAGTGATGATGTCACCTAGCGGTTACGATAGGGCGTTCGTCATGTACACCCCAGACGGCAGGCTCCTCCAGGTGGAGTACGCCTCGGAGGCGGTAAAGTACGGTTCACCGGTCGTGGCCATACGCGGCAAGGATTTTGCGGTCACGGTGACGCGGACCAAGGACCCTGATCCCCTCTTGGACCCAATCGAGAAGATACACATGATCGATGACAACATCGGTGCCGCGGGTGCGGGCTTTACAGGCGACATAAACCTCCTTATAGACCAGGCAAGGATCGAGTCCCAGAAGCACAGGCTCGTCTTCGAGGACCCGATAGACGTCAAGTCCGTTGTAAACCACCTCGGTGACTTCATGTACCAGTTCACCCGGTACGGCGGAGTCCGCCCGCTGGGTGCAGCGCTCATCGTTATTGGGACAGACAGGGGAGGCAAGCACATCTACCAGCTGGACCCCAGAGGAATGATACTCAGCGGCAAGGCTCTGGCCATCGGCAAGAACTCCGAAGCAGCCATAGACGAGCTGAGGTCCGGCTACAGGGAAGACCTCACAGTGAGGCAGGCGCTCGACCTCGCGATTTCGGCCCTCAAGAAGGTTGAGGAAGGCGAGAGTCCGGTGGAAGTCGGCATCGCAACCGGATCGACCTTCAAGAAGATGGGTCTCGAAGAGGCCCTTCGACTTTACGCGAAATAGACTAGCGCCTAAACGAACCCTTCTTTTTTTATTTTTACTTTGTCTCTTAGAACAATTACCCCTGCAAAGCTACCTGAACAAACAGCCCTGTTATATCGGATAAGCACCACAGGTCCTGCAATAGGTGGCTCTCTCCTGAACGTCAGAGTTGCATTGAGGGCAGATCCTGCCACGACGGGTTGGTTTTGGCACACTGACCGCAGATCTGTATATTTCGTAGTAAAACAGCTGTTCTTTGTCTCTAATGGTAACTTTATCCCCTTCAAGATACTCTCTCTTCTTGGCCTCGAACTCTGGATCCGAGATCTTTGAGTCAAAGAAAGAAGGAAGAGTGGTGGTTCCCGAACCGTGCTCGATAGGGGTCTTGACCCTCCACACGATCTCCCGTGGCAGAAACTTCTCGTAGGCCTTGCGCAGGATCCATTTGCCATACAACTGCCCATCTTTCTCCCCGACCTTATAGCGTGAATCCAGAGCCATGGCAAAGGACTTGAAGTCCGGATCCAAGTATGGAAGCCTCGCCTCCATGCCCAGCGACTCGGCGAGCGGGATTGACGAGAAGGACATGACGCTCCACAGTTTCTGCAGTTCCTCGTCCAGCCGTTCCTTGCTCAAGCCGTAGACGAAGCTGTACCCAGCTAGGAGTTCGTCGCAGCCATCCCCCGTGATGACCGTGCCTAACCCGCTCTCCTTTGCCGCCCTGATACCGATATAGACTGTCAAACTGTTCCGTATCTCCATCGGGTCGAACGAACGAAGCACCTTGATCACCGAGGGAAGGGTTCTGTACATCTCCTCCGTGTCGAAACAGTGAATCTGGTGCTCGAGCCGAAGGCGTTTGGCCATAAGCACGGAATACTCCAGATCAGGCGCCGGAGCACCCTGCATAGCTACGGTGAAGGCCTTTAACGAGACGTACCTCGACACAACAAACGCCAACACGCTCGTGTCCAAGCCACCGGAGAGAAGAATTCCCACATTCTCAGTAAGGGCTCGCCTGACTGCCCTTTCCAGTAATGTTCGCAGTCTGGTGCATATGTCTTCGATGGAATCGTTCATGTCCGAACACCCAATCAGCTCGGCGTACGTATTTACAAGATGCTCGTTCTTATTTTATTATTCGTCACGGCATCTTGGAGACCATAAAACTCGAGCGCAACAGGAACTTCTGACAAATTATATATGACTCGGACACTATTATGACGTAGGTGAAATTATGCCCATACCTAAAGAAGTTCAGGATGTTTTTAACGACCCTGCAGCCATAAAGGTTCTTGCCACGAGATCAGGCGAGAACCTGCACGTGATACCCTTGGGCTCCCTTAGCGCTCCAGACGCCAATACCATAGTCTGCGCTGCAATACACATGCGGGAGGCCCATGAGAACCTGCGTACCGCTGCCGAAACCGGAACGAGAGTCTCCACCCTTGCGGTGAAGGTCACCCCAGGAGCACCGCCGCAGGCGTATCAGGTGAGGTGCCGGGTGAAGACCTTCATGACCTCAGGTCCCCTCTTCGAGGGGATGAGGGAGTCTCTTAAAAAGAGGGGCATGGACGCACGCGGCGTGTGGGTTCTCGAGCCCGTGGAAGTCCTAGCCCAGATTGGGCCAAATGCCGGCAAGAAGATCGCATAATCCTGTTAAGGGAATGGTTGCCGAGGCTTCCTTTTTCCTTTTTTACTTAATCTGTCTCCGCTACATCATAAATCCCGTGGAAAAATAATTCTGTAAGGAGAGGTGCTAAATGTCGCACTTCTCCTCGGTCTCGGACTCGATCTTGATCCCCTCGGGTGGCGTTATCCCTTTCTTCTTCATGTAGTCGAGTATCGCCGCCTTCAAACCGTCCGAAGCCAGGTTCGAACAGTGCATCTTTATCGGGGGCAACCCGTCGAGCGCGTCCGCCACGTCCTGCCTCGAGATCTTAAGGGCCTCCTCAATCGTCTTCCCCTTGGCCATCTCCGTTACCATGCTGCTGGTGGCTATCGCCGCGCCGCACCCGAAGGTCTTGAACTTGACGTCCTCGAGCCTGTTGTCCTTCACCTTGATGTAGATCCACATTAGGTCTCCGCAGTTATGCACGGTCAGAGAGGGCGTGACATAGGAGTGCGCCACATTGACTTCTAGATTGTTGACGAATCCGCTGTATTCCATACTCTCAATCCTCGTTATCGGGATGAACAGCATGCCATTCTCTATCCATGCCTTGCTTCTTGGGTTTTTCTTGAGATTGAAGCCGACAGACAATATGGATGAAAGTTTTCTAATAGATGGTGTTTCAAGGACGAATATCCTATATGCCTTTCTATGACGCACCCCCTTCGACACTCTGGCTTTCTCCTCATAAACGGACGGAATTATTCCCTGTCTCAACAACAGCATTTTTATCTGCTGGGCAAGAACCTTCGAGATGGTGGAATACGATGCTCTCGGTTTGTTCACTTCAATATATCCGTCACCATACCACAGTCCTCTAATCAACTCTGCCTGTTTATCCAGAGGAAGGAACATCATGAACTCTGGTACGTTCCTCTCATCGTCCTTTCCGCCAAACATTTTTCTTAAAAATCTGGCGACGTGTGCGCTATAGATGACAATATTCACGGTTTTCCTGTCGGCGCGCCTTTCTATCTTAGGCTCAACTCCGAAGATGTTTCTGACGAGGCGGCAGACATCCATTACATTATCCTCCTCGTTTGTGTTGAAAGTCAATGTGGCATACGTTTTACATCTTTCAATTCTGGTGTTGCCCTCGGCTAGGAAGTATCCGGCGAAGCGCATAAAGTCGCCATCCACCTTGATCTTCGGCGGTATTTCAATGCTCTTGAAATCGTGCTCAGATTTTTCCACATGCGTTTCTATTTCACTAATGTCGCTGCTCTCGTTCGGGACTGGATATGCGACCATGTCCCCCTTGTCCAGTTCGCACGCATGCCACCACGCGAGGTCTCCGATCAACTTCTTTTTGCCTCTCGTATATCGGTATTTGTCTCCTTTCGGAACCTTAAAACCGAACACCATATGATCTGGTGTGAGCGCCGTGTTTCCAAGGCGGTTTTTAATATCCAAAATGGTACCCGCGTATGCTCGGCTGAACCTCTTGTTTATTTTGTGAAATGCTCCATCGTGGGACAAAATTGTGTCCGACTTGTTGATTGCCCGGATTGGAACAGCGGAGTCCTTGGCAATTATGTCTGTGTCTGGAGGTACGCACACAGGGTTTCCTACCTTCCCGATCCCGTCGGCATCCGGTATCTCGCCCACGTTCCTAGGGTTCCTGAAGTGTTCCATGACCTTCTGGCTGTACATCTACCTCACCTCCTCAGGTGCAATCGGGGACATCTGCCTCAGCCCCTTTATTATCCTCGGTAGAACGTCGGCGATCCTCTCCGCGTCCTCCGGGACGTTGAACCTCCCGAGGCTTATGAGCAGAGAGCCCTGCGCCTCCACGTGCGGGATCCCCATGGCTATCAGGACGTGCGACGGCTCAAGCGTCTTTGAGGAACAGGCCGACCCGCTGGAGAGCATTATCCCCTCCATGTCGAGCGAGAGGACAAGCGACTCCCCCTCCACAAAGCTGAACCTTATATTCGCGTTGTGTGGAAGCCGCCTCGTGGGGTGCCCATTCAGGAAGGAGTAGGGTATCTCCTTCAGGACCCTCTCGACTATCCTGTCCCTGATCTTGGAGAGCCTCTCCGCGTCGCTTGCCATCTCTACCTTCGCCAGCTCCGCGGCCCTGCCCATCCCCACCGCCCCTGCGACGTTCTCCGTGCCCGACCTGAGCCCTCCCTCCTGCCCCCCGCCTAGGATCAGGGGCTCCACCCTAATTCCCCTCTTGACGTAGATCCCTCCTATGCCGTAAGGTCCGCACATGTCCCAGGAGGAGATGGTCATCAGATCGATCCCGTCTTTGACCACGTCCACCGATATCTTCCCGACTGCCGGCGTGGCATCGGTATGGAGGTATGCCTTCTTGGAATGGGCGATCTCCGCGATCTCCCTTATCGGCTGTATGGTGCCTACCTCGTTGTTCGCGTAGCCGACGGTAACAAGAATAGTCTTGTCCGTAATGGTCGTCTTGAGCGCCTCGACGTCAACAGTCCCGTACTTGTCCACCGGCAGGTACGTTACCTCGAACCCGTTCTTTGATAGGTACTTCAGCGTGTTCAGGACCGATATGTGCTCTATCTTGGACGCTATTATGTGGTTGCCCCTGTCCCTGTTCCTGAACGCCACCCCCCTTAGGGCCATGTTGGTGCTCTCTGTCGCGCCGGAGGTGAAGACCACCTCCGATGGCTTCTCCGCGTTTATGAGCCCCGCCACCTTTGCCCTTGCCTCCTCCAGGGCGTTCTTCATCTTTGAGCTAGCCGAGTGTTGCGACGAGGGGTTTCCGAATAACTCCCTCAGATATGGGAGCATAACCTCTACCACCCTCGGATCGACCCTTGAAGATGAGGCATAATCCATATACACTATTTTCTCAGACATGCTCTCTCGCCTGCCTAGAAGTACAGTACTCCATCCGCCTCTAAAACCAGATCGTTAACGGTTGCCGCCCCCGCGACAGTGACTCCCGCAATTAGGTCCCCCTTGGGCATGTTGAGCAGGTCACAGCTCTGGGCACACGCGTACATCTTCACGCCTGCCTTTATCGCCTGGTCCATAATCTCCTTCAGCGTCGGGAAGTTGCTTATCTTTATTCTCTCGGCTGCGCCCTTCTTTAGAACAGTTATGCCCTTTATCAAGAAGTATATGGAAGCGTCCAGGTCCATCGCCTGGGCGGTCATGGCCAGTATGAATGGCGCGTACAACCTCTCAGGGGCATCTATGCCCGAAGTTTGCACATAAAGTATCTTCTTCTTTTCTTTTCCCTCAATCTTTTCTGGCATTATTTAACCCTCCTTATCGTTACAGTGATAACTTCTCCCTCTTTCTTTACGTCGAGAACCTCCTGTCCGGCCCTCTTGGCCCACCTCTTGAGGTCCTCCTCTGCTGCTGGATCGTCTGCCATTACTCTCAGCTCATCGCCTACTTTTACCTTCTCTATCTCCTCCCTCGTCCTCAGTACGGGTATAGGACAGTACAGCCCCCTCAGATCCAGCTCAGTCTCCATAACCCTTCCTCGATCTTTTTATTATAACTGTGTTATATATTAACTTATTTATTGGTGCCCAACCTTTATCATACACTTTTATGAGAAGGGATACGGTGGTGCCCTTGATAGACGTCCACGCTCACCTAACGGACCACTCTTTCAGAGACCTTCCAGAGGTCCTGCGCAGGGCAAGAGCCGCTGGGGTCAAGAAGATCATTATCTCCATAACCGACCCGGCTGAATTCGGGAGGGCCCAAGAGATCCTTTCCATGGATCCGGGCTACCTGCATCTAACGGTGGGCTTTGACCCCACAAATCTGTCGGAGGAGAAGTACGCCCAGTTCAAAGAACTCGTCGGTCTTGGAGGCATTGCAGGCATCGGGGAGGTCGGGCTTGACCACTTCTATGTAAGGGATCACTCCCAGCGGGCGCTCCAGGAGGCTTTCTTTAGGTCGAGCATAAGGCTTGCGATTGAGAGGGACCTCCCTCTCGTGGTGCACTCGAGGAGCGCGGGTCACGAATCGCTCGAGGTCCTCTACTCTGAGGGCGCCGAGAGGGCGCTGATGCACGCCTTTGACGGCAAGTCCGGTGACGCCCTCGCTGCCGCTAAGAGGGGGTTCTTCTTCTCGATACCGACCTCGGTGATCCACTCGGAGCAGAAGCAAAAGCTTGCCCGTCTCGTCCCTCTGGAGTCCCTTATGCTTGAGACCGACTCACCTGTGCTCGCACCGGTGCACGGTGAGCGGAACGAGCCCGCAAATCTAATACTGGGGGCGAGAAAGATCGCAGAGATAAAGCATGTGAAAGTGGAAGAGGTTGTGAGAGTCACGGTCGCAAACGCCGAGCGTTTTTTCCGCCTCTGACAATTTAAATGTTTATGGCAATCAATGATAAACGCGAAAGCAAATTTTT
>Ga0315280_10005698_pt1 | contig 17614 bp, 11 predicted proteins | sample YL17G06_40_MG_FD_203697 | JGI IMG/M metagenome (GOLD analysis project Ga0315280, IMG submission 203697) | Sediment microbial communities from Yellowstone Lake, YNP, Wyoming, USA - YL17G06_40 | ecosystem: Environmental > Aquatic > Freshwater > Lake > Sediment | place: USA: Wyoming | collected...
ATCGGCCCTCCTCGGGCCGATGGTAGTCACCCTGGCCGTCCCCACGGCGGCCGGGGTAGTTACTCCTCTCGCACCTGGGGAATTTTCATTCGCCAATTTTGGGGAATTTTATGTTGGCACTGACAGGATGCGAGGAAGGCCATCCTGAACACAGTGCCGGCTGGGACCAGTAGCAGCCCGACCGTGGGCGTTGGGATACCCAGGACAACAGGCCACCGACTTGCCGGGCATCCCTGTCTGGCAAGCAACGCCGCCCGCCCGGCAATAGACGTGCGGCAAAGGCAGGCCCAGTTTCGCAGCAAGGCGCTGCTCCTCTGCAAGGCGGAAGGGGCCGAATTCATTGAAGGGAGAGCACTTCTGAGCCACCCTCCGCCCTTACACTTTTGGGATAGGAGCCCGATTTATGGCCTTCCGTTCCTGGCACCGCTTTTCGACGAGTGCGTGGATGTACGGAAGGTCGAATGTCGACGTCATAACCGGCGGCAGCCCACCCGCCATACACCTTCGACAAAGGCTATGCGATCTCTTTAGTCTTTGCAGGTCCCCCAGGGATGTATCTAGAAAGGGGGCCAACTTGTTCCGCTTGCCGTCCATAGCCGATGCACAGCACAAGTACGCATTCCCAGCGACATCTAGCACCACCTCCCCATTCTGTAATGAGCAAGAATTCACGGGCCCGCGAGATGCAACTTCCAGCACGTCGTGTAGAGGTATTGCTATCCGATCGACGATCTCTCGATCCGTGTCCGTCATTTCAGCCAACGCAGTGTCCGGATATACGTATGCCCAAACCTTTTCCAGCGGCATCATAATGGCCCAAGAGTCCTCAAATTTGAACCCGAGCGACTCCGCAAAATGTTTCATCAATGGAAGGTCTTCAGCATTGGTCAAGTACTTGTGAAAATAAACGGCGATTTCTGTCTTCGCAGCCAGGCGTCTCTTGGCGTCGGCGAGGACAATCATGTTATGCTTAACGACCTCGATGTCGCCGCCCGCGTGCGTGATGCCATAGTTGTGCTGGTAAAACCCAGACACAGAAATTACAATCTCATCCGGAGCCGCTTCCAACAGTGCATCGGGCTCGCGCAGGACGTTGAGGGAGGTGCTGACACCGCACCTCAAGCGATATGATTTGACGACCCTGATTAGCTCTGGAAGCCTGGGATGGAGCAGCGGTTCAGAGTACGCGTATAAATTCACGCAGCGGACAGAACACTCGCTTAAGGCCTTTCTTATGATCCGGTTTAGAAGACCCGGCTCCATCAACCCCTTTCCCTCGGTCCAGAAACCCTTTGGCCAATTCGCAATAGGGCAGGATGGGCAACGCAAATTACAGGAACTGATGACGTCGATGTAAAAAATGCAGGACTGCAGAAAGGCGCGCTCGACATAACGTCTTATCTGTGCGGAGCTGCAGGCCGGAAGGGGTTTGTACTTGAGCTGCCGCAGACGGAGAGAAATGCCTGTCCCCAAATGCCCCGCGCGTGCCGAAGCGCAAAGCCTACGGGCGATCGTCAAAAGCCCCACGCTCCCTCCTTCCATTTCGGGAAAAGCCGGCCTTCTTCGAAGCACGAAGTCCTGCCCCATCTGGGGGGTATCTGGAGGAGAACCGCCTCCGCCAGCATTACGGCGCCATCATGGAGCGTGCGCCGCATCTCGCACCCACCCTGCGGGTGAGGGCGGCCCAGCCAAAAACCGAGCAATCGGCTCGAACTCCTGCGGCGCCTTCCCGACCCGCCCCGAGACCAGTTTTCTACCGCCCCCGAAACCGTACGGAATCCACGGCAAACGACGATAGAGCCTCTGCCCAATCCTCCTGATGGCACTATCGGCCGGCAGCCCCACCAAATGCTGCACCAGGCGACGAATTGAGGGCATCCACACGGTGATCGACGGTTCCTCCAATATGTTAGAAAGAAGGTCCGGCGCGACATACATCCTGTATGCCTTGACGATGCACTCCTGCGCCTCCGGGAAAGACATGCGATCCGCGCTGGCCAACGCTTTCGAGGTCGCGTCAACGAACTTGCCAAAATCCTCCGACCACGTCGGAACCAACATGCGCCCAAACCAATCTCCAAACTTCTCTTGATGGGAAAAGGCGCTCCCGCCCGGCGAATTCACTTGACATGCGTAATACAGTCCCTCCAGTTGCTTCGTATTGCCCGCAATCACCGTCAAAAACTCCAGCAACACCTCGACGAGATACAAATCCTTCAAATCCACGTCTTTGACCACCTGAAATTGCCTTCTCAGTTCGTCCGTGCGCTTCACGTTGTAGTAGGTAAGCTCGATAGCACCTTCCCATTGACGGAGAATACGCTCTTTGGCGGTCTCCGCTATGGCCGATCTAACACAGTAATCGTATTTGCACTCGATGTTGTCTCCGTACAGCAGCCCTGCCCCGCTCGTATCGCGCGCAATGACCCAAAAGCTGGCCCTTTGGCCTCCGCACGATACGTATTCCGGGTGAGCCACCACAAACCGTGTGGCCTCGCCCAATCCCTCGACGCTGAAGAAGTCGTCATTATCCGCCATGGCGACAAACGGCGTCTGCACGCGGGACAGCGCGTCATCAACCTTCGAGTAAAACTGCGTGTAAGTCTCGTCATAAGGGTACCGAACGTATTCATAATCCACGTTCGGAAAACTAGCCGGATCGGATAAGAGCTTCGGCACACGCTGATCGCAGCCGCCATCGGCAATGAAGACTTTGAACGGGAACTTGACGCGGTCGGCGTACGCCATCCAACGGAACGTAAACGGCGCCCGGTCCTTGAGAGGTAAAAGAACTGTCAACTGCTTCTCGGGGGGGACGGAGCTAACTAGTGGCATAGTCCAGGACCTCCACCCTCGGGACGTAAGTTATCCACTGACCGCCGGCTTGGCAAAAAGCGCGCTCCTTTTCGATGATTTCGTCGGCATGATTCCAGGCAAAGAGCAGTGCGTAGTCTGGATATGGGGCTTGAAACTCCTTGTGGGAACGAACGGGAATATGCATGCCGGGACTGAACCTGCCGTGCTTGATCGGCGTGGTGTCACTGATGAATTCGAGGAGGTCGGTCGAGATGCGGCAATAGTTGAGAACTGTCGTGCTCTTCGAGGTCGCAGCATAGCCGACGACCCGCGTGGCGTGTCGCTTGAGCCGCTGGAGCAGCTCGATCAATTCATCGCGTGAGCGCCTAACGTTGACATTTAACTGCCTATACGTTTCAGGAGAGTGCAGGCCCAGGGTCGTTTCTTTGCGTCGTTGGACATCGACTTGAGACGTTGCGTTCAACTCACCGCAGCGAGCGACCACGTAGCGCATGGAACCGCCGTGGGTGGCCTGGGGCTGCACGTCCACGATCTCGAACCCATGCCGCGATAGCCAGTGGGTAACGGAAGCGAGAGAAAAATAGTATGCGTGCTCGTCATAAATCTGGTCATAGGCGACGCGCTCGATGATGTCACCCAGGTAGGGGTCCTCGAAGATGACCACTCCCTTGGGCTTAAGAAGGACCTGGAGGCCGGCCGCCAGAGTGTGGAGATCCTGGATGTGGCAAAAGCAATTCGCGGCCAGAACGGCGTCTGCCTCACTATGCTCACGGACGATATCGCGCGCCGCTTTTTCATCAAAAAAGCGACAGACGGTGTTGACCCCCTTGCTCTGGGCGACAGCGGCAACATTGGCGCTGGGCTCCACGCCGAGATGGCTGATGCCTGCGGTTGCGAATACCTGGAGCAAGGTCCCATCATTGCTGCCAATCTCCACGACAAACGAGCGAGGGGCTGACAGGCGCTCGCGCGCCACCTGCTCCGCCCAAGCGCGAAAGTGCTCGGCCATCCGCGTGGAACTAGCGGTGAAAAACGGATACTCGGCATGGAACATCTTCTCCCGAGGCACGTTCTCGACAAGCTGCACCATCGCGCAACCCTCGCAGAAGCCGAGCGTCAACTGGAAAAAATACTCGCTTGGGAAATCCTCTTGGCGCAAAAACCCATTAGCCAGAGGCATGCGCCCCAACGGAACGACTGGTTCGACGGCGGAGCCGCAAACGGGACAGCGTTTCATGCCCTCCCCGCATCGCGCTGGAACAGCCACCCGCGGACGCTAGGTTGTTCCGGAGCGTTCCCAATCCACGGATGCTCGCCCATTAGAAACTCCCGGACCAAACGCAACCCCGCGTCTTGGACGGTTCCCAGGACATCCGCCCTGTTGTGCTGCTGGCAGAGCACCGACGCGTCTCCCACCCGTTGCACCGCCACATAGCCTGGCACACGCTCCACGGTCGGAGCTCGGGAAAGAAAGAGATGAATTCGAACCGCGGCTGCGGCGCGGCGAAGAAGACCCTGCCAATCCTGGATGTACTGCAGGCTGGAATTCAACATAACCATATCATACTGTTGACCAAGACAGGCGTCGTCGGTATGCCAAATCACCCTGGGGCTGGCCTTCCGGACTTCCTCGACCACGGCGGGAAGCTCCATGCAGTGATACTCCAGCTCGATGCCGGGCAACATGGCCTTCCCGAACCAGTAATAATCTCCCAGACCGCCGCCGTAATCGAGGACCTTCAGTGCCCGTTTTTCATGCGCCGCCAGAGTGAGGACGTAGGCGTACGTCATATAGATCATATACGAAGCGAAAGCGGTCGGACGGTTCACGTAGTCCTTCGGGTCGATCAACAACGGTTCAGCGTTCTGTGCACGCCGGATCAAGCCCTCATGCTTCTGTAGCTCCCGGGCCATGTATTTCGCCCAAACGTTGTCGGCAGTCGGCTCGTTTGGCAGCTTGGTTGCCCATCCCTGCGGTGCGTAGGTCAGACAGTCGGAGGAAGGCATGATTCTCGTCTGAACCGACTTCAGGAGATTCCAGATAACCGGCGGCAATACCGACTTAAGAATCTGCTTGGAGGTCATCGGTGGTCAGGGCACAACAGCCGGATGGTCGCCAGAATTTCTGCGGGCAGGCTGCCAGTAAACTCGAAACCCAACGACCTGAATTTGTCGCTGGAAACCGCATAGGACAATTGATTCATGATGGGTGAGTCCACATAGTCAATCTGAAGGCGCGTCACATGCGGACGAATATACTCAATGATCTCACCAACGGTGGCGTTGGCGGTCACCACGTTGTAAACCCGGCGGTCGAACAGCCGCTGACGGAGAATGAACAATAACGCGCCGATGGCGTCGCCCAATTCCAGATAGGGCCGCTGCTGGTTGAGAGCCGTGCGCCAGACCGTGAGCGGAACGTCGAGGCAGGCCTGCCAGACAAACTTGTTGACCGCGGTATGGAAACGCATTCCGGGGGAAACGCCGAAAATCGTACCGAAACGGCAGGTCACGAAGTCCAGGTTGTGCGCCTGCCCGAGTTCTGCGAGCCTCTGCTCGGCCTTGAGCTTGAAACGAGCATACACACTTTGCGGCTGGAGATCCTCTACGCTGCAGCTTTCATCCAGGACCGAAGACGAGACACCGTAAACGCTGGTCGTCGACACCGAAACCAGCGGGCTTGCGGTTGCGATGCAGGCTTGGGCCACTCTTTCGGTCCCCACGAGATTGACCTTCTCCAACCGCTCCGGGATGTCGACGGTGCCGGCGGCGTCGGTGATGGCCGCCAAATGGATCACGACGTCCGCTCCGAGAAAAATGCCGGGCAGGTCAGCTTCGAGCACATCGGCCTCAAGAAACCTGTAGCGGCCTTGCGACGGCAGGTTAAACAGCGAGCAGTATCTCTGGGTGGACAGGTTGTCCACCATGACGATCTCGGCACCGGGAAACATGGCGGGCAACTCCCGGATCAGCCGCGATCCGATGTGGCCCAACGCTCCGGTGATGACGATGCGTTTCATGAAAGTTTCCAAAAACTAACAACACGTCGATGCCCGGGAGCGCCGGAGAGAACGACCGCCGTCGCCCACAGTCTGGCGACAAAGTATCTCGAACCCTCCATGGGCTGAGCATCAGTGTTCAAGCCCCATGACGCTGCACGACGCGGTGGCCAAAACCGACGAACAAGCCTGAAACACATCCTCAACCGTTATTCCGGTGAGGCATAGCAAGGCTCTTTCGTTGCAAAACCGAAGGCGACATCCGGTACATGGAACATCTTTGCGCAGGACAATGTGGCCGTCACCGCAGGGATCCCAGATTCCTGGATTGTCCCTCGCCGAGGAAATGGCCACACAGCGGGTCCCCATGGCCGCAGCCAGGTGCATGGGCCCCGAATTATTGCCCACATAAACGGAGCAACGCCTGAGAGCTTCAGCCGATTGCAGAACTGTCAGCCGGCCAGCGCAGTTCACCACGCGGTCGCCGAGGCCTCCACTGATCGCTCCCGCTATGTCCGAGTCTTGCGGACCGCCTATGATAATAAGATATGCGCCGGAAAAGGTCAAGAGAAGCTCCCGCGCCAAGACTCCATACCGCTCTACTGGCCAGCGTTGCGCGGGCCACTTCCCGCCTGGCGCCATTGCGATCAGCCGGGCCCCCGGACGGATCCTGTGCTCACGCCAAAGCGAATCGACCTTCATTCTTTCCGCATCGCCGACCGAAAGACCGAAATCCGTCGCCAGAGGAACGTCGCTCGCGATGCGCAAAAGCCTGAGATATTCGGGAGTCAGGGGGACCGGATTTCCCCGGGCATCTCGTTGGCCGACCCGGCCGTCCGTAGCGACCATGCCTCGACTGTCCTTGATGCCACAAACTGCCCGAAAGAAGAACGTATCCCGCCATACCTGCCACCGTGTCCGCGGAGTAGGCGCCAGATAGTAGAGTCTCTGCGGCTTCAACCGGCGTATACGTGAAGCTAAGTGCCACAAATCGCGCCAGCCTTGCGGCAGCAACATATTCGGGCCATAGAACAGAACTTCCGAAAAAACGCCCGTGGGCTCAAAAACTTCCCAAGACGGCGTGAATCTCTTCCCATCGTGGACGTCGGTGAACAAAACCATTCGGGAGTCGGGATGTCGCTTGCGGATAGCCCGTATGGCAGGCAAGCTGACCAGCGCATCTCCCATCTGGCCTATCCGAAAAACGAGAATGCTGTCGGCCTTGTCCCCGTTCATGATAGCCTCTTGGCTCAACGAAGCGATCGGTACAGCGTCCCATGGCCAGACTCTCTTGGTTCCGCGGACTACCCGTCGGCGCGGTTGTTTCCCAGGAGAGCCGGCTTCCCTATCATCCGCCATCGATGCGCCTCAGTATACCACCGCCGGCGCCTGGTAGCCCGTGGCAAGAGTGGCTGTTTCCAGGCGGCGAGTTGAACGTACTTAAAGCACTGTAACCGTGGCTCGGCATCCAAATCAGCATGTGCCGTCACCCGCCGTCTTCTGGCCGCCGCTCAAAAATGGCTCAGGGTGCCGGTCACCCTGGCCCATCGCACGCCCAGACAGAATCCCAGCAGGCTCAGCGGCAGACCCACCAGGCCGAACAGGGCCAGAACAACGAGCTGCGGAAACAGGTCGGCCACCGAGGCCGCGCCCAGCATGGCGGCGCGCATTCCCTCCAGTGCGTGCGTGATGGGCAGCAGCTTCGCGGCATACTGGAGGAACCGCGGAAGCACGTCAAGGGGGTAGAAGACGCCGCCCAACAGCCAGGAAAGGCTCCCGAAAAGCCACAGCAACGGGTCGCCACGTTTGAACACCACCGTGAATGTAGCCGAGAGAATGCCAATGCTGCTGAAGGCCAGCACCGACAGCACAAACACGACCACCACGGCCGGGACGTTCACCCGCGCCAGCGGCAGACCGAGCAGGACCCCGCCCAGCAGATACAGGCCGGCTTCCACCGCAGAGCGGAAAAACGGATATACCGAGGACAACAGAACGAAGGCCACCGGAGAGGTGGGAGTGGCCAGCGCGGCCTTCAGCGTTCCCATCGGTTGATTGCCTTTGATGGCCTGGGCAAAGCAGACCATCGAAGTGGTCATATACGCGTTGACTGCCACGCCGATCAAGATGAACGGAAAGGGCTGGTACCGCTGGAACGTGGCCGCGCCCATCAGCCGCGCCAGGAAATAAAAGGCCCCGATGCCGACCATGATATCCAGGGCCTGAAAGGCGAACGTGACCTTGTAACTGAGGTCCACAAGCAGGTCGCGCTTGAAGAAAGCCCACGCTTTCCAGGCGATTACCATCTAGTTCGCTCCCACCGCGTTCATAAAGGCGCCGGCCAGACCCTCGGCTCCAAACGCGGCCCTGATCTGCCGGGGTGTTCCGGTGCCGACGATTCTTCCCTGATGCAGGATCACGAGCCGATCGCACACCTGTTCGGCCTCGGCCAGGTCGTGCGTGATGAGAAACACCGTCTTGCCGAGCTTGTCGACCACAGTCTGGCGCAGAAATTTGCGAATCTCGGCCTGCAGCAGCGGGTCCAGGCTCTTGGTCGGTTCATCCAGCAGCAAGACCGGAGGGTCGGTAAGCAGGGCGCGGGCCAGACTGAGCCGCTGCTTCATTCCTTCCGAGCAACGCTGGAAGGCCAGGCGCGTCGCTCCATCAATGCTCAGCAGTTCCAGCAGTTCGGCGATTCTCTTGCGCGCCTGGCGCGGCTCGAGGTCCTTCAACAAGGCGAAGAATTCCAGGTTGGCGGCGCCCGTCAACCGGGGATAGAAACTATCCGGCGTGGACGGACAGTAGCCGACAACCTCCCTGACGCGCGCCGCCTCGCCCACCACGTCGTAGCCGCAAACCGACGCTGTCCCGCTGGTTGGCAGCAGCAGAGTGGAAAGAATCTCGACCAGCGTTGTCTTCCCCGCCCCATTCGGCCCCAGCAACCCCACGGTTTCACCGGCGGAGACTTCCAGGCTGACGCCCTTCAAGACCTCTGTCACAGCTCGCGCCGGAGGATGTCTCATCAGAATTCGGAGGAATGCCCCAGCAGAGAAAGTCTTGGTAAGGCCTTGGATTGAGATAGCCGCCTTGTTCATCCAACCCCCGGGAGATAGTTTTTCATTATACTACTGGCCGGTACGACCGCCGTCGATTTCCAAAGATCCCAAACCGACAGACAGAGGCTGGAAGCCCGTGCCACCGTTGTTGAAGTGGCACGGGCTTCCAGCCGGTGTTCCGCCACCGGCCTTAGCGCACGGGCAGCAGAATCTCGTTGCTGGTGATTTCGCCGACGGTGACCGACAGAGCAACGCTGTCGCCCGCGGGCGTGCGATTGGCGACCGTGGCGTTGATCTGGAACAGGCCGACGAAGCCGGGCGCCAGGCCGGCAAACACCACATTGGCGGCCACGCCGCCTATGGTCACGGTGGGCGTCTGGGCGGCGACGGCAAGCGGATACGCGCCGGCTGCGGCGCCAGAATTGACAGTGGGGCGCACGGCGCCGATTCCGGTTCCGAAAATGAGCAGGGTCTCGCCGATCCGCGCCGGCGCCGTTGCCGACACCGGCTTGTAGTCGGCGTGCACAACCGCGCCGGGGAACACACCCGGGGCCGCTGGCGCCAGCGAGAAGGGCATGGCCGCGCCAGCCAGGCCACCGGACATCACCGTCGCCGTCGCCATACGCCCGGTCAGTTCCATGGGGACCTGGAGGTTGATCTGCGTGGGGGAAACATACAGCAGCGGCGCTGAGATGCCGTTGACGCCCACAGCCGTACCGCCAAGCTGGGTGGGCAGCGGGAAACTGCCAGCCCAGGCGGTCGTCTTCGCCAGGTTGGCGCCAAATAGCGACACCAGGGAACCGGGCGCCACCGAGCCGGGCCGGAAACCGGCGCTATTCACGATTCCGCCCAGGTTCAGGATCGGGAAGCGGGAGGCATCCGGCGGGCGATACCGCACCCAGATGGGCGACGACCAGGCCAGTTGCCCGTCGTCCTGCTGCACCCGCACGTAGTAGTACTGGTCGCCCGGCCGCAGGCTGGTGTCGGAGTATTGCAGATCGACCGACTGCTGTCCGGGCGCCGCCGTATACACGAAGGTGTTGTTGCGGATGATCTCCAGCTTGGTAATGGCGCGCGACCCGACGGCCTTAATGGTCATCTTCGGCGCCACCGAAGCCGTGAATTCCTCGCCCATGAAGTGCTCGCCCGCGGCGTCGGTCATGCGCACGTCCAGCACGATGTTGTCGGTGGCCGCGTAGGCGCGCCGGTTCTTGATGGCCTCGAACATGGCGGCGCGGCTGAACTCGGGCACGTAGAGGCAGGCGTACGACATGTGCGTCGAGACGTGGTCGGAGCTGGCCTGCACGCCCAGCCGGTAGCCGCGCGCCCAGGCGTTCCAGACGTAGCCCTCGGGCCGGAAGCCGCCGGGCTGCTGGGCGGTGTTGGTGGGACTGGGAGCCCGCGGCGCCCCTTCGTGTTCCGAATTGGTGCGGTCGCCCTGGTAGAGCTCGACCAGCGGCTCCAGCTTCACGTCGTTGTCGCGCCAGTCGGTTCCCATGTCGGTGGCGGAGGTGTGCGACATGGCGATACCGCCGTTGGCCGTCAGGTACTGGTAAAGAGGGATGGCGCCGTGCGCTTGATTGGCTTCGCCGGAAGCGATGGGCAGCGTCCGCACCCCGCGCTTCGGGAAAACGACGTTGCGGTGGCCGTTCGCATAGCCGACGCTGCGCTCGTACGCGAACAGCGGCACGAACCGCTCGGCGGCCAGGAACAGGTCGGCGGACTTTTGCGTGCGCCACCAGGGGTATTCCTGGTTGCTGCCGGAGTTGTGGTCGGTGACCGCCAGGTAATCCAGGGAAGCAGCATCCAGCGCATAGCGGTAGGCGTCGGTGAGCGAGCCGTCGCCTCCGCCGTCCCAGGAAATGTCGGTGTGGCGGTGCATGTCGCCGCGCAGGATGCGGTAGCTCACACCGTTGATGGTGGTGCGGTAGGAGCGCACCTGCGCAACCGAAGCGGTTTCATCCTGATGGAAGGGCGCCGGCGGTTGAGTGGCAGCGGGCGTAAAAGCCTGCAACTGCGCCGGCACGGAAGCTGCCGGCGCCCGGAACCGCGCGAAGAACACCTGGTTGGTCCCCGGCGCCATGGTGTTCCACGGCCGCTGGTCGGCATTCCATGCGGCCAGCAGGTTTCCGTCGGCGTCCGCCGTCACGGCGATGGGCAGGTCATTCCGCCCCGTGCTGTCGGGCATCAGCAACGGCGTCTTCCACGAACTGCCGTCGAACCAGGTGGCGTACACGTTCCAGCCCGTGCGGTTATTTCCGTTGGCCAGGGTTTTCGAGACGCGCCGGTGGAACAGCATCCAGAGGTTGCCCTGCGCGTCGGCCTGCAACCGGGCGGTGTGCCAGTAAGTGCGCTGGCCGGAGGGCACGGTGGCGTAGAAATCGGCTGCCGGCGCTTTCCACTGCCCGTTTTCCAGGCACGCCAGGCGCAAGGTACGCGAAACGTAGAGGCGGGTGTTGCCGGTCGGCCCCCAGAAGCCGGTGTCCTTGCCCCAATAGGCCCCCGACTCGTCCCAGGCCGCCCACAGGCGCCCGGCGCGGTCCACAGCCAGGGAAACATTGGCCTCGAAGTTGGCAGTCGCGGCCACTTGGATCAGGGGGCCCGGGCCGGAATCCGTGTAGCTGCGCGCCACTGCGTCGAAATTGCCCGAGGCGTAAGTGTCCCAGCCGACGTACACCTTCCCGGCCTGATCGGCCGCGATCGCCGGGAACCAGTTATCGCCGCTTGCCGACACCACCATCTCATCGGACCAACTCGAGCCGGTGAATTCTTTCAGCAAAACCTTCCATTCGCCGCCTCGAAACCCCTGCCAGGCGAGCCAAAGGTTGCCCGCGCGATCAGCGACGAGCTGGTGAAAAATGTTCGGCCCGCCGGCCTGCGTCAGCTTTTCCGGTTGTGACCAGACGCCATTGTAGGAAGAAGCGTAGAGGTCCCAACTGCCGTCTTTGTTGGCCGACCAAACCAGCCAAAGGCGGCCGGCGGCATCCTGGGCCAGGGCGGCGCCGAACAAGTCGCCGGCCGCGAAGGAAAGCGCCTGCACGTCGCTCCATTGGCCCTGCCGCCATGACCGCAGCATTACCTGCTCGGCCAGGTTGCTGTAAGCGGTCCAGGCCAGCCAGACCATGCCGTCGCGCGTGACGGTCACTGCCGGGTAGTCGTTGTGATAGGTGTCCGGCCCCAGGGCGGCGGTGGCCGGCACGCGGGTCACGGCTGCGCCGCCATTCAGGAACGAAGTGCTGGATGGGTAGTCGATATCGCCCAGGTTGAAGGAGAAGTTCCCCTGCGCCGTGGTGATCGAAACGCGCGCGGTCGCCGGCGCTTCCAGCCGGATGAAAACCCCGTTCGATTGGACCGCGCCCGTTCCGCTGGCAGGCAGCCGGGTGGAAGCGCGCCAACTGTTGTCGGAAAGCACGCGGTCGGTGTCCTCGAAATGCCAGCCGGTAAGCGAGCGAACCAGGCCGGGCGAAACACTGACCTGCCCGTCCCAGGTGGTCGGCTGGGTGTCCTTCAGCCCGAAGGTAAGGAAAACGACGGTATGACTGACGTCGGCCGGCTGGGGAAGCGCGGCGGCCAGGTAGCGGGGCGCATAGCCGCCCGGCCGCAGACCCAGAACCGCCAGCAGGCAGGCCAGACCCCCGCCGACCAGCATGCGGGCCACACTACCCCTCATGGCACCCTCCTGCCCCCACTAACCCCGCAGCATACGGCTTGTTGCGGACCGCCCGCCCGCCGTCGTCTCAAGGACCTTGGATATCGCCGCCCAGCGATGGAAGCACAGCGTCGTATATATAAACCCGAATTCCCGCCTGCGCGGGGAACAGGCGTGACTCCACTCGCCGACAGCAGGCATCGAAGTGCGCCAGCACCGTCCTCTCTTGTCCATTGGTATGCGACAGAACCACCGCCGCCCGGCGCGCGCGCCCGAGGTCCGGGATCGTGCCGGACTCCGGGACTCCCACCACCTTCCGTTCGGGACCGGGGTTCCAGTACCAGTTGAATGCGTCGGAGATGTAATCCGGGACGAACACGATCATGTCCGGGCCCACGCTTCGAACCTCCTGCACGGCTTCGGGCCAACTCTCCTTGGCATACCGGAGCCGGTAACCGAACAGCGATCCCGGAGAAGCGTAATAAGCCAGAAGAGCGAAGCTGAACACGGTCGCACACCCGAGCGTGGCCAGCAGGCGGGCGCGTCCTCGAACGGCGGCAAGCCCGGCGGCAATAACGGCCAGCAGGAAGGGCGCCTGGAACGACAGATACCGGTCGGCCGTGGCGCCCACGCCCAGCGCGAGCACAGGAGGCAGCAACAGGATGCACGCCAACAGCTCGCGCGTCCCGGTTTCCCGGCCCAACCGGAGCGCGCCCCGCAGCAGCAGCCAACCGAGCAACAGCAAACACGGACAGACCGCCGGCCCGTCCTCGCGCAGGTACTGCGCCAGCGGTTGGCTCCGGCGTTCGAAGTTGCCAACCGCAATACCGTACCCGAGCAGAAGACGCGTCCAGGACGCGGCCGGACGCAGCAGCAGATGCTTTGGCCGGCTGCCGCCCAGGAAATGAATCCCCCCGAACACCTCCGTCAACGCCCACAGGGCCCAAGGCAGGAAGCCTGCCAAAACCAGGAACCGGGCCAGGAGCCATTGCCGGCAGCGCGCACGGACCCGCGTCCAGAAAACAATCTCGTGTGCCAGCAGCACCATGGCTCCAAACCAGTGGCTGTATTGGAGGCAGACGCTGAGCAGAGCATACAGAGCCATACCGCGCCCGGTTTGCTGGAAGCGGACAAACGCCCAGGTGGAGAGGACCGACAGGAATATGAACAACTGGTAATCGCGCGCTTCCTGCGAATAATAGATGAGGGATGGAGAAACCGCGGCCAGCACCAGCCCGGCCCGCGCCGCTTCCGGCAACAGGCGCTTCAGCAAGAGCCAGGTTGCGAATACCGTCAGAACTCCGAAGATCGCGGGCAGGACGCGCAGCGTGGTCTCCGAAAGGCCGAAGACCAGGACGAAGAGTTTCACCAGGCCATGGAAGAGCGGCGGGTGGAAGGGATCGGCAAGAATGCATTCGCGCCACGGGCCTCGGACCCAGGCCGCGGTGTGTCCCTCATCCAGCCACAACGGCTGGCGGCCCAACTGCCAGAGACGCAGCATCGCGGCGCCGGCCAGCGCCACGGCCACGAAGGCCCATTCCGGCGCGCCGCTCAAGAGCGGCCGTTGACCGTCGGCGGCTCGGATGGTGGCAGTCGAGGCTGCTGGCATACCGGTAGGCTGGCGGACAATTATACATGCCAAGCCGTGTAGGGGCGTACCCGTGTGTGCGCCCGCGGTGGAGGGCCGGGCGCGCCCGAATCGGGCGCGCCGGGCCCGGACAACCCAGCACGGATAAACGCGGATATCCGCGCATCTTCTGCTACAATCCGGCAACGTGGACTTCGGTACTCAGACGCTGGGAGAATGCCGCTATCTTTCTCCTTTTCCTTCGGCGCGTTACGTGACCGACGGCGACCGGGTCTCGTTTTACGCCGAGATGCAGGCCCTGCGCGCCGCCTTCCAGAGCGGCGAGGAACCGCCATCGCTCGAGATTGCCGGGCCGCGGGAGCGCCTGTTCTTCAACCCGCGGCAGGTGACCAGCGCCATCGCCACCTGCGGCGGCCTGTGTCCGGGGCTGAACGACGTCATCCGCTCCATCGCCCTGGGATTGCATTACCTCTATGGCGTGAAGCGGGTGCTCGGCATTCCTTACGGCTATGCCGGGCTGGCGCGCGCGTCGGCGCCGTGGCAGGAGCTGGCGCCGGCGGCGGTCGCCGAGATTCACCACGCAGGGGGCACCATCCTCGGCTCCTCGCGCGGCCCGCAGCCCATCGAGGACATGGTGGACGCGCTGGAGCGGCAGGAGGTCGATATCCTGTTCGTCATCGGCGGCGACGGCACGCTGCGCGGGGCCCAGCGCATCAGCCAGGAAATCTCACGCCGCCAGCGGTCGATTTCCGTCATGGGCCTGCCGAAGACGATCGACAATGACATCGCCTGCATCGAGCGGTCGTTCGGCTTTGAGACCGCGGTGGGCGCGTCGCGCGACGCCATCCTGGCCGCGCACGCCGAGGCCCGGGGCGCCCGCTACGGGATCGGTCTGGTGAAACTGATGGGGCGCCACTCGGGCTTTCTGGCCGCCAATGCCACGCTGGCCACCAGCGACGTGAACTTCTGCCTGGTGCCCGAGTCGCCGTTCGCGCTGGAGCACGGCGACCGCGGCCTCCTGCCGGCGCTCAAGCGGCGGCTGCTGGCGCGCGGCCACGCCGTCATCGTGGTGGCCGAGGGCGCCGGCCAGGAGCTGATCGCCGCCCACGGCGAGCCGCATTATGACGCCTCCGGCAATCTTGCGCTCGGCGACATTGGCGTGTTCCTGCGCGACCGCATCGAGGAATACTTCAAGCGCATCACGATGCCGATCAGCATCAAGTACATCGACCCGAGCTACATGATCCGCAGCCTGCCCGCCTGCTCGAACGACTCGGCCTTCTGCCTGTTGTTGGGACAAAACGCGGTGCACGCCGCCCTGGCCGGCCGCACCAACGCCGTGGTTGGGTACTGGAACCAGCAGTTCACGCTGGTCCCCATCCCGGCGGCCGTTTCCGCCCGCAAACGCATTGAGCCGGACGGCCGGCTGTGGCAGGGCGTGCTGCAGTCCACCGGCCAACCCGACTTGTCCGGCTCTGGGCTGTAGGCCGTGGGCTGTGGGCTGTGGGCCGTAGGCTGTGGGCCGTAGGTTGCCTACTGCCTCTTGCCTGCTTCAGCCTACAGCCTATAGCCTACAGCCTACAGCCTAATCAGACGCGCAGTTCGACGATGGTGGCCCCGGCGCCGCCCTCCTGCTGCGGCGCGGCGTAGAACTTTTCCACCAGCGGGTGAGTGCCGAAAAACTCGTGCAGCGTCTTGCGCAGCACGCCCATGCCGTGGCCGTGCACCACGCGCACCCGCGGCACGACGGCCAGCACCGCCGAGTCGAGGAATTTGTCCACCCGCGCGCGCGCTTCCTCGGCCGTGCAGCCAATCACGTTGATCTCGGAAAACGAAGCGTCCAGGCGCGTTTCGGTGTGCACGGTGACGTTGGCGGGCAGCGAGACGGCCGCCCTGGCGGCGGCCGGCAGCGGCTCGACCTGCTCCAGCGAGACCTTCATCTTCATCGCACCCACTTCCACCTCGAGGGTGCTGAAATCCAGCCGGCGGCGGACGATTCCCTCGCGGCCCAAGGCCTTGACGCGGACCATGTCCCCTTCCCGCAAGGAGTGGACATCGGGCGCCTCTTCCGCGGGCGCTGGTTCCTCCTCGGCGCCGCCGCCCAACTGCTCGAGCACGGCGGTGTCGTATTGCTCGCGCAACTCGCGCTTGGCGCGCGCCACCCGCCGCTCGGCTTCTTTCAGCAGGCGCTTGTCCTGGATCTGCTGGATTTCGGCGCGCCCCCGCCGCTCCAGATCGGCCAGCAGCGACTGGATGCGCTTCTCCATCTCGGCCAGCCGGCTCTTCTCGCGCTTCTCCCACTCGGCGGCGAGCTGGGCGGTGCGCTCGCGCAGCTCACCCTCCCGCCGGGCGGCCTCCCCGCGCAGGCGCTCGGCTTCCTCGGTTGTCTGGTGAAGCTGCGCCAGCAACCGCGACACTTCTTCATCCTGGGCGCTGAGCGCCTGGCGGGCCCGCTCCAGGATCTCGCGCTTCAGGCCCAGCCGCTGGGCGATGGCCAGCCCGCTGGATTTTCCGGGCACGCCCACGATGAGCTTGTAGGTAGGTTGCAGCGTTCTCTCGTCGAAGCCCACCGAGGCATTCAGCACGCCCGGGGTATTGGTGGCGTAGGCTTTCAGGGCCAGGTGGTGGGTGGAGGCCAGCACGGTGGCGCCGGTTTTCAGGAAGTAATCGACCACGCCGACGGCCAGCGCGCCGCCTTCCTGCGGGTCGGTGGCCGCGCCCAGTTCGTCGAGGAGCACCAGGGTGCGGTCGCCGGGAGCCTCTGAAGACGCCGCACGTTCGCGGCCGCCCTCGGTTTGCACAGCCTGAAGGCTGTGCCACTTGGCCACCTGCTCGGCCATGCGCTCGATGTTGGTCAGGTGCGCGGAAAAGGTGCTGAGGTTCTGTTCGATCGACTGGTAGTCGCCGATATCGGCCAGCACCTGCTCGAACAGGGGCAGGTCGGCCTCGGCGGCGGGCACCGGGATGGCCGCCTGCGCCGCCAGCACCAGCAGGCCCACCGTCTTCAGCGCCACCGTCTTTCCGCCGGTGTTCGGCCCGCTGATCACCATGACGCGGTGCTCGCGGTCGAAATCGGCGGAAAGCGGCACCACCGAGGCGTTGCGCCGGCGCAGCACGTCCTGGAGCAAGGGGTGGCGGGCCTCGCGCAGGCGCAGCCGCCGCTCGTCGTTGAAGCGCGGCGCGATAGCGTCGAACTCCATCGCGAACCGCCCCTTGGCGAACGCCAGATCCAGATCAGTGATGGTCTCGAAGGCCGCGCCGATGCCGCCGGCATGCTCGCTCAGCAGGGTGGTCATCTCCCGGAGAATGCGGTGGACCTCCTGGGCTTCCTGCTCGAGTAGCGCCACCAGCTCGTTGTTCAGCTCGATGGTTTGCATCGGCTCGATGAACAGGGTTTGGCCGCTGCCGCTGACCCCGTGCACCACACCGTCGATGCGGCGCCGCGCCCCGGCCTTCACCGGCACCACGAACCGCTCGTTGCGGATGGTGATCAACTCTTCCTGCA
>Ga0315280_10005699_pt1 | contig 17613 bp, 13 predicted proteins | sample YL17G06_40_MG_FD_203697 | JGI IMG/M metagenome (GOLD analysis project Ga0315280, IMG submission 203697) | Sediment microbial communities from Yellowstone Lake, YNP, Wyoming, USA - YL17G06_40 | ecosystem: Environmental > Aquatic > Freshwater > Lake > Sediment | place: USA: Wyoming | collected...
GGCCGGTCGGCCGGGCTTGCCCGGCGCCAGGCGCCGGTAGTGTACCAGAGAGGCGATTCCCCGCAAGCCACAGCGGGGGTCTTTCGGAACGGGTCTGGCGGCCTTGCCATCTGGCGGCTTTGGCATCTCGATTGACTCCCTTGGCGCGGGGCGGTAGTGTTATGCGCGGCTGGCCGGTCGAATGGGAGGGTCATGGGCCTTGCGCAGTTGAAGCAGGAGGCCGCATGTCGAAATCCAAGGGTCTGTGTCGTCGGGATTTTCTGAGCGGGTCTGTGGCTGCGGCCGGGGCGATCGGCCTGGGGGTCGGCGGCGCGGTTGGGGGCGGCGCCTGGCCGCCGCGCGGCACTCATGCGACCCGCCCGCCTTCTACTCCCCCACGTCCTGGACGACAGCCTTGTTGAAATCCAGGACGAGTTTCCGTCCGCCGCACTGGATGGTCACCACGCCGCTGTCGTAGTCGGACGACAGGTACGGGCTGTCGAACGTCTTCGGGCAGGAGTAAGTGACGAGTTCGCCGCCGATGCTCGGCACGTCGGCGGGGTTCTCCATGTTGTAGAGGATTTCCTTGGCGTCCTTGCCGGCGCCCTTGTAGACGAGGTAGTAGGCGAAACTCTGCTTGTATGCGTGCAACTTGTTGGCCAGGATGGCTTTCTGGAAGGCTTCGAGTGTGGGATAGTCGGCCCTGCGGCCGGCCTCGATGATGACGACGTTGCCATTCCTGGTGCTGATCTGGTTGGACCTCTTGCCTGAGCCGGCGGGGCTGGCGACCGACCAGTCCGCCGGCGGGGCGGGCGTTCCCCCCGCTTTTTTCGCGCCGGGGGCCGGTTGATCCCAGGCGTAGGTGTCCTTCCTGAGGATCAGCGGCTCGGCGCCCTTGGGGTCGCCAGGGCCGGGCTTTTTCTGCGGGTCCGGGACGGCGTCGATGATCCTGACGGCCGCGTAGGCGTTTGCCGACTGTGCGAAGACCCAGCCTTCTTTTTCCTCCACGCGCTCCCAGTTCTTATTGATGTAGACCGCGATGCCATCCTTGTAGCCGCCCGAGGGGAACCAGTCGGGGTTGACGACATTCGTCCGGAGGTTGGCCTGGGCGATGAGCACCTCGTTATGCTGAACGCAGTTGACTAACCGCATCGGGCAGATGACGGCCTGGGTCGAGGGGACAATGAGGCCCTGCCAGCGGCGCATGGCCAGGTGGCAGAGGGTCGCGCCGGGATGGTCCATCTGGCTGCCGAGGATGTAGTCGGGGGTGACCCACGAGTATCGGACCATGCGGTGCTCTGTGTCGAGCCTCATGGTGAACTCCGTGCCGCGCGGGCGCGGGAGGGTCGGATTTTCTTCGCCGAGGCCGCGGCCGACGTACTTGAACACGCCCAGGCCCTCTCGGTCGAGTGCGAGTTCCCAGATCGGGCGCGGCAGTTCGTAATCGCCGAGGGCCAGTTCGTGATGACGTCCGCGGTAATTGTCGGCCGCGCACGGGCCGCCCAGGAGGAAGACGGCCAGCGGCGTGACGGCGTCGGGGCCCGTGTCGCCGGGGCTGTATCGGAACTTGGTCCCCCCGCGGATGCCCGCGACCTGGTTCTGCGCCCAGTCGGCAAAGTAGAGGTCCAGGAACATGCGGGCGCGTTTCTTGAGGGTCTCGTCGCCGCCGCAAAGGTAGAGGGCGAAGACGTTCCGCAGCGTCGAGCCGCTGTACCCGGCGGCGCCTCGCTCCAGGAAGAAGCCGCGCTTGGCGCGGTCCGTCAGGTACCGGTTGTAGAACTCGACCCAGGCCTCGTAGTGGTCCTTAGCGTTGTGCTTCTTGCCGTCGGCCATCCGGCCGCGCCCGTTCCAGTATCCCTGGCCGCGATCCGGGTAGATGCGGTTGGCGTAATCCGGCTCGTTGATGAAGATCCGGGACGTCAGGAGGCTGACGGTCTTGTGGTTCATGTCGAGGTTCTCGCTGTGGGCGATCCACCAGGAACTCTCGCGCGCCAGGGCGATGTCGTTCGACTCCTGGGTGTACTGCCACAGGTAGTCGAGGATGGCCGCCTTGGCTTCGTTGGACAGTTTGCCGGCCCAGGGGGCGTCGGGCGCGGCGTAGTTGAAGTAGCAGTCGATGAGGGCGAGCGGCCCGGCGATGGAGCCCCACGGCTTCTCGGGGTTCTGGCGGATCTTGTCGGCCTCGGCGCTCCACTTCTGGGCGATGTCGGCGCTGGTCTGGGCCGCGTCGAGGTCCGCGAGCGTGGGCCAGAAGGGGACCGCCACCTGCATCTCGCGATCTTTGCGTGCGACCTCGTCGACGCGCTGGGCCCGGGTGGCCTTGGCCTCGGCCATGCGCTGCGTCATCGTCTTGTCGGTGACGCCGATGTCCTGCTTGCCGTCGGTGAAGTAGACGTCGTCGAGCCAGAGCCTCGTGCCGACGGGCAGGCCGGCGTCGATCCGCACGCCGGCAACGTTCTTGAAATCGAAGCCATCGGCCGCCTTCAGGTCCTTCAGGGGCACCTTGACCTGGCGCCACTGGCCGTCGGCGGCAAACCCCTTCAGGGCGCCTTCGGCCCGCGTGCCGGCGGCGTCGACGAGCGCCAGGGGCCACTCCTTCACCGGCTCCGTCGGGGCGGCCTTGAGCCACAGGTGAAGCGACCAGTCGGCGCCCAGCGACCAGGTCTTCAGGTACGGGCCGGGCGTGAGGCCGATGGCCGGCGGCTCCTTTGCGGCCGGCGCCGTGTACAAGAGGCTGAAGTCGCCGTTCTTCTTGTCGGCGTAGTCGAGCGAAATGGCCTTGCGGTCCCATTCGCTGACGATTTCGCCGCCAGGCTTGGCCAAGACCGGCAGCAGCGGCTCCTCGAACCAGGCGTCGAGGCGTTTCTCGGCCGCCAGGCCGGGCCCCGAAATCGCCACCAGTGCAAACAACGTTGCCAGGACCCTGTTCATGGATCGTGCCTTTCTTATGGTCAAAACGCTCTTTCGCCGCGCGGCGGGCCGCCGGCGCTCGGCCGCTATTGTAGACCCGCCGGGGCCTTCGACCAATACTTCTATTTCCTTTCGGCCTCCCGCGCCGCCTGATCTTGGGTATTGACCGTCGGCGCCGCGCGGACTAGGGTAACGGCAGGACAATCCCCGGAAGGAGGCACCGATGGGGTATCCAGAATTCCGGGCTCGCCGCCTGCGCGACCATCCGGTGTTTCGCGAGATGATCGCCGAGACCGATTTGTCGGCCCGGCACCTCGTGCAACCGCTCTTCGTGAAGGAGGGGCTCCGGGGCCGCCGGCCCATCGAGAGCATGCCGGGCCAGGCCCAGTTGGGGCTTGACGACCTGGGGTCCGAGGCGCGGCGTGCGCGCGACGCCGGGGTGCGGGCCGTCCTCGTGTTCGGCATCCCTCTGGCCAAGGATGCGGTCGGCACCTCGGCCACGGCGCCCGAGGGGATCGTCCAGGAGGCGGTCCGCCGCTTGAAGGCCGACCTGCCGGACCTGGCCGTCATTGTCGACGTGTGCCTGTGCGAGTACACCGACCACGGGCACTGCGGCGTCCTGACCACGGTGGCGGGCCGGCGGACCGTGGACAACGATGCCACGCTCGGCCGGCTGGCCGAGATGGCCGTCACGTGCGCCGAGGCGGGGGCCGACATGGTGGCCCCCAGCGACATGATGGACGGCCGCGTGGGCGCAATCCGCCGGGCGCTCGACGGGGCGGGCCTGGCGCACGTGCCCATCATGTCGTACGCCGCCAAGTACGCGTCGAACTTCTACGGGCCGTTCCGCGAGGCCGCCGAGAGCCCGCCGCAATTCGGCGACCGGCGCGGGTACCAGATGGACTTCCGCAACGCCGCCGAAGCCGTGCGCGAGGCAGCCGCCGACGCCCAGGAAGGGGCCGACATCCTCCTCGTCAAGCCCGCCCTCGGCTACGGCGACATCATCCGCCGCGTCAAGGACGCCTTCGGGCTGCCCGTGGCGGCGTACAACGTCAGCGGTGAATACGCCATGGTCGAGGCTGCCGCCCGCCAGGGATGGGTCAGCCGCGATGGCGTCATCCTGGAGATTCTCACCTGCCTCCGCCGCGCGGGCGCCGACCTCGTAATCACCTACTGGGCGACCGAGGTGGCCAGCAGAATCGGGTCGCCGAGCCAGTGATCGCGAGCGCCTGGGGCACGCCGGCCAAATGATTTGACAGGCCGCGCGCGGCGACCTAGAATGCGGCAGTCACCGGGGATTAGGGGCAGGTTCCCCCAATACTACGCTCAGAGGAGTCTGAAAGGTTCTCGGCTCGCGCTGCGCGAGGCGTGCCGGCCTGGCGGACACGAGGGTCATGCGAGTCCTGATGTTGGGCTGGGAGTTTCCGCCTTTTATCAGCGGCGGCCTGGGAACGGCCTGCTACGGCCTCGCGAAGGCCCTGAGCGACCTGGGCACGGAAATCCTGTTTGTCCTGCCGAAGGGCGTCGTCGACGAGCAACTGGATCGCGTGCACGTTTTCTCGGCCCCCGCCTCGCGCGACTCGCCGCGCGCCCACACGTACTGGACCGTCGAGGGCCTGGAGCACGTCCGGCTTATCCCGGTGGGGGTCGCCCTTGCGCCGTACAAGACCGAAGAGGAATACCTGGCGGATCGCCGCCGCGAGGAGCAGGCCCGCGCGACCACGTCCTCGGAGCCCGGCAAGGCTGCGGCCACGCCGGCCCCGGTGCTGGACCCAAACCGCCCCACGAGCGTCGGCCTCACGGGCGACTCGGCCATGTACGCGGGGGACCTGTTCTCGGAGGTCCACCGCTACGCCCGCCTTGTGGCGGAAGTGGCGCGGCTGAACGCGTTCGACGTGATCCACGCCCACGACTGGATGACGTACCCGGCGGGCCTGTCGGTGGCGGCCCTGTCGGGAAAGCCGCTGGTGGTCCACGTCCATTCGACGGAGTTCGACCGCAGCGGGACGAACATCAACCAGCGGGTCTACGACGTCGAGCGTGCAGGGCTTCACGGCGCGCGGCGGGTCATGTGCGTCAGCCGCCTGACGCGCGACCTCGTGACCCACCGCTACGGCGTGCCCGAGGCCAAGTGCCGCATCATCTACAACGCCATCACGATCAACGGCGAACCGATGCCGACCGCGATGCATCGCATCGAGCACGACGACAAGATCGTGCTTTTCCTGGGCCGTATCACGATGCAGAAAGGCCCGGAGTATTTCCTGGCGGCCGCCAAGAAGGTCCTGGAGGTGATGGACAACGTGAAGTTCGTGATGGCGGGCACGGGCGACATGATCCGGCGGATGATCGAACTGGCGGCGGCGCTGGGCATCGGCCACCGGGTCACCTTCACGGGGTTCCTGCGCGGCGACGACGTGGACCGGATCTACGAGATGGCCGACCTGTACGTCATGCCGTCGGTCAGCGAGCCGTTCGGGCTTGCGCCGCTGGAGGCGCTGAAGCACGACGTGCCGGTGCTCATTTCGAAGCAGAGCGGCGTGAGCGAAGTGCTCGTGCACGCGCTGAAGGTGGATTTCTGGGACATCCACGAGATGGCCAACAAGATCATCGCGGTCCTGCGCCATCCGCCGCTTCAGAAGACCCTTCGCGAACACGGGGCTTTCGAGGTGCGCAAGTTCTCGTGGTCCGACGCCGCCAAGGCGTGCATGGAGGCTTATCGGGAGGCGGTCGAGGGGGGAAGGTAAGGAAGTCCAAGGTCCAAGGTCCAAAGTCCAAGGTCTAAAGTCAACGGCGCCGAGGCCACCGTGCCAAGGATTCAGCGGTTTGAGGACTTCGAGGCCTGGCAAAAGGCACGCCAACTGACGAACGTGCTTTATGGCCTTACCTCAAACGGCCTGTTCGCCCGCGACTTCGTGTTGCGCGACCAGGTACGTCGCGCCGCCGTCTCCGTCATGGCGAACATCGCCGAAGGCTACGAACGAGGCGGGGACAAGGAGTTTGTTCAGTTTCTATCAGTCGCCAAAGGCTCTTGCGGAGAGTTGCGGTCTCACCTGTGTGTGGCCCTGGACCAGCGGTATCTCACGGAGGCACAACATCGCGTGGCTTGCGACAAGGCCATGGAAGTCAGCCGCCTGCTTTCGGGGCTGATACGGTATTTGCGTCAGTCGCCAATGCGGGGAAGCAAGTACAAGTAATTGCAGCGCCAGAGGCAAAGGCCTGCCGAGGTGCATCTGCCGTTGACCTTGGACCTTGGACCTTGGACCTTGGACTGGCGTTAGAGACCAAACCATGGCGAGCGTCTGTTTCTACTTCCAGGTTCACCAGCCTTTCCGCCTGCGGCGCTACAGCGTCTTCGACACGGACCCGAACTACTTCGACGACTACAAGAACGCCGAAATCTGCCGCAAGGTCGAGCAGCGCTGCTACCTGCCCACGAACCGCCTGATGCTCGAACTCGTGCAGCGCTACGGCAAGGCGTTCGCGGTCTCGTTCTCCATCACGGGTGTGGCGCTGGAGCAGTTCCAGAAGTGGTGCCCCCAGACGGTCGACTCCTTTCGCGCCCTGGTGGACACGGGCCAGGTGGAACTGCTGGCCGAGACGTACTACCACAGCCTGGCGTTCCTGTACAGCCGCGAGGAGTTCCGCGAGCAGGTCCTCGCCCACTCGGCCAAGGTGTCGGAGACGTTCGGGGTGCGGCCGAAGGTCTTCCGCAATACGGAACTCATCTACAATAACGACCTGGCGCATTTCATCCAGGGCATGGGGTTCGTCGGCATCCTGGCGGAGGGGGCCGACCACATCCTGGGGTACCGGTCCCCCAACTACCTCTACCGCCCCATCGGGACGGACCGGCTGGCCCTGCTGCTGAAGAACTACCGGCTGTCCGACGACATCGCCTTCCGGTTCTCGGACCGCCAGTGGGCCGAGTGGCCGCTGAAGGCCGAGAAGTTCGCCCAGTGGGTCGACCAGGTCAACGGCAACGGGTTCGTCGTGAACCTGTTCATGGACTACGAGACCTTCGGCGAACACCAGTGGGCCGACTCGGGCATCTTCGACTTCATGTACCACCTGCCGGACTACGTGCTGAAGCACCCCGACAACAACTTCATGACGCTCTCGCGGGCCGTGCAGACCTACGCGCCGGTGGCCGAACTCGACATCCCCCACATGATCTCGTGGGCCGACGTCGAGCGCGACCTCTCGGCCTGGCTCGGCAACGCCATGCAGTCCAACGCCCTGCACGAACTGTACCGGCTGGAGGAGTCCGTCAAGACCGCGGGCGACCCGCAACTGCTGCACGACTGGCGGCGGCTCCAGACCTCCGACCACTTCTACTACATGTGCACCAAGTGGTTCGCCGACGGCGACGTACACAAGTACTTCAACCCATACGAGTCGCCGTACGATTCCTACATCAACTTCATGAACATCCTGGACAACGTGCGCATCCGGCTCAGGCGGTGAACCACGAAGTGACTGGGTGACTGAGTAACGGAGTGACGGAGTGAAGGCCTGCGCAGGTTGGCCTCTTGCCCTCCGCGACATCAGGTGATATCGTTAAGGTGGACGCTGGAGCCCAAACATGAAGATGCGGGTTCTGATCGAGCAAGACGAGGACGGCGAGTTTGTCGCGACGTGCCCGACGTTGCCGGGCTGCATCTCGCAGGGCAATACGCGCCAGGAAGCCCTCGCCAATATCCGCGACGCCATCGCCGGACACATCCAGAGCCTCCGCAAGCACGATGAGCCGGTGCCTCCCGCCATTAGCGAGGAGGTCGTTGAGGTCGAACCGTGAGCAGACTCCCGGCGATCTCCGGGCGTTAACCCGCCAAGGCTTTGGGCACGATCGGCTACGAACTCGACCACCACACTGGCAGCCACATGATTCTGCGTCAAGCCGCCTGTCCCCACCGGCGGCTCACCGTGCCGGATCACAAAGAACTGGCCAAGGGCACGCTCCGCGCCATCATCCGCGACGCGGGCCTGACGGTTGACGAGTTTGTCGCGCTGCTGTGAGCCCGCGGCTGAGGCGGCAAAGGCATGTGACGGAGTGACGAAGTGACAAAGTCGTGTCTGAGTTGCTTTGTCACTCTGCCACTTCGTCACTTTGTCACTTCGTGACGTCGTCACGGCGTCTTGGTCATCTCCAGCGTGTGCTTCCAGCGGTCGATCTGGGCGACGATGCGGGCGTGGACTTCCTTGGGATGGCTGATGTGTTCCCACACCAGCGAGTCGCGGCGGCCTTCGCGTCCGCACCGGAAGAACAGGCTCCCGATGCCCAGGATCTTCTGGGCGGCGGCCTGGGCCACGAACGTACTGGCGATCTCCTCCAGGCCCATGCACTCGACCTCGACGCTGAACACGCCGTACTGCATCAGGATCCGCCGGTCCGTCAGGACGTACGTGCGGCCGAGCCACTGAAGCAGGGCCAGCGCGACTCGCAGGCCGATGGCCGAGATGCCGATGACGGCCCCCCAGTGCCGCACGACCTCCGGCAACTCGTGGATGGAAAGCGCCAGCAGGAACAGGACCATCCCGGCGGCCGCGATCGGCACGCTCTCGAAGACCACGTACCACAGCGATGGCTTCATCTCGAAGACGATGATCTCGCCGGGCAAGAGGAGCGACGGCGCGATGATCCTGGCGCGGCCCGAGACGTGTTCGAGGCCGCCGGGCGTCGGCCCGCCCGACATCGGGCGGTTTTCGACGCCCGTCAGGGCGACCCGCTTGTCCGCGGAGGCCGAGCGGCCAGGCTGCTCGGCCGAGTGTTGATCGATCATTCTCACACGCGCCCGTCAAGACAGGCGGCGAATCAGGCCTCGTTCGCTGCCGCGAATCGTACGCGTTTAGAGACCCCGGCTGGGCGGCAGAACACATCCTCGCGCCGGCGTGGTCCGTATGCCGCTCTACGGAGGCGAGGCGTCGGCCGCATGCCCCTCGCCGCCCTTCGCCTTACCCTTGACCGAGCCGAGGAAGTCCGGCAGTTCCAGCCCGACCATCTGGGCGAGTTGATGCATCGGCGGCAGGACTCCGACCAGGCGCCGGCCGAGGTCCGACAGGCCGCCGTTCTTGCCGCCGCCGTCCCACACGATGACCTTCTCGAGGGGCAGGTTCTTGATGGCGTCGGCCTGGATGCGGGCGACGTCGGCGAGTTTCTCGATCACCAGGAGGCTCGTGGCGGTCTGGGGGTCGCGGGCCGAGGCCTCGATCAGGTGGCCGTAGCCCTTGGCCTTGGCATCGAGGACCGCGAGCGTTCCCTCGGCCTCGGCCTTCATCTTGACGAGGATGGCGTTGGCCTCGCCCTGGGCGATGAGGATCTTCATCTGCTTCTCGGCGTCGGACTGGATAACGACCTGGTTGCGGCTGGTCTCGGCGGGGACGAGGATGTCGGCCTTCAGGCGCGACTGCTCGCGCAGGGCCCGGGCCTCTTCGGCCTCGCGCTGGGCCTGCTGCTCGGCGACGCGGATGGCGCCGTCGGCCTGCATGGCGGCCGACGATCCCTTGTTGCGGGCCTCTTCCTCGGCCACCTTCTGCGAGGCGCGGTAGGCGGCCTTCTTGGCGTTGGCCTCGGTCTCGCCCTTGACGGCCTCGGCGTCGAGCGAGGCGACCTGCATGCGGCGGTCGCGGTCGGCGGAGGCCACGCGAATGTTGGCCTCGGCGTTGGCGGCGGCGACGGCGCCTTGCTGGTCGCGGCTCCGCTCGGCCACGCCGGTCTTGCCGCGGCGCTCCTGCTCGGCCACGTCGATGTCGGCCTGGTTGATGGCCTCGGAGGCCGCCCGGCGGCCGATCGCCTGGATGTACCCCGACTCGTCCTCGATGTCCCTGATGTTGACGTTGATGACCGTCAGGCCGATCTTCTCGAGTTCCACCGAGACCGCCTCGTTGACCTTCTTCATGAACGCCTGGCGGTCTCGGTTGATGTCCTCAATCTTCATCGTGGCGATGACGGCGCGCATCTGGCCGATGATCATGTCCTGGGCCTGGCTGGCGATCTGCTGGCGCGTCAGGCCCAGGAGGCGGATGGCCGCGTTCTCCATGATCCCCGGCTCGTTCGATATGGCGGTGGTCACGGTCGTCGGCACGGCCACGCGGATGTTCTCCTGCGAGAGGGCCGCCTTGAGGTCTACCTGCACCACGAACGGCTCCAGGTCGAGGTACTGGCAGGCCTGGATCACCGGCCAGACCATGGCTGCCCCGCCGTGGACGCACTTGGCGGCCCCGCGGCCCGTTTTGCCGTAGATCACGAGGATCTTATTGGACGGGCACCGCTTGTACAGGCGCACCAGGGTCACAAGCACCACGACGGCCACGAGCCCCGCCAGCAGGACCAGGAACATCGTGGCGACGCTGGTGCCCTCGGTGGCGTTGTAGGACGGAATCGCAGAGATGATCATGGTTGCCCCCTTAATCTCGAGCCTTCTCGACCTCAACAGTGGACGAATCCAGTAGCCGCTTGACCACAACAGGCGTGCCGGCCGCCAGGGCTTCGCCCGAGGCCGCTCGCGCATTGACGAAACTGACGGTGTTGCTGACCACGGTCCGAACCTTGCCTGTGCCGCCCGCCGGGATGTCCATGTACACGGTGCCGCGCTCCCCCACGCAGGTCGAAAGGCGCGGCGTGCCGGTCTCGGTCATCCGACGCAGGAAATAGAAGATGCTCGAGACGATCAGCATGCCCACGAGGCCCCAGAGGATGCTGTAGAGCATCGTCCAGTTCGGGTTGCCCTCGGGGTTGTACTTCGTGTACAGGACGCCCGCCCAGCCAAAGAGGACGCCGAAGGCCACGACCGAGCGGATCGAGAGGAGTTTGAAACTCGCGACCGACTCGGCCCCGTGGACGGCGGCTTCCTGGGCATCGTGGCCGCCGTGGGCTCCGGCGGCATCATGGGCGCCGACCGCATCATGGGCGCCGGCGGCGTCGGCCCCAGCGACGTCGGCATGGTCGGCCCCGGCGGCGTGCCCGAACAGCGTCCCCAGCAGTTGCCAGACGAAGATGACGCTGAAGAAGACCGCGGCACCCCAATAAATCTCGCTCAGAAGTGCGAGCACGGCTCGTCCTCCCCCGCGAGCGACGTGGCGACAGACCGCAGGTCGGTCCGGGCCTGGTCGCGCACGCAGACCCGACCGGACTGATACTACACCGCGCGGCGGCGTGATGCAAACATTTTCGTCGATACAGCGCCGAGTGCCGAGGACCATTGAGCAATCGCCGGGCGGCGATAATGGGCCGGCACGGCACCAACCACCGCCCGACCGGCATCACTTCTCCGCCGCGCGGTCCGTCAGGTACACGACGACGTTGACGCCCACGGCCTGGGCGTCGGGCTGGAGGTAGCCGAGGCATCCGTAAGCCTCGTACCCGGTGGCCGAGAAGAGGACGTCGAAGGGGCTGTACACGCCCGCGAGTTGGCCGTTCTGATAGATGCCGACGAGTTCGGCGTACGTGCGGCCGGCGCGGACAACCCGCAGCGCCCGACGGAACTGGATCCCCGAGGCGAGATGATAGCCGATGGCGTCCTTGAACTTACCCGACATGAGCGGATGTTCCGGGGCGAGGAGTTTCAGTTCCCAGCCCAGTTCGCCGGCGGCCTTGCGGAACTCCTTGTCGAATGCCGCCGACCCGCCCACGGCCTCAACCCAGATGAACCCGCCCTTGCCGAGGTACTGCTTGAGGGCGCAGCGCTCGGGGTCCGCGAGTTTCAACGGGCCGGCGCCCGCCAGGTAGGCCACGTCGCGGTCCGCCAGGTCGGCGGCGCCGACGCCGCCGTCATCGGTCTTCAGGGTAATCAGGGCCTTGCGGTTGAGGTGGGCGGCCAGGCCGGCGAGGACGCCGTAGTGGCGGCCGACATCCCAGGCGCCGTCGTACTTCACGCGCGCCATGCGCAAGGTGTCCTTCGCGCCCTTGCGGATGAGCGCATTGTAGCGGTCGGCCTTGGCCGTGTCGCGGCTGGCCAGTTTGCCGCGCAGGGGGGTCCGGTCCGTCGCGTAGGTAAACAGGTTGATCCCCCACTGGAACAGATACTCCCGGCCTGCCATGGCCTTGACGGTCCAGTGGCAGGAGATGTCGTCGAGGGCGAAGAACAGGATGGTCCGCAGGCCGTCGTCGATGCCCAGGATCTCGGGCCGCTGCTTCAGCACGTACGGGTCGGTGTAGGAGGCGTGGGTTGGGCCGAGAGGCTTCAGGGCCCACTCGGGCCAGACCTCCTTGGCCAGCGAGGGGAACCAGCGACGGACGCCGGGGTTCCCGCACGAGGCCTCGAACAGGATCGTCCCGCCGGTATCGGTGAAGGCACGCAGTTTCTTCTTCTCCTCTTCGGTGAACGCGGGCGGCGATTCGGCGGTGATATACAGGATCGGCGCGTCATGGAGTTCCTCCAGCGGCGCCGCCAAGCCCACGATCTGCCAGTGGAACGGCTGCTCCTTGGTCCGCTCGATGTAGGCCGTCAGGTTGGCGATGTCGCGCCGGTGGAGGTTCCACTCGCCCTTGTACTGGAGTTTGTTGAAGAGGATCGGCGCGCGGCCCTTGTACAGGAAGAGCGCGGAGAAGCAGGTGTCGGGGATCGTGCCCCACGAACCGTTGGGCTGCTGGTTCTTCAGGGCAACCTCGACGCCTTCCTTGTACCAGTTGCGCGTGCCGAAGTATTTGTAGCCGGCGGCGCTGCCGACGCGCTCGGCCGCGTACAGCCAGTACGGGAAGAACTCCTCGGCATTGATGTAATACTTCGGGTTGCTCTCGGCCGTGTAGTTCTTCTCAAGCCATGCGATGGCCGTCTCCATGCGGCGGTCCACCTCGGAGGCGCTGCGGGCCGACTTTCCGCCCTGACAGGGACATCCGCGGCCGGGCTCGAGGCTGTCGGCGGTGATGAAGATCGACGCCAGGCCCGCCGCCGTCATCGAGCCGTACCCCGGCACCTCCTCCCCCGCCCTCGATACCTGGTGCTCGCGGTAGGCCCACGACCCGTCCTGTTTCTGGGCCTTGAAGTAAAGGGCCTGGGCCTTCTGCCACACGGCGTTGGGCACCTCGATGCCCGCCAGGGTGGCCTCGCGGAGGGCCAGGATCGCCATCTGCGTGTTCGACAGGTCATACGGCTGGTCGTTGCGGCTGCCGGAGGGCCTCAGGTAGGTCCAGCCGCCGTCGGGCGTCTGGGCCTGGATCAGCCATCGCACGTCGGTCTGGAGCACCGTGCGGACCGCCTCGCGCTTGGCGGCCGGCACCTGGTTCTGGAGCCGCGAGAGGGCCATGACGCGAAAACAGACGGCGTAGTTGTAGTCGAGGGTGCGCGAGAGAACCCCGTCCAGCGACCCCGTGATGACGTCGCTCGTCGCCGGAACACCCAGGCATACGAGCGTAAACAGGGCCATCTCGGTCTGCCCGCACGCCCTCGGCGCGGGGCGATACGAGGTCTCGGGCCACGAACCATCCCCCTGCCGGTGGCTCAGGAGGAACTCCTTCGCCCGCTCGATGGCCTGGACCACGTCTTCGTCGGTGGCGGCCCGCGCGGCCTGCGGCAGAGGGGCGAGGAGCCACACCGTCAGAACCAGCAAGACATGCCTCTGCATCATCGGCCCCCTTGAGGTCGTCCACCGCCCCAGCCAAAGGACTCGGCCAGAATATAGTCCCGGCGCCTGCCGGTGTCTAGACAAAGGAGGCCGTCGGGCCGCCTGGGGGCGAGGCAGCCGCGCAGGGCGCACCTGATATTCGTGGCAGGACCGTCGTGTTTGTCATTCTGAGCGGAGCGAAGAATCTCGCTTTGGGAATCTCCACGGCAGATTCTTCGCCGCCTGAAGGCGGCTCAGAATGACAAACTCCGACAACTGTGCCGCTTTCTTCAGGCGCACCCGCCGCGCATCCCCTGCGTGAAAAACCTTGATTCCCGGCCCCGGCGGGGTACGCTAGAAAAATCCCAGGTTCCAAGTTCCAGGTTCCAGGTAACGGATGCGGCATCCGGCGAAGGGCGCCCCGCTTGGAACCTGAAACCTGAAACTTGGAACATCTATTAAGGAGTTGTCGCATGGCCAAGCAAACAACTTTGGGCCTCCTGGTGGGCACGCGGGGGTTCTTTCCGACGCACCTGGCGCACTCCGGGCGGGCGGAGATGCTCAAGATCCTCAAGGAGCAGGGGTTCAACACCGTCTGCCTCGGGGCCAAGGAGGCCACCGGCGGCGCCGTCGAGAACCTGGCCGACGCGCACCTGGCGGCGGACCTCCTGAAGAAGAACGCCGAGAGGATCGACGGGCTGCTCGTGACGCTGCCGAACTTCGGCGACGAGAAGGCCGTCGCCAACGCCCTGAAATTCTCCGGCCTGAAGGTCCCGGTCCTGGTGCACGCCTGGCCCGACGACGCCAAGAAGATGACCGTGGCCGACCGCCGCGACTCCTTCTGCGGCAAGATGTCGGTTTGCAATAATCTCGATCAATATGGCATACGCTTCACCCTGACGAGCCTGCACACGGTCGACCCGCACGCGAAGTCGTTCCTGGCGGACCTGGCGCGCTTCGGGGCCACCTGCCGCGCGGTCCGGGGCCTGACGGGCGCCCGCGTCGGCGCCATCGGCGCCCGCACGGGGCCGTTCAACACGGTCCGCTACTCCGAGAAGATCCTCGAAGCCGCCGGCATCTCGGTCGAGACCTGGGACCTCACGGAGGTCCTCGGCCGGGCCAACGCCCTGAAGCCAGGCGACCCGGCGGTCCGGCGCAAACTGGCGGCCCTCAAGGCCTACACCGACTGCTCGGGCGTCACCGAGACGGGCCTGGACCGCATGGCCCGCTTCGCCGTCGTCATCGACCGCTGGATGAAGGACCAGGAACTTTCGGGCACGGCCCTCCAGTGCTGGACCGCCCTGGAGCAGTTTTTCGGCATCGTCCCGTGCGCCGTCATGAGCATGATGAGCGAGAACCTGCTGCCCAGCGCCTGCGAGGTCGACATCACGGGCCTGGTTGGCATGCTGGCCCTGCGGCATGCGACCAGGTCGCCGGCGGCCCTCGTGGACTGGAACAACAATTACGGCGACGATCCCGACAAGTGCGTCGTGTTCCACTGCTCGAACCTCCCGAAGAGCCTCTTCGCCAAGCAGCGGATGGCGGTCCAGGAGATCATCGCGGGCGGCGTCGGGGCCGAGAACGCCTGCGGCTCCATCGTGGGCCGCCTGGCCGCCGGCCCGTTCACTTACGCCCGCGTCGATACCGACGACGCCTCCGGCCGCATCCGTACCTACGTCGGAGAGGGGCGACTGACAGACGACCCCCTCGAGACCTTCGGCGGCTACGGCGTGGCCCAGATCCCCGACCTCCAGGGCCTGCTGGAGCACATCTGCGCCGAGGGGTTCGAGCACCACGTGGCCATCGCCAAGGGCCAGGTGGCCGCCGCCCTCGAAGACGCCTTCGAGAACTACTTCGGCTGGGACGTCTACCGGCACCAGGGGTAGCGCCGCGGCGCTCGTACATTCTTTAGCGCGGCGGGCCGCCGTACCTGTTTAGCGTGCCTGATTGCCGTGTGCCGCGGCGGGGCTTGTCGCACTGCGGCTCAGCCCCCCGGCACAAAGCACGGCCGGACAAGAACGGCCGCGGCACGCTGTGGCTGTGTGCGCCGAACAAGTACGGGCCTCCGAACCCGCCGCAATGCGGCGCGCGGCCGCTGAGGACATCACGGTCCGTGTCCGCGAGCACATCGGCCACACCGACTGGAACATCACGGCCAAGACCCGCGATTTCAAGAAGGTCGACGCTACGAAGATCGAGTTCGAGGTGCCGGTGCCGAAGAACGGAAAGGCCGAGGTCGCCTACACGGTCCACGAGCGATGGTAAAAGATTGTGGAACCCCTGGCACCGGACGTGGTCTAATGGATAAGCGGGCCGCAGGCCGTGTGCGCCGGATGCGCGGCGTCGGTCCAAAGCCAGGAAAGGAGTCGCACATGAGAGCCATCGGCTGGATGATGGGGCTGGCAGTGGCGGTGCTGGCGGCAGCCACGTCGGCCCAAGCGGCGCCGGCGGCGCCCGCGCCCGAAGAGGGCGTCTCGCTGACCGTCTACAACCAGAACTTCGGCGTAGTCAAGGAAGTGCGGACGCTGGCCATCGACCAGAAGATCGCCACCGTCCAGTTCCGCGACGTCGCCAAGCAGATCGACCCCACCAGCGTCCACTTCAAGAGCCTCACCGACCCGGCGGGCACCACGGTCCTCGAGCAAAACTACGAGTTCGACCTCGTAAGCGCCGACAAACTCCTCGACAAGTACATCGACAAGAAACTCGCCGTCGTCACCAAGCAGGGGCAGAAGTACGACGGCACCCTCATGTCGTTCGACGCCGGGCAACTCGTGATCCAGGGCACGAACCAACTCTACATGGTCCAGCGGCCGGACAACGTGCAGAACATCGAGTTCGGGGCCCTGCCCGAAGGGCTCCTGACGCGGCCGACCCTGGTGTGGAAGGTGGCGACGGAGAAGCCGGGCAAACACCTGGCGCAGGTGACGTACCAGACCACCGGAATGTCGTGGCGGGCGGACTACTCCGTGGTGGTCAACGCCGACGACACGAAGATGGACCTGTCGGGCTGGGTGACGCTGACGAACCAATGCGGTGCGGCCTTCAAGGACGCGCACGTGAAGTTGATCGCGGGCGACGTGCGGCGCGTCCAGCCGCCTGTGATGGAGACGCGGCGGGCAACGGCCTTCGCCGCGGAGAAGGCGGGGGCCGACCGCGGCTTCGTCGAGAAGACCTTCTTTGAATACCACATGTACACCCTCGGCCGCACCACCACCGTCAACGAGAACCAGGTCAAGCAGGTCGAACTCCTGACGGCGGCCGACGTGCCCGTCCTGAAGCGCTACGTCTTCGAACCCGGCGGCCGGTACTGGCACAAGCGCTACGGCCAGGGAGACTTATACAAGATCAACGTGTACATCGAGTTCAAGAACTCCAAGGAGCAGAAACTCGGCATGCCCCTGCCGAAGGGCAAGATCCGCGTGTACAAGAAGGACCCGGCCGACGCGAGCCTCGAGTTCGTGGGCGAGGACGAGATCGACCATACCCCCAAGGACGAGGAACTCAAACTCTACGTCGGCGACGCCTTCGACATCGTCGGCGAGAAGAAGATCATGGACCACAAGCAGGGCGACCGCTGGGCCGAAGACTCCGTGAAGATCGAACTCAGGAACCACAAGGAAGAGGCCGTCACGGTCCGCATCCGCGAGCACCTGACCCGCGCCGAGTGGGACATCCTGGCCAAGAGCCAGGACTATAAAAAGATCGACGCCTCGACCATCGAGTTCGACGTGCCCGTGGCCAAGGACGGCAAGGCCGAGGTCACCTACACCGTCCGCTATCGGTGGTAAGCGAAGGAGAAGAACGTGAGAACGCACTACTGTCTGACCCTGGCGGCGGCACTGCTCTTGGCGCCCCCGGCGTTGGCGGCCCCGGCGGCGGCGCCCGCGCCCGAAGAGGGCGTCTCGCTGACCGTCTACAACCAGAACTTCGGCGTCGTCAAGGAAGTGCGGACGCTGGCCATCGACCAGAAGATCGCCACCGTCCAGTTCCGCGACGTCGCCAAGCAGATCGATCCCACCAGCGTCCACTTCAAGAGCCTCACCGACCCCGCCGGCACCACGGTCCTCGAGCAAAACTACGAGTTCGACCTCGTAAGCGCCGACAAACTCCTCGACAAGTACATCGACAAGAAACTCGCCGTCGTCACCAAGCAGGGGCAGAAGTACGACGGCACCCTCA
>Ga0315280_10005701_pt1 | contig 17610 bp, 13 predicted proteins | sample YL17G06_40_MG_FD_203697 | JGI IMG/M metagenome (GOLD analysis project Ga0315280, IMG submission 203697) | Sediment microbial communities from Yellowstone Lake, YNP, Wyoming, USA - YL17G06_40 | ecosystem: Environmental > Aquatic > Freshwater > Lake > Sediment | place: USA: Wyoming | collected...
GGAATCGATTGCTCGAAACCATTTACCCGGCACATAATTTCTGTGCTGGGACTATCAGGAATTAGCCCACCTTTCGATGGGTTATGCCTGTGTTAGCGGTTGGTTACCCACGTGTTACTAACCGGTTTGCCGGTTGTCGTCTTGCGACGACCCCCTTGACTTGCATGCCTTATCCACGCCGCCAGCGTTCATCCTGGACCAGGATCAAATCCTCAAATAAACCCTATACAAAGATTTTTAAATCTTTGTCGGGCTCGGCATAAATTTCTTTCAGAAATTTATGCATAGAGTCGGGGCAACTCTAAAAAACTAATTTTTCCATTATTTACTTTTCAAAGTCCTTTCCGATACAAAAATCAGGAAGAGACTTCCTGACTCCTATTCTTTCCATTACCAAATTTTCTTTGCTATCCTTATTTACAAGGCTCGCAGGGTTTTTTCTTTTTTGCCATATTAGTCTCTCCAGTTTCTATTTTAATCCTCCAAAAATCCTTGTCAAGAGCCGAGGAGAGGATTTGCACCCCCAACCTGATGCTTACAAAGCAACTGCTCTGCTATTGAGCTACCTCGGCTTTTTTATTTCCTTTTTTATTTCTTCCCAGTAATTATCTTTTTTCTCGGTTTTCTTTTGCTGATATTTTTCTCTCAGTCTTTGAAGCCAATTAAAGGTTTTATTATCGGCTTTTAAACTCAAAATTCTAACTTTTGTCAAAATCTTTTGTAAAAATATTTCATAAGAAAAATTTTTAAAGGGATTTAATTCTTTAATTTTCTTTTTCATTTTTGAAATCAAACTTTCTTTTTGGGGCAGAATTTCCGGCAAAGTTAACAAAACCGGAATCTTCCGAAACAAAATTACTCCCATTCCAATCAAACTACAGACTAAAATAATAATTGCAATTAATTCTATCATATTTCAAATCTAGCAAATCTCTTTAAAACAATGTTTTCACCAAATTTAGCAATATATTCATCAATCAATTCTTTGACTGTTTTTGTTTCGTCGCGAATGTAGGGTTGGTTAAAAAGGGGAAATTCTTCTGGCGAGATGGCGGCGATCTGGAGACACAATTCGTGGGCCAATTTTTGAAAACCTTCAGACCTGGCAACAAAATCCGATTCACAGCAAAGTTCAACCATCACTCCAATTCTTTTTCCGGAATGAATATAGCTCTCGATTATTCCAAATTCTGTCTCTTTCTCCACCCTTTTCTTGGCAAAATCTAATCCCATTTTTTTTAAAATCTCCTTTGCCTTTTTCAAATCACCTTTTGCCTCTTGTAAAGCCTTTTTACATTCGGAAATGGAAAGACCAGTTTCCTCCCGAAGTTGTTTTATTTGATTGATAGTTATCATAAAATGTCTATTTTTCTGATTTTTGAGTTTTGGTTTTTGTTTTCAGTATCACTTCCTTAACTTTCTCCAAAATATATCTCACAGAAGATATGGCATCGTCATTGGCTGGAATTGGATAATCGGCAAGAGTTGGATCACAATTGGTATGGCAAATGGCGACAATCTCCACTCCTTTTTTCCCTGCCTCCTTTACTGCTAAATGGTCCTTTCTCATATCCAAAACAAAAATGGCATCGGGCAATTTTTCTAAATTTTTAATCCCGCCAAATCCTGTCTCTAAATCTCTTATCTCTTTATCAATCATCAATCTTTCTTTTTTTGTGTATTTCTCAAGTTCTCCTTCGGCTCGCTTCTTTTCCAAATCCTTAAAATAATCCAGTCTTTTTTTAATCACCTCAAAATTGGTAAAAGTTCCTCCCAACCATCTTTCGTTAATATACGGTAAATTGCATTCAATGGCAAAATTTTTTACCAATTCTTTTACCTGAATTTTTGTTCCAACCACCAAAAGAATTTTATTTTCAGAAATCAAATTCTTTATAAATTCTAAAGCCTGGATAAATTTTTCCTTTGTCTTTTCCAAATCAATAATATGGATTGTATTTCTCACTCCAAAAATATATGGTTCCATTTTTGGATGCAATTTTGAAGTTTTATGCCCAAAATGAAGCCCAGCCTTTGCCATTTCTTCAGTATCAATATTAAATTCAGCTTTTTCTGTAACCATAATATATTTTTATATCATTTCTCAAATATTAAATCAAGCCCTGTTCAGGTTCAGATATATATGGTACACTTGATTTTTCATAAGCAATAAGTTATGATAAGAGAGTCAATAAATCTAAAGATTCATTTTATATGAAAAAAAACATACATCCACCATATTTTCCTAATGCAAAAGTAAAATGCGCTTGCGGAAATACCTTTACTATAGGCTCGACAAAGGAATTTATTGAAATTGAGATTTGTTCAAAATGCCATCCTTTTTATACCGGAAAAGAAAAAATACTAGATACGATGGGCCGAGTAGAAAAATTCAGAAAAAGATTAGAAAAAAGAAAAAAGTAATATGAATCAAAATCAAGAATCGGTCATTATTGAAATCAGAGCGGGGGTTGGCGGTGAAGAAGCGGCTCTTTTTGTCGTCAATTTATTTCAAATGTATTCAAAATATGCCAAAAACCAAAATTGGCAAGAAACTGTTTTAAACTCAAAACCAACGGAACTGGGCGGATTTAAAGAGATAATTTTTGAATTAAAAGGCGAAGATGTCTTTTCGAAAATGAAATATGAGGCCGGAGTTCACCGAGTTCAGAGAATTCCCGAGACGGAAAAGTCAGGAAGGATTCATACCTCAACGGCCTCGGTAGCGGTATTACCAAGACCAAAAGAAGCGGAAATAAAAATAAATTCAAAGGATTTGAAATTCGATTTCTATAAAGCTTCCGGTCATGGCGGACAGTATGTTAATAAAAGAATGACGGCGGTTAGGGTCACCCATTTGCCAACCGGAGTGATTGTCACCTGTCAAACCGAGAGGAGCTTACAACAGAATAAGGAATCAGCAATCACAATTTTGGAAGCAAAACTTTTAGAAAAAAAAGAGATGGAGGAATTTGAAAAGTTATCTGAGGAAAGAAAAAGACAAATTGGCTGGGCAAAAAGGGCAGAAAAAATCAGAACTTATAATTTTCCCCAAGATAGAATCACCGACCACCGAATCAAGAAAAGCTGGCACAATATAGAAAGAATTTTAAATGGAGAGTTAAATCCAATAATCGAGTCTTTAGGAAAATTTATTTAAAATTTATAGGCTAATTTTTCAATTGCTCTAATATCCTCTTCGTAGCCCCTGGCAATGTTTATTACCGAGTCTCCATAGAATCGGTATTTTTTGTTGGTTGTGCCAGAAAAATAAATCATGGCTGCTTTCCATTCGGCGTCTTCTGTTTTTTTATCAGCTCCGTAATCTTTTAAATATAAAGCAGCAGCCAAAAAAGAATCTTTGATATCCCAGGGATCAGCTGATTTTCCAGTAATTTCTTTAACTCTCTCTCGGTATTTCATCCAGGTCGAAGGAATAAATTGAGCCGGTCCCATCGCCCCACCATAGCCAAATTCCATCGGACAAGAAACAGGGGTATTCTTGGGATCCCTGCCAAGTTCTTGACAGATTTTTAAAAAATGAGGGATGTCCCTATCCGGCTTCATAACCGCCGATACTTTCTCTCCACTGATTGCCTTTACTCCTTCACCCGTTTCAAAATCTGTTAAATAGCACTGGCCAACGTTTTTCCCAATATTTGATTCTTGAGTTAAAACAGCTAATAAAAAAGCAGTTCTCACACCAGTAATTTTTTCAACAAATTTAGCAATTTCATATGCCTCACCAAAAGTCGGAGCCTGGGGGACTCCAATCAACTCAAAAATCCTGGCCCTAATTTCAGCCGCCCTTTTTTGAGTTTCTTCTTTCTCCTTAAGAGATTTTTGATACTGAGCTTCGGTTAGTTTCAAAAGTCGCTCTTGTTCTCCCTTTGTCGCATCGCTTTGTTGTTTTTGAAGGGTCTGGATTTTCACTATTTTTTCCAAATCTGCCTTTTCTTCATCCAGGGATAGTTTTTGAGCCTCCAAATAAGATTTCAAGTTTTTAATACTTTCTAAAAGCTCTCGATTTTTTAAATTTAAATTTTCCAAGGCCACTAAATTATCAAAAAATCCGGAAAGAGTCCTCTCAGAAAGCAAAATCTCAATTAAGGATTTTTGGTCTTCCTCATAAATTGTCCTTAGAATATTGGCCAATTGTTGATGAGAATTTTCAATTTTTAAGGAAGTTTGATTTATCGATGCCTCGGTATCTGAAATTTGAAGAGTCAGGTCTTTTATCATCATATTGCTCTGCTGAATCTGAAGGCTTAATTTTTCAATTTTTTTCTTCAAAAGGTAAATTTGGTTTTGTAAGGTCTTTTTTTCTTTTTCGGTCTTTGAAATATCTTCATCAATTTTCAGAAGTTCTGCTTCCAATTTTTTCAATTCCTCTTCTAACTGTTGGCGTTCTTCAATGGGGTTAAGTGTTTGATTTCCTTGGGCTAAAATCAAAAAATTCGGCAAAGAAAAAGCCGAAATCAAAAGAATTAACAAAAAAAATTTAAAAAAACTAAATTTCATTTTTTCTCTTCTCCAATTTCTGGTTCTTTTTTCTCTTTTTCAATTTTTTCTACTTCCTCCACTTTTTCCTCAATCGGCTTTACTAATTCTTCTTCAATTTTTTCTGGAGGAGAAACCGAGGCTATAATTTCTTCCGGTTCTTTTAGAATTTTAACTCCTGCCGGAATTTTTAGATCTGAAATTTTGATATTATCTTCAAAAGTCTTTAAACTTCCAATGTCCACTTTAATTTCATGGGGAAGGTTTTGAGGTTTTGCCCTCACCTCTATTTCTGAAATATCTTTAACCAAAGTTCCTCCCAATTCTTTCACTGCCGGAGACACCCCTTCAAAAATTATTGGCACAGTTATTTTAACTTCTTCTTCAAGCCGAGGTTGATAAAAATCAACATGAATTGGTTTTGAGGTTAAGGGATTAAGTTGGATATCATGAATTAAAACCAGAAATTTTTGTTTTTCACCTTCAATATTAAGGGAAATTAAAGAACTTTCACCGGCTTCTTTATATATTTTTTCAAATTCTTTTGCATCCACCTCCAAATTCAAATTCTTTACCCTGTTAGACAATTTCGCCAGAGGCGAAATTCCCGCTCCGCGGGGTTTAACAGGGTGAATTTTAGACCCATACAAAACAGCTGGCAAAACGCCCTTTTTTCTTAGGGTTTTTGATTTTTTTCCAAAAGTTTTTCTAATTTTAGCTGATAAATTAACCACGAATAAGTTACTAATTTAATCACTAATTATCACGAATCGGGTACCCGCAAAGCGGGTGAGTGAATATTCGTGAATAAATTCGTGATTTTATTAGTGGTTTTATTTTTTTCTAATAACAAATCTCTTCTCTAATTTTTTAAGAGTTTCAACTATGCCACCGTATTCTAATTCTGAGTAGGGCAACATGGCTGCTCCAAAAAATCCTTGACGTCTAATTTCTTCAGCCTTTTGGGCAACTTTTTGCCTGACATAATCCCAGTGGGGTTGATCGAAGACATCGACGGGTTCAGTAAGTTTGCCATTTTTTACTGAAAGGGCTAAACAACTAATTATTGGTGGTCCATCAAAATAAGAGATGGCTGAATTTTTTTTCACTGGCATCAGAGGACCGGTATGACTGCCCCGCATAAAGCCAGCGACATAATATCCCAGAGTATAGGGAGAGACTATTTCTCCGGTGGATGGGAAATCTTTTTGGGTCCTGACCAACATTACTGGGTCATCTTTTCCAACATATTTTCCGGCAATATTCCGAAGCCTAGTTGTGCTGACAACAACCGCCTGTTCTCCACTGGCTCTGGAATAAACAGATTCAACCACAAATCTCTCCGGATCCCTTAAAAGAGCGGCAATGTCATAAATTTCTTCTGGAGCCACCAATTCAATAATTTTATCAGCCTTAGTGTAATTAATATCCATTATCAAAAATTTAAAACCCTTTTTAATTTCAGGAGAAAGCATCAAACCGGCATCGTACATTGGATCAGCAAAAGCTAAATAGAGGGGGAGATTGAATGCACCGGCATTAGTTTTATCAGCAGCGAAAAAGAGAAAAGGTTCGGCTGGCCTTTCTTCAATTTCCATTTCCGCCACCTGGGGTCCCATTCCTTTGACATTTCCAGAAAAAGCTGAAACTAATAAATCCTGGCCAGCGCCATAAAGCCCTTGAGCTTTTGCCATTTTCGTTCCAGATAAGAAGGCATCCCAGCATAATTTGTGAATTTTTGGATTTGCTACACCCTTTTTATGGGTTATTAAAATTGCAATATCATCTCCAGTATGACCGATATAAGAATCGATTATCAATCCCTTTCCCTTTTCTTTGATAAAATTTTCGACTGTTTGTAATAATTTTTGGCTTGGCTTTAAATGCCCGCCAATTGAACCAATATCCGCCTTGATAATTGATAAAGTAATTTTTTCCATAGGGCAAGACGAATTACGAATCTATACGAATTTACGAATAATTTCTTCGTAGCCTTCGGATAAAATTCGTAGATTCAGATTATTATTTTATTTTAGCAAGATTAAAAATTGTTTTCATTACCGCATCTGGTGACAGAGACATTGAAGGAATTCCGCAATCCATTAAAAATTTAGCAAATTCTCCATATGTAGAAGGAGCATCTCCGCAAATTCCGCAATATTTTTTCTTTTCATTGCAAAGTTTAATTACTTTTTTTACCATTTCTTTCACTGCCTCATTTCTTTCATCGCCAACCTTGGCAACAATAGCCGAATCCCTATCTAATCCCAAAACCAATTGAGTGAGATCGTTTGAACCAATTGAAAATCCATCAAAGATTTCCAAAAATTCTTCAGCCAAAATGACATTTGAGGGAATTTCACACATGACAATAACTTTCAGGCCATTTTCTCCCTTTTTTAATCCATTTTTTGCCATTAAATCTAAAACTTTTTTTCCTTCTTCTGGCGTTCGACAAAATGGAACCATTACCCAAATATTTTTAAGACCGAAAACGTCCCTTGCTTTTTTTAAGGCCTGGCATTCCATTTCAAATGCAGATTTAAATTTCTCATCATAATACCTTGAGGCCCCCCGCCAGCCCAACATTGGATTTGATTCAATTGGTTCAAATAAATTTCCGCCAATTAAGGCAGCGTACTCACTCGTTTTAAAATCTGAAAGCCTAACAATCACCGGTTTTGGCCAAAAAGCCGAGGCGATCTGAGAAATCCCTTCAGCAAGTTTATCAACAAAATATTCTTTTTTATCTTTGTATTCTCTAGTCAACTCTTCGATTTTCTTTTTTAGTCTTTTATCTTTTATTTCCTCAAAATGATAAAGGGCCAAGGGATGAATCCTAATTTTCTCCGCTAAAATAAACTCAATTCTTGCCAACCCCACCCCATCATTTGGCAAAAAGGATGTTTTAAAAGCAATGTCTGGAGCCCCAATGTTTATCATTATTTTTGTTTTTAATCTTGGAATCTTTTTTAAATCATATCTTTTAATTTCAAAAGGAATTTTGCCAAGAAAGATTTTACCTTCCGAACCAGAAGTACAATCAACTGTAATAATTTGACCAGCCTTAAGCACTTTAGTTGCCTCTCCTGTTCCAACAATACATGGTATTCCAAGCTCGCGGGAAATAATGGCTGAATGACAAGTTTTCCCCCCTTCATTAGTAACAATAGCTGAGGCTATGCTCATAATGCTTGTCCAATCCGGATCAGTCATTTTTGTTACCAAAACCTCTCCTTTTTGAAACCCTCCTATCTTTGAAACATCTTCAATTATATGAACTTTCCCTTGACCAATTTTATTACCAATAGCAATCCCCGTTAGAATAGGTTTTTTGATACTTTTAATCTCATATTCTTCATAGACGTTTTTAATTTCGGGGACATGAACAGTTTCTGGTCTAGATTGAACAATAAAGAGCTGGCTAGTTTTACCATCTTTTGCCCATTCAATATCTTGAGGAATTTTATAATGATTTTCGATAATCATTGCCCATTTTGCTAAAGTCAAAACTTCCTCGTCAGTTAAAGAAAATTTCAGTTGTTCTTTTGGAGGAACATTGACCTCTTTTAATCCTCCCTTTTTTGAATAGATATATTTTTTGGTTTTCCTGCCCAAATTTTTAACAATTATCGGTTTATAGGGTTTACCCTGAGCCTGTCGAAGGGTTGGTTTGAAAACATAGAATTCATCGGGAGTGATTTTTCCTTTAACTATCATTTCGCCTATCCCATAAATTGAGTTAATCAATACAACGTTGGGAAAACCGGTCTCGGTATCGAGGGTAAAAATTACACCAGCAGAAGCTAAATCGCTCCTCGCCATCTTTTGGATTCCAACCGAAAGAGCAATTTTTAAATGCTCAAATCCTTTTTCTTCTCTATAGGCAATTGCCCTATCGGTAAATAAAGAGGCAATGCATTTTTTTATGGCAACCAAAAGATTTTGATGCCCAGAAATATTTAAAAAAGTTTCATGCTGCCCGGCGAAAGAAGCAGTCACAAGGTCTTCGGCTGTGGCTGAAGACCTTACCGCAACATCAACGTTCTTTTGATTATATTTTTCTGAAAGTTTTTGATAGTTTTTCAAAATTTCTCTTTCCAGATCTGGAGGAAATTTCCCTCTCAAAATTAATTGTCGAGCTGCCCTTCCGGTTTCTCTTAATGATTTAATGCTTTTTGGATTAAATTTTTCAAAAATTTCTTTTAATTTCCTACTGACTTCATTAAATTTTAAATAATACCAAAAAGCATCAGAAGTTAAGGCAAAACCATCCGGAATTTGAATTCCTTTTTTTGTCAATCGAGAAAACATCTCTCCCAAAGAAGCATTTTTCCCTCCAACTAAAGGAGTATCATCTTTTGAAATTTCATTTAACCACAAAATAAATTTTGAAGTTTCAGAAACCATAAAAATTATCTAATTTCTTTTGGCTCTGCTCTTTTGATACTAATTTTATCAAAATCTTTGTCATAAGAAACAATAATTACTTTCTTTTGAAAAATTGCTGGATTGGAAGCAATCAAGGCATCAACAAATTTTACATTCTTTTTTTGAAAGATCTCTAAAGCAAGTCTAGGATTAAATTTATCTACAACCTTTAAGGCTTTCAAATTTATAATACTTTCTAAGGCGGTAATTACTTTTTGTTTTTCAAAATTGTAAAAACTTTCTAAAACCCACTCTATCTCGCTTAAAACAAGAGAAGAAGTAAAGACTGAAATTTTATTTTGACGAACCAAATTTAAAATTTTGGAACATTCTTTAAAGGTTTCTTCGTTCTCTTTAACTAAAACTCTAAGAAAAATATTGGTATCAATAAAATAAACCATTTTTATCTAGGCTTTTGCATTTTTCCCATCATTTCTCTAATTGTCACCGGATTAACAATCTTCCTTTTGGGTTTAAAACTTCCTGCCAAATCTAAGATATCGGGAGCAGACTTTATTCTAATTTCTTTCTTTCTTTTTTCGAACTCAATCTCTAATTTCCTTCCTGTTCTCAATTTCAAAATTTCCCTAATTTCTTTAGGGATGGTAATCTGTCCCTTTCGTGTAATTGTAGTTTGGTAAGGCATAAAGTTAAAAGATTACTTAAATTTTAATTCTTACTTTTATAATAATTCTTACCAATTGACTTGTCAAGTCTATTTACTAATTACCTCTTTTATTTTTTCAACGATTTCGGGGTTGGCCAAGGTGGATAAATCTCCTAATTCCTCTTTGGTCCATATTTTCTTTAAAATTCTCCTCATAATTTTACCCGACCTCGTTTTTGGCAAATCTTCAACTAAATAAACTTCTTTTGGCAAGGCAATGGGACCAATTTGGTTTCTTATTTCTTCTATCACTTCTTTTTTAATTTCTTCTTCGCTCTTTTTCCCTTTGTAAACCACGAAGGCTATTGGTACTTCCCCTTTAATTTCATCTGGAATTCCAATTACCGCCGATTCAGTAATTTCTGGATCAAAATTTATCGCCGCCTCCAATTCCCCAGTAGATAATCTATGCCCGGCAACCTTAATTACATCATCTACCCTGCCCAAAATTCTAATTAATCCATTTTCATCTTTTAGAGCAGCATCGGAAGTAAAATAAACCCCGCCAACTTGCCCTGAGCCTGCCGAAGGGTATTGGCTCCAATAAGTTTCTTCATACTTTTTTTGATCTTTGTAAATTCCCCTGAGCATTCCTGGAGAAAATGGTGGCAAAATGACCAAATTCCCCCTCTCCCCAAATTTGCAAGAATTTCCTTTCTCATCAAAAATATCAACATTTATTCCTGGAAATGGTAGACCAGTGAATGCCGGTCTAAATGGTCCAACTCCTGGCAGAGAAGAAATTATTATTCCACCGGTCTCAGTCTGCCACCAAGTATCAACAATCGGGCATCTTTTCTTTCCAATCTTTTCATAATACCAAAGCCAAGTCCCTTCATCAATTGGTTCTCCGACAGATCCCAAAACTCTCAAATCCTCGAATTTATATTTTGAAATTAAATTTTCATTCTGTTTAAACATCCGAATTGCGGTTGGAGCAGTGTAAAAAATTGAAACTTTATATTTTTCAATAATTTTTGCCCATCTATCAGGATTGGGAAAATCAGGCACTCCTTCAAAAATTAAAGTTGTAATTCCGTTGAGTAAGGGAGAATAAACTGTATAGGTGTGGCCGCTTACCCAACCAATATCTGCCATCGACCATAAAATCGAGTTTTCATGAAAATCGAAAACCCATTTTCCTGTCCAATAGGCAAAGACTGTATATCCTCCAATTGTATGATAAATGGGCAAGAATTCTCCTGTTGTCCCACTTTCTGGAAGGATAAAAAACGGATCCTCTGAATCCAAAATTTCTGCCGGGCAGAAATCGTTTTCATTCTTAATTAAATCATGCCACCACAAATCCCTATCTTTTTGCCAGAAAATTTTATTTCTAGCCCGTCTCACTACAATCAATTTTTCAATCTTCATTCCTTTTATTCCTTCATCAGCTTTTTCTTTTAAATCGATAATTTTTCCTCGACGATAATATCCATCGGCGGTAATTAAAATTTTTGCATTAGAAATTTGAAGCCTTTTTTTCAATGCCTCTGATGAGAAAGCAGAAAAGCAAACCAAATGGATTGCTCCGATTCTAGCACAAGCTAGCATTGAAATTATCGTTTCTGGAATCATTGGCAGATAAATTCCTACTCTATCCCCTTTTTTCACTCCCAATTTCTTTAAGGCGTTGGCAAGTTTATTTACCTCTTTGAAAAGTTCTCCATAAGTTATTTTCTTTTCTTTTTCCTCAATTGGTTCTGGTTCCCAGATTAAGGCGGTTTTATTTTTTATTTTCTCCCAACCTAAAGAATTTTTTTCGAAAATATTAGAAGTAATATTTATTTTTCCATCTAAAAACCACTGAAAATAAGGTCTATTCTCGCCTTTGGCGAGACGACCTCTATAGAGCCGGGCTCTCGAGCCATAGGCCGTCCCGAGCTTTGCTCGGGAATAGGGAGGATTATGTTCAAATGCTTTTTTCCACTTTTTAAACCAAAAAAGCTCTTTAGCTAATTTCTCCCAAAATAAAATCGGATCTTTTGCCGCCTCTTGATAAATATTTTTATCTTTAATCACGGCCTTTTCTTGGAATTTTTTTTCAGGAAAATACAAATTTTCTTTTTTAATCATACCTCGTAGAAGAATTTCGAATGAAAATTTCTTCGAAATTTTCTTTATTTGCCTCGCAGAGGCATTTCGAAATTTCTCTACGGGGCATATTTTTAAATTATACCCCAAATAAAAAATCGGGGCAAAGCCCCGATTAAACTGATTTCAGTTTTTTCCCAATTTAAAGTCTACTTTTTTTCTTTTTTCGAGCTAATTCCCACTCTCTAATTCCAATTACGATTAAACCTATCAAGCAGAAAGTTGCTAAAATTACCATCCAAGCCGTTTCCCGTATCACTCCCGCACTAGCCAAAAGCAGGGGACCCAATCTTTCTCCGGGCACTCTTTCTTCAGGAGGAATAGTAACTATTCCTCCTTCAGCTGGAGCAGCTCCTTCTGGAATAAATCCTTCGGGTTTTTCAATTGCTCCTTCTGCAGGTGCTTCTGCAGGTGCTTCTGCGGGTGGAATTTCAATTATTTCCTCTCCGGACGGTATCCCACCAGCTCCTGGTTGAGGAGTAACTACTTCCTCACCTGCTTTAGTCACTCCCTGAGTAGTAAAACTATATTCTTGGCTGCTAACGGCCAAAGAACCTTGGGAAACTGTTCGATAATAATAAGTAGTGCCGGAACTCAAACCATAAATAGTGACTGAGTGACCGGTTACTTTTTCTAAACCACTGTCATCGCCTTCTTTTGAATAAGCATAACCATATTTAGGAGAACCGGCATTTAAATCAAATCTTCCCGGGACAGTGTCATAAATCACCTGACTGGTTGAGAAATAAGAAGTTGTCCAGGTGATGGTGACACTATTTTCTCCAATGTTTGAGATTCTAACTGACTCGGGCGGAATAGTAAGGCCTAAAATTAAACCACCGCCACTAATAACAGGAACTGGATTTTGAGATATAGTGTATGTAGCAAATTTAGTGAAGTGTTTGGTCCAAACCACCAAATCCGAACCGACATCGATTTTACAATCACCTTCCGGCAGTAAAGCATCACCTGCCGACTGGCTATTCTCTGAACAAACCGAATCAATAAAAGTAAATACTCCGCTTCTTGAATAACCGACATTCTTACCGGCCTGCCCGGGCAATAAAATTCTCACTGCTTTATCAAAGACCAGTTTTACATCGCCGTATCCGATTTCAATTACCGATGAAACGCTGGCAGTTTGATCGGACCCGACCGGCACCGACACAGAAGAGTTGTCTTTAACGGTCGGAGAATTTATCGTTCCATTCCAGCCAGTAGGAGCGGTTACGGTGGTATCGGCCGGTATGTTCACTATGACCGGGTCACTCGATATGGAAGTATTGGCGTTGATTGATATCTGCGGAAGAAGCGCGGTAGCAGAAGTCCCGTCATCACTTATCAAAGAATTGACGTTAATTGTCGCGTCGCTGACCGAACTAGGGATATTGATGGTTGTTTCGGAATTATTGCTATTATTTATGACAACTTCTTTCTGTTCTTCGGTAACGTTGGTGCTAGATGAAGCCATAACCTGACTCTCGGACAATTTCGTGTAAATCATTTCATCGCTGGCAGAATTATTAGCATTATCAGTGACGGTTAATTTTAATTTATACTCCCCGGCGATAGTTGCAGAAACTGATGGATTCAAAATTGTATTGTCGCTAAACGTTACTTCGCCTGGTCCGGAAACTTTTTCCCACAAATAACTCTTTATGCCGGAAGCATCCGTAGCAGAAGAGTCGCTAATTGTTATATCGGCTGATGCAGCTATATTTGGTCCTGCGCTTACGGTCGGCACTGTGGTGTCAGGCGCTGCAGAAACATTAACTGTTCTGGTCACTTCAATCGCGGGATTAAGAGCGGCATCTGAAACATTGTAAGTAATTGTGTAAGTGCCCACTACATTTGTATCAACTGGATTGACTGCAACAATGTTAGCAGAAATATCTCCATCAACATTGTCTGAGGCAGTGGCTCCGGCATCGTTGTATGAATCGCCGACAGTAAGATTGACTGTTGCTGATCCTATTAAAGTAATGACTGGTGCTGTGGTGTCAGAAGCTGGTGGAGTTGAATTCACGTTAACTGTTCTGGTCACTTCAATCGCGGGATTAAGAGCTGCATCGGAAACATTGTAGTAAATCGTGAAAGTGCCTGGAGCGGATGTATCGATTGGTAAACCAGTAACAGCGATATTGTCTGTAATGTCGCCATCGACATCATCAAAAGCGGTCGCACCGGCATCGGTGTATGGATTGCCAACAGTAAGATTGACCGTGGCATCGCCAAGCCGGGTGATAACTGGAGCGGTCGTATCTTGAACCGTAACTGTTCTGACAACTTCTAAAGCAATATTGCTATGAATGTCGGTTTTATTGTAAGTAACATGGTAAACTCCGACGACTGCGGTATTGATAGTGTCGCCGCCGATGTTAGCCGCGCCACTGCCATCAACTATATCCGTCCAAGTGGCTCCGGCTTCGGTGTAAGTGCTGCCCATTTCAATAGTCAAATATTGGTCGCCGTTTAAAGTAATTATTGGCTTAGTGGTATCTTGCACTATTATATTAAAACTGCTTGTGGCAGTGTTGCCAGCCGCATCAGTTGCAGTACAAGTTACTGTTGTTGTACCTAATGGAAAAGTAGAATCAGACATTGGGGTGCATGTCGGTGTCAATGGACCTGAAACCGTGTCAGATGCTGATGCAGTAAATGTAACAGTAGCTCCTGATGAAGACACGGCTTCTTGAGTAATGTCAAGTGGTACTATTAATGTTGGGGGCGTAGCATCCTGAACCGTTATTGTAAAGCTTCCTTCGGCAACATTGCCCGCCGTATCAGTGGCGGAACAATTTACTGTGGTATCCCCTATCGGGAATATTAAACCGGAACTGATCGAACAGTTTACAGAAACTGTGTCATCAATTGCATCCACTGCAGAGGCCGAATATGTAATAGTGGCTCCGCTGGGCCCGGTCGCCTCTTCTGTAAAATCGCTTGGTATGCTTAAAACAGGAGCATCATTATCTTTAATAATAATATTGAATCCTTTAGAAGATGAATTCCCATGGCTATCGGTCGCAGTACACGTTACAGGAGTTGTTCCTAATGGAAATGTTGATTCCGAAGCAGGTGAACAATTTACAGGCACTGATTCGTCAACCAAATCAGTGGCAGAGGGTATTGTATAAACCACCACTATCCCCTCGGGACTGATAGCTCCTAATGTTATATCAGAAAGAGAATCTGTAATTTCCGGTGGAGTAGTGTCTTGAATTATGACATTAGAAGTAGCAGTTGCGATGTTTTCCGAAACGTCGGTTGCTGTCCAAGTAACTTCGGTGGTCCCTACTGGGAAAGAATGAGGTTCATAAGTAATTACTGGATCAGGGTCAGCAATATCTTCGGCGGTAGCCGGAGTTAATTCCTCCGGCTCGGTTAGGAGTCCAGTTGCTTCAAAAGTTTGCTCTTCCGGAGGAGTAATTGAAGGTGGGGTTGTATCAATTATTGTCACGGTTTGTGTCGCTGTAGCGCTGTTTTCTGAAGCATCAGTTGCTGTCCAGGTAACTGTGGTTGTACCAAGTAGGAAGAGTTCTGGAGCATCATTGGTGACGGATGGTTCGGGGTCAGCAACATCTGAAACTGTTGGTGTTCCTAAACCAAGCTCACCTTTAATAGTTGATTCTACTCCATTAGCTTCCTGGGTAATATCAGCGGGTGCTATGATATTTGGCGCCGTAATGTCTACAATGGTAATGTTTTGAGTTGCGGTTGCGCTATTACCCGCGTGGTCAGTCGCTGTCCAAGTAACGGCTGTTGCACCTACCGGATAAGCCTCTAAATCATTATTTGTAACTATTGGATTTGCATCAAGATTGTCAGAAACAACTGGCGAACCTAACAACACAGAAGTCGCAGGCCCGGTTGCTTCCTGTATTATATCGTCAGGAGCAATAATAGTTGGAGGAGTATTATCAATTGTGAAAACAGAGTTTGAGTCATCTTGTCCAGTAAGCTGACCGTCCGACGCTATCACTCTTATTTTATAATTATTTCCATCTGCCGTTGCAGTCGTATCCCAAGAAAAAGAACCGTCATTTGCTTCGCCTGTCGCTATATCTGTCCAAATTACTCCATCTGTACTTTTTTGTGTCGTTATAGTTAGAGTGTCGCCATCGGGGTCATCAGCGGTCCATATTATAGCTTGCGTTCCTTTCCATTTTTCTCCACCATTTGGAGAAGTCACAGTCATGGTCGGAGGTTGGTCAGGTTGACCTACCGCAAAATCGCTGAAAGAATTAATACCCGTGGCTTGAGTGCTTACGCCTGTTCTCGTACCTGCAGTGGTTGAATTCCATGTGCCGTTGCTAAAGCGCCTGACCACGAAATTACTCGTGTTGGCGCCATCTGGAACGTCATCAGTAAGAAATGTCAAAGTTAATTTATAGGTGCGGGTACCAAGGGCTGCTCCCGCTGGAACTAGCGTCCAACAGCGGTTGATACTCTTTGCAGGACTGAGACCGCTACCCGAGAAATTATCGCATCCTGATCCAATAGTTGAGGCAATGAGTCCGCCCGCGATTGCGCCCCCCGATCCATATTCATCCACATCAATAAGTAATGGCGTGTATGCCGACGTCGTCCCTACGTGATAAGTAATCACGGGGGTACCGGTCGGTATATTCATCTGCAAGTTACCGACCACATGACCGCTGGTGTGCGTCACAGTTCCACCCGCTGAGATGATGACTTTATTGTTTCCTGTAGTAATATTACCGCTGGTCAAGGTAAGAATATGATTGATAGTTTCGTTATTATTTATATTGAGACCGTTGCTATTATTGAGAGTTAAATTATAGAAAGTCGTAGCGCCAGTCATGGTTTGGGCGCTTGTACCGCTTAACGTGACTGTGCCGCTCCTTTGTGTGAAGGTGCCACTGTTGCTCCAGTCACCTTTTACAACCAAACCATAGTTGCCGCCGCTGCTGACATCCAATGTCGTGCTACTTCCAATAGTAAGGTTTCCATTGACAGTTATAGCACCACCGAGTGTTTTGGTACCGCTACCGCTGGTTATCAGGTTATTGTAGCTTCCGAGAGCGGCAGTTATAGTTTGATTCCCTGATTTGTTGTATTCAACGGTCCCCGTGCCGGGCGTCCACGTACCTAAATCAGTAACACTAATGGTACCACCAATGCTTAACGTGCCGCCGGCCGACATATCAATACTACCTTTCCCGTTATTATCTATATTTAGGGCAGTAGTCACTGTAACCTTTGTACCAGCATTAAACAACAATGTCCCGCTGGTGCTCCTATCACCCAATTCAATAATTTTGGCCGTGCCGTTGGTCACATCAACCGTCAGCGTAGCTCCATTTTTTACAGTCACCGTATCTGCATTGGTGGGCTGGGGGTTTAATGCACTCCAACTCGTGTTACTTGTCACGGTTATTGTTGTCGTCGCTAAAGCCGTTCCGCTAAACACAAAAAAACCGCTCACGACTAAAATTGCGGTTAAAGCAACTGAAAAAACTTTTTTAAAATTCTTTGCGGAAATATCGTTTGTCATGTTTTTTTATTTTTGGACTTTAAAGTCCAAGTTCTACTAGCTTAACTTAACTTTGTAAAAAGTCAAATTCTATTTTTTAATTTAGCATACCATCGAACTTTTGTCAAGTCCGTGTTATGTTGTTTTGCCCTCCCTTACTCGTTACAATTTTTTACCTACAAATTCGGCAAACTCAGCTAACCTTTGAGTAGTTTCAAAAATTCCTTCTTAGTTAATCCAGCCTGTTTAATAATATTAAGCAAAGTTCCCTTAGGAATATCTCGACCTTCGTGGATTGGTATTACAATTCTTTTATTATTTTTAGCCAAAATTAAATGGCTTCCCTTTTTCCTCCTCGGTTGGAAGCCAAGCTTAAGCAGAATTCTTAAAACCTCGTTGGTTTTCAAAATTGGTAATTTAT
>Ga0315280_10005702_pt1 | contig 17610 bp, 10 predicted proteins | sample YL17G06_40_MG_FD_203697 | JGI IMG/M metagenome (GOLD analysis project Ga0315280, IMG submission 203697) | Sediment microbial communities from Yellowstone Lake, YNP, Wyoming, USA - YL17G06_40 | ecosystem: Environmental > Aquatic > Freshwater > Lake > Sediment | place: USA: Wyoming | collected...
GCTCGCGCCGCAGGGCCGCGCCCGGCCGGGTCGGCGCGGCCTGGCGGCGGTCCTCGTGGCAGCCGATGCAGCTCCGCTGCTCCCCCGGCTGGAGCTGCACCACCGAGCGCATCCGCTGGACCTCGTTGAGGTCCTTGTCGAGGGCCTGGAGGTAGAGGGTCTTGCCGGCCGGAGCGAGGAAATTCGCCGAGCCGTCCTCTTCCACCGGCGCCAGGCCCCAGGGGGCCTTGGCCACGTAGGACGGCCAGCCGAACGGACCGCTCACCAGGTCCACCGGCGCGGCGTAAAAGTGCATGAACGGCTCGTGGTCCTTGCGGTATTGGCCGTCGGGCATTTGCTCCAGTCCGGCGCGGACCTCCTCGACCACGCGGAGGTACTTGATCGATCCCCGCCGCACCGCCGGCTCCAGCCCGCGGTAGACGTCGGCCAGAATGAACTGGCCCAGCGGCTGATTATCGGCCAGCTCCACGGGACCCGGCTGCGGGGCCAGGACCGGCGGCGGCACCACCGCCCGGTACGGCGTCGGGCACATGCTCCCGATCACCAAATCCTGGTAGAGCGGCTCCCGGTTGCCGTAGCGGTCGATCACGTACAGGCCGAACTGCCGCCGTGGGGCGTGCGACACCAGCACGTAATCGCGGGCGATCGGCACCGGGTCGCGGAAACACTCTTCGTCCGGCCACATCCCCGGCCAGGGAACCTCCGGGGTGATGCTGCGGATCGCCTGGGGATTGAACCGCCCCCGGCTGGTGTCCACCAGGGCGATCGGGCCGTTCAGGTCGCCGAAGTGCGAGATCAGCGTGCAGCAGATCTCTTTGGTGGCCGGCACCTCCCGGCCGTTCGCGTAGCCGTTGGGCTGGATGATCGTGTTGCCGAACACCAGCTCGGGCATCGTGCCGTCGGGCCGGATCGTCCAGAGGGTGTGGCTGAAGTCGGCCCCCTTGTCGATGTACTCGGAGCGGGTCCAGATCAATCGGCCGTCGCTGGTGACCGAGGGCCCCCACTCGCTCAAATTGGCGTAGGAGAGCGGCCGGATGTCCCGGCCATCCGCGTCCATGCGGAACAGCACCGCCGCCTGCGGCCGCCAGCAGAGGTAGCGGGACTTGCAGCGGCTGGAGATCATCGCCAGGCCGCCGTCGGGCAACGGGCAGGGCCAGTAGTCGTGGAACGGACCGCTGGTGAGCTGCTCCAGGCCGCTGCCGTCGGGGTTCATCGCCATCACGTGGAAATAGCCCTCCGGCGAGGGCCGGTAAGCAAAGTAGACCTTGCTCAAGTCGAAGTTGGCCATGGGGTCCCGGGCGATGCCGCGCTCGGAGTCGAACAGTTCCGTGAGCCGGGCCTCGCGGGGCTCCAGCCGGCCGCCGCGGCGGGGAGTGTCGAGCCGGTAGATCCCGCCGCCGGGCCGCCACGGCGAGTCGAGCATCACGCTGTAGTTGTGCGACGGCTCGTAGGCGTGCCGCTTGACGAAGAGGACCCGCTCCAGCGGGGCCAGGTCCGGATCGCGGAGCACGAGCCGCCGCTTGGCCAGCCGGGCGTCGAAAACCGCCCGGCGCTCGGCGGCGCGGTCGGGCCGCTCGGCCGACAGCAGTGCCTCGTGCCGCCTGCCGAGCGCCGCCAGCTCGTCCCGCTCGGCCCGCACGTCGAGCCCCTTGGCCGCCAGCCGGCGGAGCATGTCGTCCATCAAGGCCAGCGTCCGTTCGAGGGGATCATAGCGGAACAGGTGCAAGACGTAGCCCTCGCCCTCTTCGTCTTCGAGCTTCAGGTCGAGCTGCGGGCCGATCGGGCCGCTGGCGGCGGGGATCGCCAGCAAGCGCGACTCTCCGGGGGCCAGCGACAGGGTTTCGCCCGACGGCAGGCCGCCAGTCCGGAGCTTGACCGGGTGCCCGCCGTCGGGGACGCTCAAGCGGACCGGGAACTTCCCGGCGACGCACGGGCCGGCTTGGGCCACGGCCCAGGGGGCGAAGACGAAATGGACGGGCCGGCCCGAGGCCGGCGTGTGCTTGCCCCCCATGCCTAGCCCGACGCGGAGCCCCAGCGTGCGGCAATCGGCGAACCACTCCAGCGGCAGGCGGACCTCGCAGGCCGAGAGGTCGCCGCTTAGGGCCCCGTCGACGGGCGTCGAGCGCTTGAGCTTCGCCCCGCCGCTCTCGGGGTCGTAGACGTTGAAGACCAGTCCCTTCTCGCCCAACGCGAGCACGCCGCACCCTTCGCCGTCGCTGCGGGAGATCGCGGCCAGGTGACTGCTGAGGAGCCGGTCGGCGCGGATCGCCAAGAAAAGATCGTCTCCCTTCCAGCCCGCGGTCACGGCGGTCTCGACCAGCGGCCCGCCCTGGAAATCGTCGGGATCGGCCACGCGGACCACGCCCCGGGAGGCCCCGTCCCAGCAGGGGTCGTCGAGCGCGCCGTCGAGCTTCGGGGCTTGGGAAAGGGGCGCCAGCGGCAGGCGGTCGTCGCCCACGTGCCGCGGGTACTGCTGGACCCGGCCGTTGTACGGCACCAGCCGCGGGCTGAGGTCCGCGCGGCCGTAGGTCTTCAGCCAGGCGTGCTCTTCGCCCAAGATGGCGTAGCGGAGCAGCTCTTCGGCGTCAGCGGCCGCTCGGGCCAGGTGCGACTTGGCCTCCAGCACCGCCCGGAGCCGCTCCGCCGGGATCGGCTCCTGCTGCCCGTAGACCTCGATTTCGTCGATGCGGGCCTCCATGGCGCTGGAGCCGTCGATGGCGATGCGGACCCATCGGGCCTGGACCGGCGGGAAGGCAAACGGCGTGCGGGTGTGGACCGGCGGCCCGCCGGAGTGCCGGTAGACCGCCTTCCACTGCGGCGCGGCGCTTTGGCGATCGTGCTCGGTGGCCACGAGGATCGAGAACTTGGTCGCCGCACGGTCGCTGAACTGCCGCGAGTCGTCGCTGGCGAAGGCGACCTTCCAGACCCAGTACACCCCGCCCAGGTCGATCTCCGCCCAGGAGGGCTCGCCGGCGCTAATCCAACTGTGCCCGTTACCGGCCAGGCCGTCGTTGAGGTGCGGGACCTGGTGGATCGCGTAGCCGGCCAGGAGCGAGGAGGCCGCGGCCCTGGCCTTCGGCCCGAGCGCGAGGTTGGAAAACCCCAGCTCGTCCTTCGCCGGGACTTTGAGGTCCCCGACGGGTGCGGACGGGGCGATCGAGCCGTCCGCGTTTCGCCGGGGGGGAGGAGGCGGTGGGGGGACAACGCCGGCAAAACCCTCGGCCTGGCGCCGCAGCGCGACCGGCACCAGCTTGCCCCGCACCTTGCCGACGCTCCGCCAATCCCGCCCGTTGTCGGAGAACTGGACCTCGAACTCCAGCGGCGTGCGGTCGGCGTAGACGCGGTTGCGGTCCCGGGAGAAGACGACCTTGCACACCCGGGCCGGTTTGGGCAGCTCGATCTGGGCCCAGCACTGCCCCTCCTGGCCGGCGACCCAGCTAAAGTCGTTGCCGTAGCGGCCGTCGTTGAGGTGCTCGACGGCGTGCTGCGGGAAGCCGGTGATGCACGAGGAGGCCGCCGCCTTGGCCCCGGTCTTGGCCAGGGCGAGGTTCTTCTTTCCGCCGGGCCCGTAGACCTCCAGTTCGTCGATCGCCGCCGCAGTGCCGGAAGTCACGGCGATCGAAAGCCGCACCAGCCGGGCCTCCTGGGCGGGAAACTCGATCGCGTTGGGGCGGTCGGAGCGGATCGCCATTTCGGCGGCCTGTCCGCCCGTCGTGCAACTCCAGGCGGTGCACCACCCGGCCAGCACAGCCACACGGCGCCACCACTGACGTTGATCGCGGGTCGGGATCATGACTGGCAGTCCTCCCTGAAGCTTAAGCGAGCCGCACGCCGTAGTTTGCTACGTCTGCCGAAGCGAGCCGTTGACACCTGACGTGGTGCACTCCATTATGCATCGGACGGCAGGCCCCACCTACCCCACTACAGGACTGGATCGCTCCCGCCAGCCATCCAGGCCGAGGAATCCCGCGTCCAGAGGTGCTATCATGACCGCATCCTGCCGAGGGCTCGCCGGGTCGATCGTGGGAGCAACGTTGGCCGCGCTGTCGGCTTTCTCGTCGGACCCGGCGGCCAAGGGAGCCAGCATGGATCAGGTCAAGATCGAGAAGGATCGCTTCGGCGTGACCGCCGACGGGAAGGCGGTCGACCGCTACACGCTCCGCAACGGCCGGGGGATGATGGTGCGGCTCATCGAATTTGGGGCGGCGGTCACGGAGTTGTGGGTCCCCGACCGCAACGGCCGGGCGGAGGACGTGGTCCTCGGCTTCGACAACCTGGCCGGCTACGAAAGCCCGCAGAATCCCTACTTCGGGGCAACCGTCGGCCGCGTGGCGTTCCGGATCACCGAGGGGAAGTTCGTCCTGGATGGGCAAACCTATCGGCTCTCGCTCAACGTCCCCCCGCATCACCTCCACGGCGGCGCGCGGGGGTTCAGCCGGGTCGTGTGGAAGGCCGAGCCGCTTTCCGGCGGGCCCGCCCCGGCGGTGAGGTTCCGCTGCCAAAGCCCCGACGGCGATCAGGGCTACCCCGGCCGGCTCGACGCCGCCGTGGTCTACACCCTCACCGACCGCAATGAGCTGGCGATCGAGTACTCGGCGACCGCCGACCGGCCCACCCCGGTCAATCTCACCCATCACAGCTACTTCAACCTCGCCGGCGCGGGCCGTGGCGACGTGCTCGGGCACGTGCTTGAGTTAAAGGCTTCCCGCTACACGCCGCTGGATGAGAAGAAGATCCCCACCGGCGAGATCGTGACGGTCAACGGCACTCCCTTCGACTTCCTCAATCCCACGGCAATCGGCGCGCGGATCAAGCCGCAAAGCGAGGTTGCCGACGGCTACGACTTGAGCTACCTGGTGGACCGCCGGGCGGACGAGGCAGGCTTGAAGGAGGCGGCCACGTTCCGCGAGCCGACCAGCGGCCGCGTTTTGGAGGTCTTTTCCACCCAGCCGGCGATCGTCCTTTACACCGGGAACTACCTCGACGGCACGCTCCGCGGCAAGGGCGGTAGGGTCTATCCCAAGCACGCCGGCGTCTGCCTGGAAGCCGCCCACCTGCCCGACTCGGTCAACCGGCCCGCGTTCCCGTCCGTGATCCTCCGGCCGGGCCAGGCGTACCATCACCGGTGCGTTTACCGGTTCTCGGCGGAATGAGGAAAACCAAAGAACCGCAGAGGCGGAGAGGCGGAGCGGCAGAGAGGCAGGCAGTCGTAGGGCGGCAGGCCGACCAGGAGGCTGACGACCAGGAAGGAGAGACGGTGCGCGGGGTTGGGAGAAGTCAGCTTCGCACCGGGCAGGAACGCGCCGGCCCGTTGATACTTGTATTTGACAACGAGGTTGCGGCCCCTGGGCTTAATGCGGCGGGCGGCGCGGGCCGCTACGCCCTGAGGTCGAAACGAGGTTTGAGCCGGGCGAAGTTCGCCTCGTGGATGGCCAGTCCGAAGCCCGGCGCGTCGGGCACGCTGCACCTGCCGCCGGCGATCCGGTAGCCCTCGGCCACGAGCACGTCGCTGGCCAGCGGGTCGTGCTCGGCGCGGAAGAAGTTGCCGATCGCCCGGCCCACGTGCAACTGCATGGTGAAACCTACCAGCGAGCCCCAGTTGTGCGGGCCGACGAGGATCCCCTCGGGCCGGGCCATCTCGGCCTCCCGCAAGATCCCCTCGACGCCGAAGGCGTTCATGTCGGCCTGGAGCACGTCGATCGCCTTGGCCGCGATGAAGGGCTTGAAGACCTCCAGGTCGTGCTGGGTCTCGCCGTCGGCCAAAAGCGTTTTCCAGCCCCGCGAGGCGATCAGCCGCTTCAATTCCAGGCAGTCCGGGACCCGCTCGGGGAACAGCTCTTCAACGAACAGCAGGCCGGCGCCGCCGGCGCGGTCGAGGAAACCCTTGGCCCCGGCCAGGTCGTAGCCGTTGTTGGCGTCGGCGCCCAGGAGCACCTCGCTTCCCGCGTGCCGGCGGACGAGGCGAACGACCTCGACATCGCGGGCATCGCCGGCGGCGCGTTCCATCCACTTGGCGCCGCGGCCGACCTTGATCTTGAAGGCCCGGTGGCCCGCGCGGAGGCCCGTGTCGATCTCCTCCTTGAAGCGGTCCTGCCAGCGATCGGCGTACTGGGGCAGCAGGTCGGCGAAGTAGATCGAGCCGTCGTAGACCGGCACCCGCTCCGGCCCCCGTCCGCCGAGAAGGTCGTAGACCGGCCGCTTGAGCAGCTTTCCGGCGAGGTCCCAAAGGGGCATCGTCTGGCTGCCCAGGGGGCCTCCGATCCGGGGGGCCGCCCCGTCGAAGCCCTTGAAGGGATTGCCCCCCAGCAGTTGCGCGAGGGCCTCTTTGTCGGCGCGGCAATTGCCCAGCCCCTCGACGCCGGCATTGGTGAACAAGCGGACCATGCGGTCGCGGGAGGAGTCGCCGTGGACCTCCAACTGGGAGTTCTTGCCGGCGAGCTTCGATCGCTGCGTGGGGAGGTCGAAGCCAAGAATGCGGGTGACTTTGAGGTCGCGGGGCAACTGGGCTGCCCGGACCAGTCGGCCCAACAACAGCGATGCCCCGGCCGCTACGAATTGACGACGCTGCATGGTCTTCCTCCTCGGGGTCTGAAGGGGCTGGCTGCTACACGTCGAGGGTGTATCCCTGGCGGTAGACCGGCTTGATGAGCGGCTCGAGCCCCTGGACGTTCTTGGCCTGTAGTTTCTCGGCGTCCCACTCGATCTTTTCGCCTTGGGCGGCCTTTTCTCCGGCGAAGGTGGTGTTGATCTTGTCGGCCGCCCAGACGGCGAGGTTGCCCAGGAGCACGATTTCGGCCAGTGGGCCGGCGTAGGCGGGGAAGTTGGACATCGCCGGCTCGCCCCCGCGGATCGCCCGGACCCATTCCTCGAAGTGGCCGGGGGACTGGGGGAAGTCGACGTCGACCGGCTTGGCGCCGTCGAGCAAGGTCCCGTAGCCCCAGAGCCGCCCTTTCTCGCCGACGATCAGCTTGCCTTCCCGGGGCCCCTCGCCGGCCTTTGCGTCGGCGGTTCTTGCCTTCTTGCCTTCTCGCCGCTTGGCGCCCTCTTTCTTGGCGGCCCGCGGCTTCGCTGCGGGCTTCTGGCCGCCGACGCCTTCGAGCAGCTCGGCCGGCGGTCTCTTGCCGCCGTCGTACCAGATCATCTTCAGGACAGGGCGGGCCGCGGTGGCGGGAAACTCGTAGGTCACGATCGACCAGGCGGGGTAACTGTCCCGGTTGTGCCCGGAAGTCACAGCCTGGACCGAAACCGGGTTGCGCAGCTCGAGCCCGCGGAAGGCCATGTTGATCTCGTGGCAGCCCATGTCGCCCAGGGCCCCGGAGCCGAAGTCCCACCAGCCGCGCCACACGAAGGGATGGTAGACCTTCGTGCCCTTGAAGCGGCCCTCCAGGTAGGTGTCCTTGTACGGCCGCGCCGGCGCGGCCGCGAGCCAGAGGTTCCAGTCGAGGTATCCCGGAACCGCGTCTTCGCCGGCGGGACGGTCCTGCCCTTGCGGCCAGATCGGCCGGTTGGTCCAGATGTGCACTTCCTTGACCGCCCCCAGCACGCCGGCGCGGAGCCAGGCGGCCGCCTTCCGCAGCGAGGAATCGGCGGTGCCCTGGTTCCCCATCTGCGTGGCGACCTCCTTTTGCCGGGCGACCTGGGCCATCAGCCGGGCTTCGTAGACGGTCCGCGTGAGCGGCTTCTGACAGAAGCAGTGCTTTCCCATCCGCATGGCCATGAGTGCCGCGGGGGCGTGGGTGTGGTCGGCCGTGCTCACGGTCACCGCGTCGATGCCCCGGCCCATCTCGTCGAGCATCTTGCGGAAATCGGCGTATCGCTTGGCCTTGGGGAATCGTTTCTCGCCGGCGTCGTTGAGGCGCTTCTCGTCGACGTCGCAGACGGCGACCATCCGGCCGAACCGGCCCGCATCGTTGGAGTCGCTGGCGCCTTTGCCGGCCACCCCGATGCTGGCCATGGCGATCTGCTCGTTGGGCGAGGGGCTCTCGGCCGCCTGGACTCCGCCGGCCACCCAGTAACCGATCCCGATTCCCGCGGTGGTCTTGAGGAACTCACGACGACTGTTGTGGCCTGGCATGGCGATTCTCCCTGCGGGTTGTGTGGTGGTGGGTCAGAACGGGCTGGACACGTCGCCGACCGGATCGCCGCACGCCTTCGGCGCGGCGGCTAAACAATCGCGGCTGTCGGCTTGGGCGGGAAACCAACCACCCGCCGTTATAGCTCTCCACCGGCGCGGCGACAACCCGCCGGGGCCGGCTCAGCGGACGATTTGGATCCGGTTCGTTGCTTTGCCGACGCGGACCTTCTCCAGCGTGACCAGGCCCAAGCGGTCGGCTTTCGCCTCCCCCTGCTGGACCGTGGGGCCGCCGCCCAGCGGGGCGTTGGTCCAGCGGACCGTCTGGCCCGGCCGGGGCTTGAATTGCTGCAAGCGGCGGGGCGTGACGTCGACCGTGCACTCGTCCTTCGGGGCCTTGGCGATCAACCCCAGGGTGATCTCCCAGCGATCCGGCCGGTCCACGAGGTCCTTGGTCTGCCAGAAGAGGTAGAGGTTCGCCTGGCCCTGCGGGTCGCCGTCGGCGGGGCGGCCGTTGCCGGGCCGGTCGTCGAGACTGCACCGCGTGAGGGCCGGCAGGCTTTGATCGGTCCGCAGGTCGATGGGGATCACGCGCTCTTCGAGCGTCACCGGCATCAAGGCCCGCTGGCCGTGCCCGCCTTGCCCCCAGACGAAGACGTGCGGCCGATGGGTCTCCTGCAAGGCGCGGAAGAACTCGACCGCCTGCGGCCAGCCGATCCCGCCGTCGTTCTTCCCGTTCGAGAAGGTCACCAGCCCGATCTCCTTCTCGGGGTACTTCCGCAAATACCAGGCGTCGTTGAAGTAGTCCCAGACGGGCGTGCCGTCCTCGAACCGCACGTTCCACTCCGGCTCGCCGAAGACGCCCGCATAGGAGCCCTTGAACTGCGGCGATTGGGCGGGAATGTGCACCCCGACCCAGGAAACCCCCCAGGCGATCCGCTCCGGACAACGGATGGCCATCATCGGCGCGCCCGCGCCGCCCATCGAGCTGCCGGCCACGTGGGTCCGCGCGAGGTCGATCTCCCAGCGGGTGGTCATCCAGTCGAGGAAGGAAAGGAGCCGCCGCTGGGTGTACGGCCGGACCGTCCCCTCCTGCCAGGTTTTCTGGTCGCGGCGGCCCTCCCAGTAACGCTCGTGGTAGCCGGTCCACCAGTCGTAGGGCACCTGGTTCGAGGCCAGCAGGACGTGCCCCTTCTCGGCGTTGTACCACCAGCCGTAGCCGCCGTTGAGGCTTCCACCCCAGCAGTGCAAGTGGATTCCGACGGGGGCGGGCCGGGCGGGCTTGGGGGGAAACGCCACCAGGTAGTCGTACGGCTTGCCTTGGAGCGCACAATTCGGCGGCGACTCCCAGCGGACGAAGTAGTAAAGCGTCGGCCCGCCGGCCACGTACATGAACTCCTTGGGCCGCTCGACCCGCTGGAGCACGGGCAGGCCTTGCCCGACTGCTTCCCGGACGGGCTCCTTTAGGGTATTCCCCCGGCCAAGCGCCGTGTTCTCCTTGCCGTCGATCGAGACGGTGACGGCATAGTGGGCCTCACCGGCCCGGGAAGGATTGTACACGCAAAGGCCCGTCCCCGGCGGCAGCGGCCCCTCGCCCTCTTCGACCACGTAGCGCAGTGCCGGCTGTGCCGGCCGGGCCTCGCCGCCGTAGTAGTCCAGGTTCCAGCCGGTCAGCGGCGGCAGCTCGGCGATCGGCTTGAGGTTCTCGACCGACTCGATCGGCCGCTCGCTGCGATAGACGCGATAGCGGACCTTGGGCCGGGAGTCTCGCCGGCCGGCGACTTTCGTGAGCTCGGTCATCGGCACCGCCTCGGCCGCGAGCGGCGGGTCGACCTCGCTCCAGGTCAGGAACGTCTGGCCCGCCACGTGCCTCGCCTGCAAGCGGCCCGCCTGCTTCTCCTCGGCCGCCGCCTGGACCGCGAACCACAAGCCGAAAAACACCACCAGCAGCCGAGCCCGAGCGACACACTTTGGATGGCGCATTGGATGACGCATCGTTGGTTCTCCAAGGGCAAACGCCAGGGGCCGGGGTGGCACGCCCTGCAAGGCCAACTCGGGTGGCACGCCCTGCAAGGCCAGCCCGGGGTGGCACGCCCTGGAAGGGCGTGGCTTGCACGGCCGACCACGCCCTTCGCTCTGCTCAGGGCGTGCCACCCAACCCTTCAGCCGATTCCCAGGATAGCCGCGGCCTCCGTTGTGGACAACCCTCGTAGAGCGCTGGTAAAGTGCTGTTCCGTGTGACGCGATGCACGGTTTCACGCCACCCTTGGGAGATCACGACCATGAACCGCATCCCCGTTCTTGCAGGACTGGCCCTATGGCTCCTCGGCGATCCTTTGCTCGTCGCCGCGGCGGAGCTCAAGGTTCACCCCCGCAGCCAAGTCCTCAAGCAGGACGCCGGCGGACACAACCGCTGGGAGGTGGTGACCGCGGAAAAGGTCCTTCCGGCCCGCGAGACGGCGATCATCATCTGCGACATGTGGGACAAGCACTGGTCGCGCGGGGCGACGGAGCGGGTCGAGCGGATGGTCCCGCGGATGAACGAGGTGGTCAAGGCGGCCCGGGCCAAGGGGGCGACCATCGTCCACTGCCCCTCCGACACGATCGCGTTCTACAAGGACGCCCCGGCCCGCAAGCGGGTCCTCGACGCCCCGCGGGTCGCGATGCCCGAGGAGCGGCCGCACGACGATCCGCCGCAGCCCGTCGATTCCTCCGACGGCGGCTCGGACACCGGCGAAAAGCCCTGGTTCAAGGCCTGGAGCCGGCAGCACCCGGGAATCGAAATCGACCAGGAGCAGGACGGCATCTCCGACAGCGGCCAGGAGGTGTGGAACTTCCTCGACCAGCGGGGCGTCAAGAACGTGATCGTGATGGGCGTACACACCAACATGTGCGTGCTGGGCCGCTCGTTTGCGATCAAGCAGATGGTCCGGCGGGGGATGAACACGATGCTCGTCCGCGACCTGACCGACGCCATGTACAACCCGGCCAGGCCCCCCTACGTCAGCCACGAGGACGGCACGCGGCTGGTGATCGAATACATCGAGAAGTTCTGGTGCCCCTCGATCGCCAGCGAGGAGTTGCTGGGCAGCACGCCCTGACAGGGCGGTTGGGTGGCACGCCCTGCAAGGGCGTGGCTCGGACGGGGTGGATCACGAAAGCACGAAAGAGCGAAAACGCGAAAGGAGAAAGAAGGAGGGGGCGATCGTGCCCGCATCGCCCCGCGGCTCCTGCGGCCGCGCTTGTTTCGTGCTTTCGGTCTTTCGTGTTTTCGTGATTCCGGCGGCAATGCGACCGGGATTTTTCGGCCTCCGCAGCATGCGCACGACAAGCGTGGGCATGGCACCCAACCCGTGAAGAGAGCGCTGACGGCGCGCTACGGCGCGGCGACGACCTGCTCGCGGCGAACTTCGTGGGTCGTGCCGCGCCAGGGGATGTTCGGGTCGCCGAAACCGTGGAAGACGCGGACCTTTGTGGCCCGGGCCAGGTTTTCGCGCTCGACCGCTTGCAGCGTAAACAGGGCCCCTTCCGGATAATCCCTCCCATTCCAGCGCTTGGCGTAGAAGGCGGCCAGCCGCGGGCCTTCGATCGCGAAACCCCACGTCGGCAAGAGGACCAACCCGCCGAGCGGCATTTGGACAGAGGCGTCCTCGCGGCCGAAATTCACGACCACCGTGGTCGCCCCGCCCCCTTCTCCGTACGTCGCCCGGCGGACCGCGCCGTCGGTCGTCAGGAACTCCAGCCGGGTGAGCCGCTGGTGCGCGGTCGCCTGGTTGAGCGGCCCAAGCACCTCGTGGGTCGTCTTCAGGAAGGCGTCGGTGGGGTGAAGCCCCTCGGCCCAGCCCTTGTCGGTCCGCGTGAAGCAGGCACTCGGACCCGCGGGCTCGGCGCCGCCCGGGTACCCGTGCCAGTAGAGATGGTCGGGGATCGAGTGGTAATGGAGCGGGCGGGCGCAGAGGACGTGGTGCGCGACGTACTGGCCCGCCTGCTCGGCCCGGTAGCCGTACTTGCCGTAGCAGGCCTGGCAGTCGTGGTAGACCATTTCCCAGAAGGGGATCACCTTGGCGCCGAGGCTTTCCGGCTTGAGGTTGTGGAAGCAGCGGCCGGAGACGCCCACCAGGCCCTCGAAGAAGTCACTGTGCGGCAGGGCCCACTCCCGCCCGCACTCGCTGCCGAACAGCCCGAACAGCTCCCGGGCCTTGTCGCTGAGCTGGATCTTCCAGGCGATGTCTTCGTTGCGGCCGATGGGGTGATTCGGGTCGGCGCACTCCCGCGGCCCGACGGCGTAGGTCGTGTCGATGAAGTAGCTCCAGGGGCCGAAGAGCCTTTGGGTCTCGGGAAGGTTCTGGGGCCGCATCGCCAATTCGACCTGCTTGGGCGCGCAGACCATGTAGGCCCGGCCGCCGAGCCATCGCCCGCCCTGGATCAGCGAGCCGTCGGCCCGCTTCTCGATCATGGCGGGGTTCCAGCTCTTGGCGTCGCGGTACATGTCCTGGTAGTTGTCGTGCAGCGAGGCGACGTAGCCCAGGGCCTGGATCCGCCGGATCGCCGCGGCGAGCTTCTCGTTGCCGCCGCACTCGGGATTGGCGGGGAGGTTATCCGGGTGGCGGCAGTCGTAGCCCCCCTCGGTCCAGCCGCCGAGGATGAACAGGCAGCGGGCGATGCCCAGGTCCTTGTGCAGGTGCTCGGCGATCACCGCCGCCTCGTCGAACGTCCAGCGGACCTTGACCGATTCCTCCTTCGTGCTTTCCTCGTTCATCCGCCGCGCCAGGCAGGTCCAGAGCTTGACGTTCGCCGCGCCGGCCAAGAGCTCGGCGTGGGGGTCGCGGCGGATCTTCTCCCGCAGCGTGACCGCCAGATGCTTCTCCTCGGCGATCCGCCGGTAGCCGGCGGCGATCGTGTTCCAGTCGCCCTTGCCCAGCGGCGTGAGGCGGAACGAGCGGGCCGTGCGGCGCAGGGAAAGCGCGGTCGCGATCCGCTGGGCGTACGGCTTCTCCTTGACGAGCGTGCTTTGGACCTCCGCCCAGACGTAGGCGTCGTCCCAGCTCACCACCAGCCCCGAGCCGGACTTGAGCACTCCCAGCATGTTCATGTGACAGCCTTCGTAGTCCGAGGTGCCGAACGTCTGTTTGAAGGCCACGCCGCTCTGGGCCGGGATCAAGAGCCCTTCGCGGCAGGGGACGATCACCGCGCCCTGCTGGCGATCAGTCACGGCCAGGGCGTCATGGAGCACGCGGACGTCCCCCAGGTCCTTTCCTTCGTAGTGGACCTCGAGGCCGCGGCCCCCGCCGGCCAGCGCGAAGATGACGGCGGCGCCGCTATCGTTGGCCAGCCGTGCCTTGTCGCCGGTCATCTCGACCGCCTGGAAGCCGCCCTTGAGCCCTTCGGCCGCTCCGGGGGTGGCGGCTCCTTCCGTCGGCCAGCGGACGCCGGAGGCCTTGTCCAGAAGCGACCACTGCCCGGTTTTCGGGTCGATCTGGACGAGCATCGCCGGGCTTTCCAGCCGCACCGCGCCCGCCGGCTCCCCCGCCGCCGCAGCCGAGCAGATTGCCAAGGTCCCCACAACGCCCCAGTTGAACCAGACCCTCCAGGAAGCTCTTCTTCGAATCATGGCTGTACCTTTACGATTGGGCAGGACAGCAAGAAACGCGGTTCTGTCGTCTACACGGACCCGCGCTACTCGAACACCAGCGTGCCGAACTTGCGGAACTCGTGGAAGCCGGCGCCGACGCGGGCCCAATCCCAGCTCGTGGTCCGGCCGCCGTCGTAATCGACGCGATAGAAGTTGGCCCGCCAGCGGGTCCCGGGCTTCGGGGGGACGTTGCCCAGCGGGCGGAGCAGGTCGTAAGGCGTGAAGACTTCGGCCTTCCAGCCGGTGATCTTGGCCCCCGGCTGTTTCGGCCCGCCGGCGACCGTGGTTGCCTTGCGGGTCTTGCGGGGCCCTTCGTAGTGCCAGGGCCGCCAGCCGAGGAACTTGCCGTCGAAATTGGGGATCAGGATCGGCAGCTCGAACCCCAACGGCGAGATCTCGTACTCGAAATAGACGGGAAACCGCTCGTCCGGCCAGAGGAAGAACTCGAAGACGTCTTCGTTCCACAAGTCGAGGAAATCCTCGTTCATCGTCGCCGTGACCAGTTCGTCGGCAGCGTCCATCAGCACGTACAGGCCGGTCACCGAATAGAGCAGCTTCACGCGCGTCTGGTACGGATGGCCTGCGGCGGTGCGGCGCTGGAGCGGTTCCCAGCGGGCCTTCTCCCAGGCGGGTGAGTCGCCGCGGCCGCTCACCTCGAAGTCCTCGGTCCTGGGCACCCGCAGCACCTTCTCGGGAAGCGTCCCTTTGCGGGCGTCGGCCGGAGGCGCGGCACGCAGCGGCAAGACCAACCCGAGCAGTGCGACTACGATCGCTCCCAGCAAAGTGCACCTTTTCACGGCGACGGCTCCTCTGGCGGCTGGTGGAAATGACCGGTGCCCAAGCACCATCCAGGGCTCGCGCCCTCGTTGTTACACACAACTCCTTGTCCGCCGACCGTCCCGTAGGGACGCTCGACAATAGCCCAGCAGTTTACTGCTGGGCAAATGGGCAGTCCAGGTAACCCGTCCGTCCCGTAGGGACGGCTGAACTGGCCGTCATTCGGCCGTCCCTACGGGACTTGGTGGCCGATGTTTTACGATCCATCCTCCCAGCAGTGAACTGCCGGGCTATTCTCAGATGCCCCTACGGGGCAGGAACACGCCCGCTTGTTGATACTTGTGTGTAACAACGAGGGCTCGCGCCCTGGGCTATCGGCCCGCGCCCCTGACGGGACTGGATTCTGCAATTGCCGGGACGGCCTCAGTGTATCGGTCGGCGGTGCCCAGTCAAGTCGTCGGCTGGCGCGAGGGGGGCAGTCCGCTTTTTTGCCGCTCACCCTGTTCGGCGGTGCCGACTTTCATCCCTGCCGCAGGGCGTCGACGATTTTGGTCCGGGCGGCCTGCCAGGCGGGGATCGCCCCGGCGAGAATGCCCACCACGAGCGAGATGAGGAGTCCCAGCATGGCCAGGTGGACCGAGGGGCGGAAGGCGACCGTGATCCCTTCCACGCTGACGCTCAGCCCGCCCCACTCCAGGGCCGCCAGGGCCAGGAGCGTTCCCCCCAGTCCGCCGAGGAGGCAGACCAGCACGCTCTCGGCGACGATCAGGCGGAAGAGCCGCGCCGGGCGGAGCCCGATCGTTTCCAGCACGGCGTGCTGGCGAACGCGGTCCTGGACCGCCATCACGGTGGTCGTGGCCACCAGCGCCAGGACGAGGCCGAGGCAGCCGTAGCCGAGCCAACGGGCGAAGGCGACCAGGTCGACCAGGTCGGCCAGGGTGCTGGTCTGGAAGACCCCTTTGCCCCGCGTCGTCGTGCCGACCGGCCCGGCGTGGAACGTCTCGTCGATCGCCGCGGCGACCGCTTCCGGCTCGGCCCCTTCGGCCAGGCGCACCTCCAACTGGGTGACCTGGCCGGTGGCGTCGGCTCCCTGGGTCCGCTGGAGGAAATCGAGGTGGGTGTAGATCAGGCTGTCTTCGGCGGCGACCGCGGAGCGGAAGACGCCAGCGACGTAGACCGAGACCTCGCCGATGGTGAACTGGGCCCCCGGCTTCAGTCCGCGCCGCCGCGTGATGTCGGTCCCGCCGCCGACGATCCGCCCCGAGTCGGCGCGATCGATCCCTGCCAGGAGATTCAACAGCGTGCTCTTGCCCGAGCCGCTGGGGCCCATCAGGGAGACGAACTCGCCGCGGTCGATCTCCAGATCGACGTCGTCCAACGGGGTGAGCACTTCGTCCCCCTTGCGGTAGCGTTTCGTCAGCCGGCGGATCTCGACCAGGGCCATTGTCGGTCTCTCGGGGTTTTCCAGCGCTGGTTCCGTGCCTGCTCCTCAAACACTGAGTACTGCGTATTGCACGTTGCATACTGCATACTGCGTACTGCGAACTGGACGGTTCATTTCTGCGATTTCATCACGGGTCGCGTGGTTCCCACGTTTTGATCTTCCCCGGCGATGCGGATCCGCTGGCCGTCGCGGAGCGACTCGCGGCCGCCGGAGATGAGCTTGTCGGTGGGTTGGAGCCCCTCGACGATCTCGATCAACTCGGCGGAGACGGCGCTGCCGGGCTTGACGGTTTTCCGTCGGGCCGTGTCCGCCGCGTCGGCGACCCAGACCGCCGCCCCCTGCTCCGTTCTCTCGACAAGCTGCCTGGGGACGAGCAGCCGCTGGCGGGCAGCGGCCTTCTCCGCACCGTCTGGCGGGCCGACGGCGAAAAACGTGGCCTGGACCAGCATCTCCGGGCGGATCGTCGGAGGCGGGGACTTGAGGGCCACTTTCACCTCCAGGGTGTTCTTCTGGACCTTGGCGGCCGAGGTGGCGAAAAGGACCTCGCCTTCGATGGGTCCGGGCGCGGAGGGGGTCTCGACGCGGACCCGCTGCCCCGGCCTCACCTGCGCCACGCCTTCCAGCCGCACGTCGACCCGCACCTGGAGCTGCTCGGGATCGTAGAGACTCACGACGTGGCCGGAGTCCTGGGCGGCGATGGCGCTGCGGCCTGCGAGTCGCGTGCCGGGGCTGGCCAAGAGCCTGAGCACCCGGCCCGCCGCGGGGCTGCGGACGACCGTCCGCTCGAGGTTCAGCCGGGCGGCGTCGACGGCGAGCTGGGCCTGGCGGAGCCGGGCCTCGTCGATCTTCAGTTCGAGTTGTCTGGCCAGTGCGGCCCGCTTCTGCCGGAGCGTGGCGGCGACGCGCCGGAGGTGGGGCCCGCGCTGTTTCAGCTCCTCCCACTGGGCGGAGGCGTTTTCCAGCTCGTTGCGGGCCCGCTGCACGAGGCGCCCCGCCACGGCCGCTCCCGCCGCCTGCACTTCCGCCCGAGCGACCACCACCGGGACCACGGTCACCGGAGTGGAGGGCAGGAGGCTGTCGCGTGCCGCCCAGGCCATCACCAGGACGAAGGCCAAGGCGATCGCCGCCGGGAGGAGGTAGCGGGAGACGAGGTGCCGCGGCGGCCGGTTGGCCTTCGCCGGCGGACCTCCCCGCTCGATCACCAATTGCCGCAAATCCACGTGGGTGCCCATCGGCCCGCTCCACAACATCGCCTAAGGTTTCACGTAGACTCCGTCGGCCAGGACGGTCAGGTTCCCCTGGCCGTCGCGCTTCGCCCGGCCGTGGACCACGACCGTGGAAAGCTCCTTGATCGCAAGCAGTTGCCGGGCATCCTCGGCGACCGGGCGCCCCTCCGCATCGACCACTCTGATACTCGCCCTGCTGGAGGGAAGCGCGTCGAGCTTGCAGCAGTAGTCCCAGGGCGTGGGGCAGCCGTCCTCGCAGGGCTGGACCGAAAGATCGACGATGTCAAAGGCCGCCGCTCCCTCGACGAACGGCTTTTCCCCGCCCCCCACGCGGCCGACCAAGGTCACGGCGTCGTTGTCTTTCGCGGCCTGGCGGGTCTCGATCACTCCCTTGGCCCCGGCCGGCTCGGCCGTCAAGCGATACGTGGAGGCGGCGGGCCCCTGCCCGGCGCCGGCCTGG
>Ga0315280_10005703_pt1 | contig 17608 bp, 15 predicted proteins | sample YL17G06_40_MG_FD_203697 | JGI IMG/M metagenome (GOLD analysis project Ga0315280, IMG submission 203697) | Sediment microbial communities from Yellowstone Lake, YNP, Wyoming, USA - YL17G06_40 | ecosystem: Environmental > Aquatic > Freshwater > Lake > Sediment | place: USA: Wyoming | collected...
GGATGATCGCGCTATTGATCCCAAATGTCTCAAAAAACTGGAACATTGTGATCAACACCTGAGCCATGGCCACGATCCCAAAATCTGAAGGGTCTAAAATTCTTAAGAGAAGAATAGCGGCGACAAAAGAGACAAGCCTGATGAATACTCTTAGAAAAAAGGCGAAAAAAATGTTTTTTGTGGTGCGCGTTCGGAGAGAAGTTAGGGAATCATTGTTCATTCGCTTTCAAATATTTTTTATAATTTTTTGAGCCCGGTGCAACCAGCTATGTTGTTCTTCGATCGCCCGCCTGCCGCTTTGACCTTGCTTTTGAGCCAGGGAACGATTTCTCAACAGGATTAAGATTTTCTCGGCCATATCTTCGGGCGTGAATTCACAGACTAAACCGCAATTCTCTTCTGTCACAACTCTAGCCTGCTCTTTACAGTTGGTGACGACCAAGGGCCTGGCCGAAGCCATAGCATCAAAGAGCCGGCAGGGTATGGTCAGCTCATAATGCTTGAGCTTCTTCAAGGGGATGATACATAAGTACAGTGAGGAATAAAATTCGTTCGCATTTTTGTCATAATCAATATCTTCATAAAAATGCATCCAACTCTCATTATAGTCTCGCCGCAAAGATTCAACATAGGGTTTTGTTTCTGGCAAATATTTATAGCCAATATGCAGCGATAGATCAGGCACCTCTTTTTTGACTATTTTGGAGGCCTCACACAAAAGATCAAAACCTGCACTAAGGTTAGCACCCCCAAGAATTCCTATTCTTGGCCCTTGGGGGAGAGGCTCATTTTGAAACCAGGCTGGATCTGAAGCGTTCAGGATAGGGATCAGCTTTTGATCAAATTGGCCCTGGTATTTTTGTGAATAATAATCTAAATAGCTCTGGGAAGTGACTAGAATTCTTTGGGCCGCTTCAAACCATACGACTTGGGCGAGTTCCCGCTCCAAATAGCCCGAATAGGGGACTTTGATTCCCATCGCTTCCGCATGCAGATTTAAATCATCTCTGACATCCAGAATAAGAGAAAATTCCATTTTTTTTAATATCTTGGCAAAGACAGAGGACTGAACATCCTCAACGAAAACAAAGGAGTTCTTTGTCGCTTTCATTCTAAATAAAAACAATTTTATCCAGTTGCTGCTATTTTTCAGATTAAGACCAAAGGAAGGCTTCCAGCCATCCAGATAGGTCATCCGGCAACCCATTCTTTCTAAATGCTTGTACAGGTTATAAGCTCTCACGGCATACTGGACATTCCTAAGAGGCTGTCGGCAGATAGTTAAAATCTTGAAATTGTTTCGCATGATTCTAAAATCTGATGAAAAAGAAAATTTGCCCCTAAACCTCTTGATATTTTTTTCTTGTCAATCTATTGTAAATGGGCTTGGCCGGGTTGCCTTCGATGATATCATATTCATTGAATTTTTTCTTGACCACCGAGCCAGCACTGACCACACATCCTTTAGGTATATCGGCCATAATGATCGACGCCGTTCCGATAAAAACATCATCGCCGATTTCTATTTTTTGCCTTCTCACAAATTCTTGCTGATCACACATAGGGATATCTCTTCTGAAAAAACCGAAGTGCAAGGGTCCAGAGAGAACGATCACACCATGGCCGATCCTGACATCATTTCCTATCTTAGAATAACCGATGCGTGTTCTTTGTCCAATGGAGACATTGCTGCCGATTTCAATGTCGCGATAGGCCAGCACAGAGCCAAATTGAAAGGTCACATCTTTCCCCAGACTCTTAAGATACTTCTTGTAAAGTATGTATCTTATCTTTGTTCCCAGAAGCCCAGGAATCAAACTGACTGCTTCAGACATTGTAATAAATCTCATCTTTTACAGCTCTTTCGGCCGTTTGTCTTTTCTAACAAATCATTATAAATCTTTTCGATCTGAGGGATAATCACTTCGTTGCTCAATTTTTCATTGATAAATTGACTTGCATTCTTTCCCATTTCTTCTAATTTGCGACAATCATTCGCTATCAATCGCAAAAGAGTCATTAAGGCGGAAACATCTTTATCGATGATAAATGCATTTTTCTCATCAATATAAGGACGCTTATTTCCCATTCTGTACATGATGACTGGCCTCCCGCACGCCATCGCTTCCAGAGCCACCCGCGTCATCCCTTGGTGCAAAACCGGATTGAATAAAACGTCAAGTTGATGGTAGAAGCTCGGCATCTCTTGCTGCGGAACATCCTGGATGATCTTTACTCGGTCTTCAACTGACTGAGGGATATTAATCAAACGAACATCTCCTGTCACCGCTATGAAAAATTCCATTTCTTTTGGCAGCCGAGAAAGGAGAGAATTGATCATCTCCACGTCTACGGTATTCGCAATCCGTCCCACAAATCCAATTTTAAATTTAGGACTTGGTTGAGGATGGGCATAAAAAAACTTTTTGGTATCAATTGAATTGGGAATAAACCAAATTGCCTTTTTGCTGTTTCCCCCTTGGCAATGTTGAACACAATAATCATATATTTGTTTATCAACACAAATTATATTATCAAAGCTATCAATATAATGATTATAAATATCAATAGTTGTTTTTTCAGTCGTGAATCCAGGGAAAAAATTATGGAGTGTTAGTAGCTTAGTTTTCTGGATAAAAGAAAAATTAAACAATTTCTGATAAATATCTTTTTTTAGCAACCTGCTCAGTCTCAGGATTTCTCGGTGAAGCGCGACTCCGTGAACATGGATGAGATCAAAATGAGTTTTTTTCAAATATTTTAGCTTTGATGCCCATGTTTGAAGCTCATGGATGACTCCACAAGGGATAGATACATACCTTTTTCGGAGCCATTTTGGAGGAATGAGAGGTTTTGGAGGAAAGCGATAGATACCTACATTCTTTGCGTAAACATCCACAGGCGAAGTCCCTGAGACGTAATCCGTGATGAGTTTAAATTTGAAAGTTGTGTTGAGCTGAGAAATCAGATTGTCCAAGTGCGCGGGCCCGCCGCCCAGAGTGGGATAGAAATTCTCGTGCCACTGAATGATCTCTTTCATAGCCTTGTTAGCGTCGCTGATTTGGATGGATCCTTCCTTTCAGATAACTGGCCAGAGTTAATCTTCTTCTGATATTAAAATCGGGAATCTCCTCGTCTCCATTGAATTTATGTTTGCTAAGCCAGTCATTTCATTTCTCTCAATGACTCCACTAAGCCGCTCCGCCATAGGGTCCTTTCCCAAGAAAAGGTCTCCGCCAATTCTTTATTTTTTTTACCCATTTGATCTTTCAATTCCTTATGCTGCAAGAGCCATGTTATTTTATTCGCTAGGTCCACAGGATTCTCTGGCTCATACAGCAGGCAATTTTTACCCTCTTTCAAAAAATTCTCTTTGCCGATGACATCACTGACAATGATGGGTTTCCCGGCTGCAAGATATTCTAGAGTTTTCATGGCCTGTTTGTGCCTCATAATTTTGTCTTTGGAATAAGGAGAAACACAGATGTCGAAATTTATTAAGAGGCCCATAGCCAATCTGTGAGGAATTCGCCCTGTGAAATAGACATTTTTAAATTGTGTCCTGAATCCCCTAAATCCCTTCCCCTCGCCAATCACGACAACCGTTACATCATCCAGATACTTCGCTGCGTTCAATAAATCCTCAATCTTCATCCAATTTTCCCAGTTGCCTAAAAATCCCACGATGGGTTTATCGTTTGGGATTGAAAATTGCTTGAGAATAGCTTTGGCTGGGGATGGTTCACGGAACTCTTCTAAATTGACTCCATTTTCTAAGACCAAGACCTTTTTATGGTAATTCGTTAAGAGCTCTTTGTTAGGAATTGTTTGAGTGACAATAAGAGTTGAATTCTCTAGGCATAGTTTCTCCAGTAATTTTGTCACCATGGGTTTCCATCTATGACCTCTATGAATTTCTTCCTCGTAAACATATCCGCCAAAATCATAGACCGTTTTAATTCTAAATAATTTAGCGAGCACAACAGCCTCTAATCCCATATAAAAATCAATGGAATAGATGCAGTTCACTTTCTTTTTTGAAAGATATGCTATTAAGCAAAAGAGTAGGTAAACTCTCCTTAAATAATTTTGAATTCGGTTCTGACCTAAAAAAAGCCAATGGAGATTTTTTTTTGAGGGAATCCTGTCTGTGCAAATCCCAAATCTGCGGAGTGCCTGTTCGATGTTATAAAGCCTTGAAGGATTGCCAAATTCAAGGGAAAGGAGAGAGTCACAAATGAATAAAATTTTCATATAATGAAAATCCAATAAATCGATATGCTACCGCCCTTCCCTTCAAAAAAAATTTATTCTCTCTTTGACCCTAATCTTCGGGTCTCTTAGCCACTTTCTGGATCAGCCTGCTCATTCTCTACTTTCAAGCCAAGAATGATTTTAAGGAAAATCCAGTTTAGGTAAATCACCTCTATGGGTGATTGAGTGGGCGATTTTTACCCATCGGCAGCAAGGATTTCAGTCTCCCCTTCGTCCACTATTCTCATCCTCGAAAAATGATAATTATTCAAAATAGTGATCTTTTTGAGCTGATTCAAAAAACCTAGCGATTGATAAGAAAGGGAATAGAAACTAAGTTGTTTTTATGATTTGAAAGTTGCTCAAGCTGAAAATAATTAATAGAAAAAATCAATAATCTAGTTTTGAGCCTTTTATTACATTCACGTTTCAAAATTTGCTTAAATTTTACCGATACCAGGAGAAAATGTCAAGTCTGCGTATCGAGTATCGAGTCATCTAAAATCTAACCGCAAGAGACAAAGTGAATAGCTCTGATGATAATCTAAACATGTAATAGATCGTAATTCATTTTTGCTGTTTATTTTTGTTCAAATTTTCGCTTAAAATTGTCTCGATCTTCTTTGCAGATTTTTCCCAGCTAAATTTTTGGGTTACGTATTTTCTTCCCTCTTCACCTCTTCTTTGACAATAATCTGGATGATCCAGAAGATATTGCATTTTCTCCGCTAATTGGTTTACATTATGCTCCTCAAAATATTCTACCTTGTCTTCGTATACTTCTCCAAAAATAGGAAGGTCTGAACAAATACAAGGGATGCCACATGCTAATGCTTCCATTGGAGGCATCCCAAACCCTTCAAAGGAAGAAGGAAAAACCATAAATTTTGATTCGGAAATTAATTTCCATTTCTCAGTATCGGTAATAACCCCCTTAAATTCATAATTAAGGCAAAGCCTCTGAGCAAGCAAGGCCAAATTATGTTTTTCGTATCCTTCACCACAAATTAGCAACTTCAGTGGTTCTTTAGTCAAAGATAAAGCTTCGATTACCTCATTTACATTTTTACTCTTAATCAATGCACCTATATAAATTATTTGATTTTTTCTCTTACCGTTGTTTATTAATATCTCCGGCAATCCTGGATATATAACTTGGATATTAACAAATTTATTTAAATCTTCCCTTGTCTTTTTTAAGGTCATTATACTATTAACAAAAACTACCTTTGAATTGTTCATTGCCTCCTGAAATTTGCTCCAATCATCAAGATACCTAGTTCTATTTCTATCACTATTAATCTGTTTCCAATAGGTAAAAGCTAACCATTTGGGTGATTCGAAGGTAAACACCACTATTGGCACTTGGTGTCGCTTCCCCAGTTGAGAGGCCCTTATGCCCGAGAGCAACTGATGGCCTATAATAAAATCTGGTTGATAGTAACCTAAAACTCTATTTCCTAATATGCGATAATAAATATCTTCGATTAATCTGTTTATCTTTCCACTTCCCTTAAATTGGTAGTTGATGTGGGGTGAAATTTTTATTTTAAAAATAGCCGGCAATTTTTTATCCCGCAAGAAACTTGGAGGAATATTAGACAAGATAAAAACATTATGACCTCTTCTGGCTAAATATTCAGCAAATTTATAAATAGAATATGCCCCCCCGCGGACAAATTTCCGGTTATCAATTAAAAAGAGTAGTTTCATCTTGCTTCTCTCTATGGACATCTTTTAAACTTTCACGTAATCAATTGCTTTTTTTAACTCCTTGATTGCTTTATCGTAATCATTAAATTCTTCAAATATTTTTCTTGAATTTTTCCCCATTTCCATCATCAACTTCTCATCAGAAATTATTTTAAACATCGCTTCATAAAGATCATAAATATCTCCATTTTTTACAATATAACCATTCCAGCCATTTTTCACCAAATCAGGAGCAGCGCCTACGGCATCAGTAGTAATTATGGGCTTCCCTGCACTTGCCGCCTCATTTATTACCAAACCCCATCCTTCAACTTGGTCTTTGATAGCTCTAGCTGGATGAACGAAGAGGTCTGAAAAATACAAAAACTGTGGCACATCATCAGGACTAATCGTACCCATAAATTTAATATTTTTTACTTTTAGTTCTCCAGCAAGGGACTTGCAATCTTGGGTAAAATCACCATTGCCACAAATAAGTAAAAATAATGAGTCACCACAATTTTTTTCTAATCGTGAAAAAGCTTTTATCAAGACGTCCAACCCTTTTAGTCTAATTATTCTTCCAATATATAAAATTATTTTCTTATTTTGTATACCTAATTCTTTTTTTATATCGCTCTTTATGTTTTGACTCAATAGGTCGTTTGAACAGTGATTAAATAGAAAAAGCTTGTTTTCAGATATACCTAATTTTTTGCAATAATTTTTCTGCGCCGTTCCGTGCACTAAAATGGCATCTGCATGTTTAAGAACATATTTTGCAGCAAAATGATAAATTTTCATTAAAAAATTTTCGTACTTCATTTCATGCCAAGATTCGGTCCAGATAATTATTCTCTTTTTTAAGATCTTAGCCCAAAGAAAAGCAATTTTAGAATGAAGAGGATGTTCTGTGGCAGTAATAATAATTTTATGACTTCCTTTTATTATTTCTTTTGACAACTTCAAAAAAAGATTTATAACTCCCGTTACATCCAAACTATGCCCAAAGGAATCATTTAAAATTTTAATACCTTTCAAGTTCAATGATTTATATTTCAATACTTTTTTTAACTCTAGAGAAATTCCGTAAGGGCTGAATAATTTTTCATGGGTGATAAATAAAAAATCAATATTTAAATTTGCTAATCGTTTAAACAAAGTATTGCGAAATGGTCTATACCCAGAATGAATAAAAAGTACCGGTTGCATAATTTAATATAATTTATTTATTTTTTCTTTCTTCAGCGTCTTCTATACATTTTGCATAATTTAAGGTACTATCCAAAATGAAGTTTAACGAATTTTTCATTAAACAAACTCTTATGGATGCTACTTATTGTCAATACTCAAGGCCAACCTATTATAAGCTTTAACTTATATCATTTTCATATCAAAAAAATTTTCCAACCATAATTCCACACAGAGTGCTCTCAATATAATATCACGATATTTTACTTCTGCCCTACGATATTTTTTTAAAAAGCGAAAAAGATATTTTGCCCATCGAATAGAAAAGGCAAATAAAACAACTAACAACAGTTAGAACGCCTTGAAGCAGCGAGAAAATTCAAAGAGCTCATTGATTCATTGACTTAAATCCAAGGCTATGCTATAGACTTAGAAAAAATGCCCAGGAGAATGGGAAGTAGAGCAGAGGGAAGTAAAAAAATCCTTTCGAACAGGCTTGTTATCTTCCTCTCTTGGGCCATTGCGATTATTCTTGGTGCTTTGCATGCCTGGGTTGACCGCCAGGCCATGAATCCCGACGGGATCTCCTATCTTGATATGGGGGATGCTTACCTTAGAGGCGATTGGGCAATGGCCATTAATGCTCATTGGAGTCCGTTCTACTCTTGGTTGCTGGGTCTCGCCAGGAGAGTTTTGAAGCCCTCTCCCTCCTGGGAATTTTCCGTCGTCCATCTTGTTAATTTTTTGGTTTATTTAGGAGCCTTGGCCTGTTTCCATTTTTTCCTCATGGAATTAGTCCGTTACTATCGAAACCACTCCCCTCAACTGGAAGCCCAAGCAACTATGATTCTGCCTGAATGGGCGTTTCTGGCCCTCGGTTACTCTTTGTTCCTTTGGTCTAGTCTCAACCTGATAACCATCAAAAGAGTTGGCCCAGATATGTGCGTGGCGGCCATCGTCTACTTGGCTTTGGGCATTTTATTGTGGATAAAAAGGAGACCCATGAGTTGGCTTTCATTTATTTTCTTGGGTATTCTCCTTGGAATAGGGTATCTAGCCAAGTCGCCGATGTTTGCCCTGGCATTCATTTTTCTGGGAATGACGCTGCTCATAGTCCGCAATTTCAAAATCATCATGCCTCGAGTGGCGTTAGCTCTAATCCTTTTCTTGGCTGTTTCTGGCCCTTTTATCTTCGCCCTTTCAAAGGCCAAAGGACGCCTGACAATCAGCGATACACCCAAACTTAACTATGCCTGGAATGTGAATTTCCCCCATTATGATGTTCATTGGCAGGGCCAATTTCCCAAAAATGGTAAACCTCTCCATCCACCCCGAAAGATTTTCGATAACCCAGCCATCTATGAATTCGGAAGCCCGATTCGAGGCACTTATCCAGTTTGGTATGACCCCTCTTACTGGCATGAGGGTCTTCAGATCTATTTTGATCTCAAGCAACAATTGAGAGTTTTTTTGAGAAATATCAAAACTTACAGACATATTTTTTCCTCTCAAATGGGCTTAATTGTTGGCTGCCTTATTCTCTTCTTTATGGGGCGCAGACGATGGGATTGGATAAGAGATCTGCTTGAAAATTGGATCTTGTTTCTTCCCTCACTTGCTGCTTTGGGCATGTTTTCACTCGTGCTTGTTGAACCACGATATATTGGAGGATTCATTGCACTCTTATGGATCGGAATCATATCAAGTGTGAGGCTTCCCCATTCTCCAGATTCAAAACGGCTGGCATCCGCCGTCACGCTTGCCATGATTATCGCCCTCAGCTTTTCACTTGCGCCAAAAGCGCTTTCGGGATTTCAAAACCTTATTGCAGGAGAAAAGCCTTCCTCACAAATTCAATGGCAGATTGCCAAGGGGTTGAGCCAAATGGGGGCACGACCAGGAGACCGAATCGCATTTATCGGAGACACCCAAGTGGCCTATTGGGCCCGGTTAGCAAAGGTCCAAATCATAGCAGAAATCCCCTATAAAGAGGCAGATAAATTTTGGCAAGCAGACAATTCCGTTAAATCGGAAGTTATCAAAAACCTTGAAAGCACTGGGGTCAAAATGATTGTTGCTGAAAAAATACCCTGTCTTGTTTTAGAATCTGGATGGCAGCGAATTGGCAATACAAACCATTTTGTCTATTCTCTAGCGAAACAGTCAACGTCTTCTCTGTCGATTCTTTAGAAGCAATAAAAGTAAAAGAGCCTGTCGTCCTGCAGAAGCGATCAATCTCGGTTTTTTTATGAGTTATAAGACTTCTAGCTTGCCGCCACAGTTTGGAGAGGCCCTACTGGAGTAAGCGCTAAAACATCTATAAGTTTTAATTTAAGAGAAACTAAGGGCACAAACCCAACTTTTTCTTGACTCGCTTAACAGTCCGTTGGTCCTCTGGCTGGCTGATCTTTTGCAAAGCAACCGAACGGTCCAGATAGCCTTCCCTCACCAACTTGGCCATCTCAAAAGCATAGGGATGGAATCCATGCTTTTCTTTATGGACAATATTTGCAAATGAATTCAGGAGACAATTAGTAGAGTTAGCGTCCACATCCTTCGGAGCTTCCCATCCCAGCGTACTCACCTCATTTAAAATACATTCCTCATCATAATCAAGAAAAGCGAGAGGGCTGATATTGTAAGGGAAATAGTCGAACTCCTTAAAATGTCTCTCTTCCAGAAAATAAGGTCTGATCTCATTTCCGACCAATCTCTTCAAAGGGTCTAACACGGCTTTTTGGGTGACCTTAAGCATTTCTGGGTTATTTTTCATGATGGATGAGGCGATAGGGATTTGGCCTGGTGACCAGCCAAAAATAACGGAAGGGATTTGTTTCTCAATGGCTATCCGCAGCGTCATGAATTTGACGATGGCCATGCAAGCGGTACAGATAGTGCTGGCCCTGATCAGTGTTGGCGCAGGATAAATATTTGTTAGCGAACATTCAACGACGATCTTCTTCAAGAGAGCAAAACGAGGCTTAAAAAAAATGTGGTCAATGTCCAGGCTTTCGACCACATTCCGGATATTCTGAAAGGTTCTTTCAGGCAAAAATCCGTTATCCATGGTCAGGGCAAGCAGATTCAATCCATATTCTTTTTTTAGAAGGGCCAGGGTATATGTGCTGTCTTTCCCTCCACTGTAGCTCATCAGGGCGTCGTAACTAGCTTTGCCTTTATGTTCTTGGAGGAGTTCCTCAAATCTCTTTCTGTATCGCTGCTTTTTCTCCTCCAGATTCTCTTCCCCTTTAAATTCAAGGCAGTAATTACAGACACCCGCTTCATTGAATCGAATCCCCGGGAATGTCTCGGGCAGCACACAATTACCACAAATTTTCATAAAAGACTCCCTAGGAAGACAGCGTCGCCGCCAACCTTCTCAGATGTTCAGTGGCATGATACTTGGCCGCAAAATCTCGGAAAGCTCGCTTGATTTGATCTTCCGCAAGATCCATGACTTTGCAGATATCCTCCACAGGAACCTTGTTCTCCCAGGCATACAAAAGAAGGTCCAATTTCTCATACGGCATCCGAAAATAAAACTCCTCATCGCTGACATGAAAACTGTAGGTGTCCGGGCTCGGCGTCCTCTGCACGATTTCCTGAATAACTCCCAAATGTTCAGCCAGTTGATACACCTGGGTTTTATAAAGATGGGCAATGGGCTCGATATCGACCCCTCCATCCCCATATTTCACGAAAAAGCCTTGGACATTCTCGGTTTTATTGGTTGTGCCGCAGACAAAATAGTTCATCTTCTCAGCTCGGTAATAGAGATGCATCATCCGCGCTCTTTGTTTTGTGTTTGTCGCAGCCACTATTCCTAAGAAAGTTTCTCTTTTCAGCCTCGCTGATTTCACCTTGCCGCGGCCATCGTCTATGGTTAGAGTAAAAAAATTGAAGGCGTCCCGGGATAATAAATCCGGGGGCAGCGAGATTTTTAGTTTATAATGGGAATTGTATTCAGGGAAAATTTCCTTGACGACTTCATCCCTCCTTTCATAAGTCCCAAAACCTTCAAGCGTCGGGGTGATATCAATGGTGTCTACTCTTATCCCCATTTTCTGCGCCTGCTTCCCTGCATATTGTTCGCTGAGAGGGTGGGAATCCCTTTCTGGCAGGATCAATCCTAAAACTTTTTCACTTCCCAGCGCTCGGACACAGAATTCAGCGGCGACTGCGGAATCAATGCCCCCGCTTAACCCGATAACAGCCCCGCCGCGTCTCATCCGCTGAGTCTGATCGCGGATGAATTCAGATATGCGCTGGGCCTCCTGAACGCAGTCAATCGTCAAGATATCTTTATGAAAGTCCATGGTCATTCTTCCTTGTCAAACAGATCCAGTTCCTCATTTGAATTGGAAATGGTCCTGCCGCATTTTCATGCAAGGTCCTTCTTCGCCAATTTGCCATGTAATGACTTGGGTAACTCTTCCCGAATTTCCACACACTTAGGCACCAGATAGCTTTCTAACCGCTTGGAACAGAGCCTTATGATGTCATTTTCTTTTAAAGAAGAGCTTTTTTTCAAAACCACAAAAGCCTTGATGGCTTTGCCCAAGATCTCATCTTCCACCCCAACCACAGCGGCTTCCAGAACATCGTCAAGCTCATAGAGAGCATTCTCAATTTCTTTGGGGCTTACCCTTTCTCCCGCCACTTTGAGGATGTCGTCTTTCCGAGAAACAAAATAGAGGAATCCCTCCTCATCCATTTTGAAAAGATCGCCTGTATAGAGCACTCGTTCGCCTGGAATTGGACCTGGCCTTAAAACTCTTTCTGTCTCTTCAGAAAGATTCCAGTATCCTGCCATTACATTAGCTCCCCTCACCACAAGCTCGCCGATTTCTCCTGGTCTCGTGATCTTCCTTCCGTTCTCATCCACAATAGAGACTTCTGTGTTAGGCATTGCCTTTCCAACCGATGTTGGCCTTTTTTTGAGTTCTTCGGGAGGAAGATAGGAGACCCTCTTGCACTCCGTCAATCCATACATGGAATAAATCTTCGTGTGGGGGAATATCTTTTGAAGCTGATCTATATATTTTGGAGGCAGAGCCTGAGCCGTATTAGTGAGGTACCTTAATCTCGAAAAATCATTTTTCTCTAAATTTTTCAACTTGAAAAGAAGCGCGGCAATCGTGGGGACTATGGGGAATCCTGTCACTTTCTCTTTGACGATAAGGTCGATAATCTTGTAAAGATAAAGAAACGAGCTTTCGAGAACAACCGTTCCTCCAAATTTCAAGGCCATTAAGACCTGATAGAGGCCATAGTCAAAAGACAAAGGCAGAACATTTATGATAATATCGTCGGGAGTGTTCTCTAAATATTCAATGATTGAATTTGCAGCAGAAACCATGTTGAGGTGGGTCAGCATCACGCCTTTGGGGACTCCCATCGAGCCTGAAGTATAGATCAAGCTGGCTAAATCTAGATCAATACATCGTTGAGGGGGACGCGCCGCTGGATAATCTTTCAAAGTCCGGAAGTAGGAATTCAGCTGAACATCCAGATTCTTGACGACCTTCTCCTCCAGGGATTCATAATCTGTCAGGAAGATAGACTGGAGGCTCAGACACTCAGGCAAGGTATCTTTTATTTCCATCAAATGCTTGGCGTCTGTTATCAAAATCTTTACCTGGCAGTCATTCAGGATGTATTCTATCTTTTTAGCTTTGACCTGAGGATTGATCACCAAAAACACTCCCCCCGCTTTCAAGATGCCAAAAATGGAGACCACTGCTTCTGGGGAAGACTCCAAGAAGATGGCTCCTCTGTCCTGTCTTTGGAATCCTGTTTCAATCAAAGCATTGGAAAGACGATTGGCCAAACTTTCCATCTCAAGAAAGGTTAAGCGTTGCCCTTCGCAAATTAAGGCGATTTTATCAGGAAACCGCGCAGCGCTTCCCTCTAAAAACTCAGGGACCAGCATATCCCACTTTCCTTTGGATATAGGATGTCAATTTGGCCAAAGAATCCAGATTATCGGGAACAATCTCTTCATCCTCCACCCGGATTTTGAATTTCTCTTCGATAAATTCCAGTAATTCCAAAACTCCGGTCGAATCGATAATCCCTTTTTCCAAAAAGGAATCCTCATCTGCAAAGGCGTCCAGCCCTGCGGAGGGCAAGAAAGTTTCAGAGATAAATCCTCTTAATATTCCTTTGATGTCTTTCTGCCTCTCTTTGTTCAGCTGGTCCATAATAGCTGCCTCCACAAAATATACTTTTATGATAATAAATAATTCAAGATAATAACAAGGTCAATACTCTTTTGAGGTGAACTCAGAGGTGATATTCATTCGGTTTTTATGTCCTCTAAGGTGGAATGCGCTTCCCTTATCTTCCTTTAGTTGTCTTAAGGGATAAATTGGACTAAAATATGCACGTTGCTAAGGACTATAATGACTCAAATCAAAGAAGCCCGAAAAGGGAATATCACTTTGCCTCTTAAAAAAGTATCAGAGGGAGAAGGACTTCCCTCCGATATCCTGCTGGATTTAGTGGCCCAAGGGAAAGTGGTCATTCCCTATAACCCCCATCATGCCCCGCGCAACCCCTCTGGAATCGGCCAGAAATTGAGGACAAAGGTCAATGTCAACATCGGCACCTCCCGCGATTTTCCCGAGCTGGCTCAGGAGTTAAAAAAATTAGCTATCACTCTAGAATACGGCGGCGATACGATCATGGACCTCAGCACAGGCGGGAATTTAAAGAAAATCAGGCAAAAAATCCTCGAGAAATCGCCGATACCACTGGGAACAGTACCTATCTACCAGGCAGCCATCGAAGCTATTGATCAGGACGGCTCCATTGTCGATATGAAAGAGGAGGCGCTGTTTGCTGCCATCGAAACCCAGGCCAAAGAGGGCGTTGATTTCATGACCGTTCACTGTGGTTTGACCTTAAAGGCCATTGAAAGGCTGAAGAGCCAAGGCCGAGTGGCGGATGTCGTCTCCCGGGGTGGCGCTTTTCATCTCGCCTGGATGCTTCACAACCAGAAAGAAAATCCCCTCTATGCCCAATTCGACCGGCTTCTCGAAACCGCCCATAAATATGACATCACCTTGAGCCTTGGAGATGGCCTGCGCCCTGGCTCCATATTGGATGCAACCGACCGTCCCCAAATTGAAGAACTTCTAACTTTGGGAGAACTCGTCAAGCGTGCCTGGGAAGCCAACGTCCAGGTCATGGTCGAAGGCCCAGGACATATCCCCTTGGATCAAGTTGAGATGAATATCAAGCTTCAAAAACGGGTCTGCCATGAAGCTCCTTTCTATGTGCTCGGCCCCCTGGTGACTGACATCGCAGCCGGGTATGATCATATTGTCTCAGCTATCGGAGGAGCGATTGCCGCCTCGGCTGGGGCAGATTTTCTCTGCTATGTCACCCCCTCTGAACACCTGGGGCTCCCTTCTGTGGACGAGGTCAGGGAAGGCCTTATTGCTTCCAAGATTGCCGCCCATGCTGCCGATATCGTCAAAGGTGTCAAAGGCGCGCTGGAAAGAGATTTAAAAATATCCGTTGCCCGAAAAAAATTAGATTGGGCTGCACAGAAAAAACTCGTCCTCGATCCCCATAAATTTGAAGAAATTAGAAAAAAAAGAAAGACAAAAACAGAGGCCTGTTCCATGTGTGGGGAGTTCTGCGCGATGCGCATCGTCAGCGAATTTTTAAATTCCCATGGAAAAGCCGATGTCTCCTGTTATTAAAAAGCTCCTGTTTGGCACTGCCGGAATCCCCAAATCCACTCCTGTTCCTTCCACTCTAGCAGCCATCGAACGCATCGCTGTTCTCAAGCTTGATTGCCTGGAAGTTGAGTTTGTCCAGGGGGTTAGGATGGGTGCAGAAACAGCAGAAAAAATTAAAGAAAAAGCCGCAGCGCTCAATATCGGACTGAGTGCTCATGCCCCTTACTTCATCAACTTGAATGCCTCAGAACAAGGAAAAAGGCTTTTAAGCCGGGAACGGCTCTTGAGTTCGGCCAGGCAAGCAGAATTGTGCGGGGTTAAATGTGTTGTCTTTCACGCGGGCTATTACGGAAAAGACACTCCCGAGAAGGCCTACAAAACAATAAAAACAGAAATGGAAGAAATTCTCTCCATCCTAAAATCCCAAAAAAATCCTGTCAGTCTCAGAATCGAAACCATGGGAAAGCTCTCTCAGTTCGGATCTCTGGATGAAGTCCTGTTTCTTTGCCGCGAACTAGAAGGTCTCCTTCCCTGCCTTGATTTCTCCCATATTCTGGCCCGGAAGGGAAAAGCCAATTCCTATGTCCAGTTTCAGCGGATTTTGAGCAAAGTCCAGAAAAAGCTGGGCCAAAGCGCCCTCAAGAACCTCCACATCCATATCTCGGGAGTTGAATACAATAATAAAGGAGAGATGAAGCACCTCAACTTGAGGGATTCTGATCTTCATTATGAGGATTTGATTCGAGCGCTCAAGGATTGCGATGCGGAAGGGATGGTGATTTGCGAAAGCCCAAACCTGGAACAAGACGCTCTGATGCTCCAAAAACTCTACTGGTCCCACACCGTTAAAACAACTGGCAAATAACTTTGAAAGCATCTCTTTTTATCGGTCGAGAACACACAGGGAACGGCCAGGCCACCTGTCGAGTGATGCTTGTGCTTTTCAATCTTGTACGCCTGAATAAAGTTAGGGGAATTTTTGAGTTCCATCGGCAATTTTGGATCTCCAAGTTTGACTTGACACCTTGTTCTGAGAATCCTAAACTAGGGACTTATTTTATGTATTTTTTCTTTTATTTTATTAAGAAGGGAGGCACTACATGAAAACTATAAGCTTAGCCGAGGTCAGGGACAAGATAAAAGACCTAGTCCAGAAAGCGAATTTTGAACTCCAGGATGACGTCCTCAAAGTCATCAAAGAAATGGAAAAAAAAGAGGAATCCCCCGCCGGCAGGGAAGTTTTTAAGCAGATCCTCGAAAATGCCCAGATTGCCAAGGACGAAAAATTAGGACTCTGCCAGGACACAGGTCTCGCTGTGTTTTTTGTCGAACTTGGAGAAGATGTCAAGCTCAAGAAAAACGGCGGACTCAAAAGTCTTAAGGATGCCATTACCGCGGGCACTCGAGAAGGATACGGTGAAGGATATCTCAGAAAATCTGTAGTTGAAGACCCGGTTCGGAGAAAAAACACGGGTGATAATACACCCGCGTTCATCCACTGGGAACTGGTCCCTGGCGATGCTTTTAAGGTCACTTTCATCGCCAAGGGTGGAGGCGCAGAAAATATGAGCGCGGTCCGCATGTTCGCTCCTGCGGCAGGCTTGGAAGGGATCGAAGACTTTGTCGTAGAAACTGCGGACAAAGGCAGCTCCAACCCCTGCCCTCCGATTGTAGTCGGAGTTGGAGTTGGTGGAACCTTCGAATTCTCGGCTCTTTTAGCCAAGAAGGCGCTTCTCCGAAAACCTCTGGGGTCTCACCATCCAGATCCTTTCTATGCGGATATGGAAAGAAGGCTGCTCGAAAGAATCAACAACTTGGGAATAGGGCCTCAGGGGATGGGAGGGAGAATCACAGCTCTGGCTGTCCATGTCGAATCTTTTCCCTGCCACATTGCGTCCATGCCAGCTGCTGTCAACATTCAATGCCATTCTCACAGAGTCCTGAGCTTTGAATTGTAAAGTTTGCGAAAAAGCCCAACCGAAATTTAAGAAGAAATAAGGAGACAGAAATGGTTGAGATTCGTTTTCATGGAAGAGGCGGCCAGGGAACTGTCGTCGCCTCCAAAGTCCTGGCCGATGCTCTCGCCAAAGAAGGAAATTATGTTCAAGCCTACCCCGAATTTGGAGTCGAAAGAAGGGGAGCGCCCGTTTTTGCCTTTATCCGCATTGATAATAAGCCCATCTATGACAAAAGCCGGATCTACGCTCCCGACCATGTTGTTATTGTTGACGCAACTCTCATCGCAGCCATCGACGTCACCGAAGGACTGAAGGAAGGCGGCTGGATCATTGTCAACAGCGATAGGAAACCGGGAGAGCTGAAATTCCCCCAAGAATATAAAGTCGCCACGATCAATGCTACAGAAATCGCCGTCAAACACAAGCTGGGAACCATGGCGGCTCCGATTGTCAACACAGCCATAGTGGGCGCAGTGGTCAAGATATTGAACCTAACCAAAATTGAATCTTTAATAGCTGCCATCCGAGAAGGAATTCCAATCAACCCTGAAGATAATGTGGCTGCAGCCAAGGAAGCTTATGAAAAAGTCTGAGGAGTGAGAGGAAGAGATGAAGAAAAAAAAGGAAGCCGAAAAAATCATCTTAAAATCAGAAAAAGAAATGCCGCTGATGCCCATGTCTTTAGGTTCCATGGCGTTCAATAAAACCGGCGCCTGGAGAAATATCCGTCCTGAAATTGACCTCCAGAAATGCATCCAATGCGGCATTTGCTGGAAGTTCTGTCCTGATGTGTCCATCTCCATCGAAAATGAATGGCCCATC
>Ga0315280_10005704_pt1 | contig 17605 bp, 12 predicted proteins | sample YL17G06_40_MG_FD_203697 | JGI IMG/M metagenome (GOLD analysis project Ga0315280, IMG submission 203697) | Sediment microbial communities from Yellowstone Lake, YNP, Wyoming, USA - YL17G06_40 | ecosystem: Environmental > Aquatic > Freshwater > Lake > Sediment | place: USA: Wyoming | collected...
GATCAAGATTCACCTGTTCCGCGTCCGCCGGCGGCCCGCGGCAGCCTGACCGCAAGAGGCGAGCGTGGCCATTGGCGCGGCGGGTCACCGTACTTGTTTAGCATGGCCTCATGGCTGTCACCCTGAGCGAAGCGAAGGGTCTCGCTCTGCGCTAGGGGCAACGACCCAAGGCTAAGGCGAGATTCTTCGCTCGCTGCGCTCGCTCAGAATGACAACGCTAAACACATACGGCGATTCCTTGTCCCAGCCCCTCCGGCGTGGTACACTTGGGGCCATCTGGGAGAAGGGCCAAGTGCCCGGCGCTGCGTGACTCGTCATTTGACGGGTGCTCTTGGCTGCTTGCCGCCAGTGCTGAGCGAGAAAAGAGGCCCGCCGCGACGGGTGCCGCTACGCCGGCATGCGGCTCATGGTGCCAGCATCTTATGGCCACGCAACGGCGCGCGGCCATGCCACCTGGCTATCCGTCTGTCCGTGTGCGACGGACTACCACGTCGGCCCTTGGCGCGCAGAGGATTGGCGATGCGGTGCAGGAATCGGGCGCTGGTGTTTCTCACGGCCGCCGGGGCAGTTCTGCCGGCGCTGGCCCTCGGGGCCGAGGTTCCCAAGTTCGGTCCCGCCGAGGTCACCCTTAGCGGCGAGGCCGCCCCGGCCAGCGCGGCGGTGGGGGGGTTCTCGGTCGCCGCCCGAGGCGACGGGCCGCAGGCCGCTCTCATGGGGCCGCCCGCCGCGTGCACCGCCTGCGTCCGACAGGGCGAAGAAGTCGTCATCGCCATCCCCATCCAGACAGGCCAAGGTTCCCTCACGGTCACGGCTGAGGTCGCCATCGTGAGCGGCCGCGAAGCCGACGCCAGACTTGCGGTTGACGGCGATGGCACCGGTCGCGTGGTGTCGGCCGGCGACACGGTGCGCCTGACGGCCGCCGGCAAGCCGAGCGGCCAGGGGGCCGCAGTGCGACTCAAGACCGCCGGCCGCGGCGGCGAGGCGGCCGTCCGCTGGCGCAGCCTCCGCCTGACGGTCGATAACCAGACGTTCGACATTCCCGTATCGACCGTCGCCGCGTCGATTGGCCGCGGGCCGCCGCCGGTCCTCCCTGCCCTTCGCCCGCCCATCGAGCAAGCATTCATCGAGTGGGACTGGCGCATACAAGACGGCGTCGGCACGGTCCGGGCGCCGAGCACGTATGCGGCGGCGATCCGCACCACGCTCGACCGCGCCAGAAGCCTGCTCGACGACCTTCGGGCAGGCCGCGCCGCGATGGCCGACGAGGCGCGCGCGCTGGAGGCCTTCGAGAACCAGTGGAAAGAGTTGGCGGCGTCCGCCGGCGCGGACGATTCCCTATGGGAGAGCCTGTGGCGGCAAGTCCACCAGTGGCGCCGCCGCGTCGTCATGGCCAACCCACTCGCGAAGACCGGGCCGCTCGTGTTTGCCAAGCAGGTGCCGGGGGCCTTCAGCCACCAACTCACCCAGTACTACGGCCGGTACGCCCGGCCGGGCGGGGGCATTTTCGTCCTCGAAGAGCCGGGCCAGTCCATGAAGTGCCGCCAACTGGCCGCCTCGGGGCTGCCGGAGGGAAGTTACCAGCACCCCGAGGTCTCCTTCGACGGACGCCGCGTGCTCTTCTCCTATTGCCAGGCCGAGGCGACGCCGGCCGACACCATCCAGGGCCATCATGGCCGGTACTACCACCTCTACGAGATGGCGGCCGACGGCTCGGGCCTGCGGCAACTGACGGACGGGCCGTTCAACGATTTCGCGCCGAAGTATCTGCCCGACGGCCGCATCGTCTTTATCTCCACGCGCCGCGGCGGATGGCATCGTTGCGGCGCCCCGGGTTGCGAGACCTACACGCTGGCCGCATGCAACGCCGATGGCTCGGGCGCCCGGCCGATCTCCTGGCACGAGACGCACGAGTGGGACCCGGCCGTGCTCGACGACGGCCGCATCGTCTACACCCGCTGGGACTACGTGGACCGCCACGCGGTCTACTACGAACAACTCTGGACCGTCCGCCAGGACGGAAGCGCCCCGGCCGCCTTCTACGGCAACAACACGTTCAACCCGGTCGGCCTGTGGGAAGCCCGCCCGGTGCCGCTGTCGAGCCGCGTGATTGCCACGGCCGCCGCGCACCATGCCATGACGGCCGGCTCGATCGTCCTGGTCGACGTCAACCGCGGTGTCGACGGCCCCGCGCCGATTACGCGCCTGACGCCCGATGCGCCGTTCCCCGAGAGCGAGGCCGTGCTCCTGCCCGCTTGGCGGGCGATGGCACCGCGCGACGCCCCGCCCCCCACCCCCGAAGCCCAGCGGTGGCCGGGCCACTGTTACCGCAGCCCGTATCCGCTCTCGGAAAAGTACTTCCTGGCGGCGTACAGTTTCGAGGCACTCATCGGGGAGGCGAAAGGCAACGCCCCCAACATGTTCGGAATCTACCTGGTCGACGCCTTCGGCAACAAGGAACTTCTGTACCGCGACCCGAACATCGCGAGTCTGTGGCCTGTGCCCCTCAGGCCGCGGCCCCGACCGCCGCTGCTGACGGCGGCTGGCGCTGAGGCCGCAGGGCGCGACGGGACTTTCCTGGTGCAGGACGTGTACCAGGCCGACCCGGCCCTCGTGCGCGGCTCGATCAAGCGCCTGCGGATCATGCAGGTCCTGCCGAAATCGACGCCGGGGATCAACAATCCGCCGGTCGGCCTGGCGAACGCCTCGCCGGGCAAGCAGGTCCTGGGAACGGTGCCCATCGAGGCGGACGGCTCGGCGTATTTCCGGGCGCCGGCGGGCGTGCCCCTGGCGTTCCAGGCCCTCGACGAACTCGGCCGCGCGGTCCAGATCATGCGGAGCATCACGTACCTCCAGCCGGGGGAGAACGCCTCGTGCATCGGCTGCCACGAGCCTCGGACGGCCGCCCCGCCGCCGCAGGCCACGCCCGCGGCGTTGGCGCGGCCGCCCTCTACCATGACACCGGGGCCGCGCGGCTCCAACCCGCTCTCCTATCCGATCCTCGTGCAGCCGGTCCTCGACGAGAAATGCGTCAGTTGCCACAACGCCACGAAGAAGGACGGCGGCGTGGACCTGACAGGCCAGCCGCAGGGCCACTACACGGTCTCGTACAACGCCCTGGCGCCGCGGGTGCCCTTCTCGGCGTGGACCGGCAGCGGGAACTTCCAGAAGGAGAACTGCGAGCCGCTGGCCATGCCCGACCGCTTCGGCGCGCGGGCCAGCCCCGTGATGAAACTCCTCCTGGCCGGGCACCAGAAGGTCGCCCTCACGCCGGCCGAGATCGAGCGCCTCGCCACCTGGATGGACTCCAACGCCCTCTTCTACGGCACCTTCGACCCGCAGGACCAGGCCCGCCAGCAGCGCGGCGAAGAGATCGCCGGGCCGAAACTCCAGTAGCCGAATCGGACCCTGTGCAGGGTGGGTCCTCCGCGCCCACGCGGTCCTTGTGCACGCGAGATGGCACGCTGCCGCCCTCGCCATTGACCCTCCCGCCCTGTCGCGTTATAGTTCATATTGAAGTCCGGACCCAGGCAGGCCGGACGGAAGGTCCTGCGGCAAGGCAGGGCACGGATTTCCATGGATATCGACCGAATCCTCAAGAAAGCGCTGGACGGCGACCTCCTCTCCCGCGGGGAGGCCGAGGCCCTCCTTGCCCTGCCCCGCGACCGCCGCGCGCCGGTCCACGCGGCCGCAGATCGGCTGAACCGCGAGTTGAACGGCCTGCGTGTCTCCTACGTTTTCAACCGTAACATCAACTTCACGAATGCCTGCTCGGCGGCATGCGCGTTTTGCGCCTACCGCGTCGAGCCGGGCGACGAGGAGGCCTACGTCCTCACGCCGGCCGAGGCCGTGGAACTGGCCGGCCGCACCCCCGGCATCGACGAGGTCTGCATGGTCGGCGGCCTGAACCCGGCGGTCACGCTGGACCACGTCCTGGCGATCTTCGCGGCGGTGCACGAGGCGTATCCGCACGTCCACATCCACGCCCTCAGCCCGATGGAGATCGAGTGGTACTCCAAGCGCTCCGGCCTCACGGTCCGCCAGACCTTCCGAAAACTCGTCGAGGCGGGGTACGGCAGCCTGTGCGGGACGGCGGCCGAGATCCTGGTCGACGAGGTCCGCCGGCTGATCTGCCCGTCGAAACTCTCGACCGCCCGGTGGGTCGAGATCGTCCGGACCGCCCACGAACTGGGCATCCGGAGCACGTCAACGATCCTGTTCGGTCACATCGAGACGGCGGCCCACGTGGCCGAGCACCTGAGGGTCCTGCGGGACCTCCAGGTCCAAACGGGCGGCTTCACGGAGTTCATCCCCCTGCCCTTTGTGCCGTACCGGACGCCCCTGGGCCGCGCTCGGGGCATCCGCGAGATAGCCGCCAAGGAAGACGTGCTGCTGCTGTACAGCGTCTCGCGGTTGTTCTTCGGGCGGCTGATTCCGAACGTCCAGGTGTCGTGGTGCAAACTGGGCCTGGAGGTGGCGATCGAGAGTTTCGCCTGCGGCGTGAACGACCTGGGGGGGACGCTCCTGGAGGAAAACATCACGCGCTCGGCCGGCGGCCGGCACGGCCAGGCCCTGACGGTCGGCCAGATGGCCGACGCCATCCGCCGCGGCGGCCGCGTGCCCGTGCGAAGGGACACGCTGTATCATCAACTGAACGAGCATGCTTCCACCCCTGCCGCGAGTGACAAAGTGACGGAGTGACAACTTGACGAAGGGCAAACGAACGCGGGGTGCTGAGAATGGTCGCACTCCGTCACTGCGTCAGCCCGTCACTGCGTCACCTGGCCTGAACGCACGCACGCGGTCCGCGACCGAAGGGGCCGATGAGACTGGTGCCGCTCCGACGTCCGCGGCCATCATCGGCGACGGCGCGATGGGAACGCTGTGCGCCCTCCTGCTGGCGACCAACAAGGCGGCCGTGCGGCTCTGGTCGGCGTTTCCGGAGCACGTGGCCGACATGCGGCGCGAGGGCCAGAACACGCGGTTTCTGCCCGGCTTTGCGCTTCCGAAGAACCTCGTGGTCTCAGGCGACGCTCGCGAAGTGACCGCCGGGGCGGACCTGGTGATTATGGCGGTGCCCTCGAAACACCTCCGGGCGGTCCTGGAGCGGATCAAAGATGACCTGCCGGAGGCATGCACCTACGTCTCGGTCATCAAGGGCATCGAGACGGAGAGCCTGCTTCGGCCGAGCGAGGTGCTCCGGCAGGTGGCGGGCCGGCGGCGCCTGGCGGTCCTCAGCGGTCCGTGCCTGGCGCGCGAGGTGGCCGGGCGTCTGCCCGCGACGGTGGTTGTGGCGTCGGAGGATGCGGCCGCCGCCGCCGCCGCGAGGAAGGCCTTCGCCACGCCCTGGTTTCGCGTCTACACGAGCGACGACCCGGTTGGCGTGGAACTCGGGGGGGCCCTCAAGAACGTCATCGCCATTGCCGCCGGCATCTGCGACGGCCTGGAACTCGGGAGCAACGCCAAGGCGGCCCTCATCACGCGGGGCCTCGTGGAGATGACGCGGCTGGCGGCGGCGATGGGCGCCCGGCGCGAGACGCTGGCCGGCCTCGCGGGCCTCGGCGACCTCGTGACGACGTGCGTGTCGGGCCTGAGCCGCAATCACTACGTGGGCCAGGAGATCGGCCGCGGGTTGCCGCTGGCGGAGGTCCTGGCGAAGATGGGCCTCGTGGAGGCCGAGGGCGTCGAGACTACGCGGAGCGTCGCTGCCCTGGCCGCGCGGCACGGCATCGAGATGCCGATTACACTGGCCGTGCACGCCGTGCTCTTCGGCGGCAAGCGGCCCCCGGAGGCCCTGGCGGACCTGATGAGCCGGGAGCCGAAGAAAGAGTGACTGAGTACCTGAGTGCCTGAGTGACTGAGTAACGGCGCAGCGGCATGGCTTCTGACATTTGGCCGCCCCGCTCGTCGGGGCGCGTGCTCGGCTTGTGGGGCGCACGCATGACCGGCACTTGAGATTCCAGATTTGAGATTGGAGATGGAAACCCCGGACATCCCGGAAACGTTGATCCTGAAGCCGCAGCACATGACTGCGCTCGTCCTGTTCGGCACGGCGGCGCTGCTGGGAGTCTTTACGGTCCTGGCCGTGGTGCGCCTGTGGGCCTCGCGGATGCAGAAGAAGTCGGGCGCGTGCAGCGGCCTGGACCTGGAAGCATTGAGGAAGATGCGCGACACGGGCCAGATCACCCAGGAAGAGTACGAGGCGGTGCGCGGGACGGTCAGCGGCGCGCCGCCCCCCTCGGAGCGCGGCAAGCGCGAGCGTTCAGCCGCGCCGCCGGAAACGCCGATAGACCCTGATGGGCGTGGTGCTCCGTCAAGCCCCGCATGAGGGGTGTCATGGTCGCAGCCTGCCCGCCGCGGCGGGCGCCTTTGCCTGACCATGAGGCCGATGGCGCAGGGCGCTTCATGGCCACGCAGAATGGCGTGACCATGCCGCCCGTCCAATGAGATGTAGCGCGATTGCGAAAGGACCATACCGATGGCCAAGACTAACGGCGGGCATGAGGGGCCGCGTCGCGCGGCCGTGTGCAGTTTCTGCGGCCGGAGCCCCCGCGAGGTCGGCCCCCTGGTCGAGGGCCGCAGCGCGGGCGCGTTCATCTGCGGCGAGTGCGTCCAGTTGTGCGGCACGATCATCCGCGAAGAGCGGCAGCGCTCCAAGACCGGCGCGAAAGGCCTCGGGCGCATCCCCACGCCGCGAGAGATCAAGGATTTCCTCGACCTCTACGTCATCGGCCAGGACCGGGCCAAGAAGGCCGTCTCGGTGGCCGTGCACAACCACTACAAGCGCCTCAGCCTGGGCGACGCCGCCGACGCCGACGACGTGGAGATCGAGAAGTCGAACCTGCTGCTGATCGGGCCGACGGGCTGCGGCAAGACGCTCATCGCCCGCAGCCTCGCCCATATCCTCAACGTGCCCTTTGCCATCGGCGACGCCACGACCCTGACCGAGGCCGGCTACGTGGGCGAAGACGTCGAGAACCTACTTTTGAAACTCATCCAGGCGGCGGACTTCGACCTGGAGGCCGCCCAGCGCGGCATCATCTACATCGATGAGATCGACAAGATCGGCCGGACCACGCAGAACGTCTCGATCACGCGCGACGTCTCGGGCGAGGGCGTCCAGCAGGCGCTCCTGAAGATGCTCGAAGGGACCACGGCCAACGTCCCGCCCCAGGGCGGGCGCAAGCATCCCGAGCAGCAGTACATCCAGATTGACACGACGCACATCCTGTTCATCTGCGGCGGCACATTCGAGCGGCTCGAGGAGATCGTGGCCCGTCGCATCGGCCGCAGCGCCATCGGCTTCACCGAGGGCCAGCACCGCGAGGGCGACCGCTTCCAGCGCACGCGCGACATCCTGTCACAGGTGACGCCGGAGGACCTGATCGCCTTCGGAATGATCCCGGAGTTCGTGGGACGCCTGCCGATCATCACGCCGCTGATGCCGCTCGACGAGGACGCCCTCTGCCGCATCCTCACCGAGCCCAAGAACGCACTCATCAAGCAGTACCAGAAGTTCTTCGAGATGGAGGGGTCGGAACTGGTGTTCACGCCGGAGGCGCTGCGCGAGATCGCCCACAGGGCGATGCAGCGCAACACCGGGGCGCGGGCGCTGCGCGCGGCCGTCGAGAACCTCATGCTCGACATCCTGTTCGAACTGCCCAACCGCCCGAAGGGGCACCGCTACACCGTCACGGTCGAGGTGGTTCGCGGCGAGGCCGACCTGTTCGCCCAGGCAACGCCGATCAAGGAAAGCGCGTAAGCGCGCGGCACCGCCCAGGCGTCTGCGGGAGGTCCCCTCAGCGCCGCCGCGAGACCTTCTGTTCGATCGCCACGGCCAGTTCGTCGCAATCCGGGAACTTCGTGCACTTCAAGCAGTCCGACCAGACCTTGTGCGGCAGCGACTCGCGGTCGACGCGTATGAAACCCAGGCGCTCGAAGAACGACGGGGAGGACGTCAGGGCAAAAACCTTGCCGATGCCCAGGCGCCGGGCCTCGGCCAGGCACGCCTTCACGAGGCGGGTGCCGATGCCGCGGCGCTGCTGCGGCCGCGCCACAGCCAGGCTCTTGATCTCGGCCAGGTTGTCCCACTCGATCGTCAGCGCCCCGCACCCGATGACTGCGCCGCCGCGCTCGGCCACCAGGAAGTCTCGCAGCGACTCGTACAGGTCCGCGCGGCTCCGGGGGAGCATGACCTCCTGGCGGCTGAAGGCCGTGATGAGCGCAAAGATCGGCTCGACGTCGGCCATGCAGGCCTGACGGATGACCACGGGGCGGCGCGGGCGGCGCGTGGCTTTGCTCATGGCGGCGTATCGTATCCGTGCCTGGCGGCGGGGTCAAGCGATAGAGGCAGTCCCGCGAGAAGACCGTTCGCCAAGGTAGGACATGCGGCATCATTCCGAGATGGCGCGGGCCAACGACGAAATCCGAGGGCCGAATGACGAATGAATGACGAAGTGCGCGAGCCATCACGTCAAGTCTTCCATAACGCGGCGTCGCCGGGTTCGTCATTCGGAATTCTTCATTCGTCATTGCCCCCGCGCCAATGCGCAGGAACATGATTGGGCCAGGTCAGGGCGTCTTTGGCGCCGGCTTCTTGGCGGCGGGTTTCGTGGCGTCGGGTTTCTTGGGTTCCGGCTCGGGAGTGTCAGGCTCGGATTTCCGGAGAACCACGTCGCTGCTTTCGAGGGTCTGTTCGAACGTGATGGCCTTGGCCCTCAGGACAAACCGCAGCGGCGGCTCGAGGTGCGACACGTACCGGTCGTCCGGGTCCTTTTCGAGCGTGACCCTCTGGCGCGGCTCGACCTTCAGGACGAGGCCGACTTCCTTGCCCGGAGGGACCAACACGGTCACGGGGTCCATGTCGTAATCGTCGGCGCTGGATTCCGCCAGGCCCACGCTCGCGAACACTGGTTCCGTCAGCGTGGGGAACTTGATCTTCAGCGAGATAGGAATCGTGGACCCCGTCGGGATTCCGGGCAGCGTCGGCGACGCCAGGCGGATGCTGCCCTGGGCGAACACGGCCTTCTGCATCGGCAGGGCCTCGGCCAAGTACGCAGGGTCGTAGAGGCCGCTCTTTTTGGCGATGGTCAGGCTGTCGATTTCGCGCTCATCGGGGCCGAGCGTCTGAAGGTGCAGGGTTTCGGCGTCCACCGTAAAGACGCAATAATGATAGAGTTTGGAGGCCTTCGCCAGGACCTGGTTCTGAACGGCCCCGTGCAGGCGCGCCCCGCCGCCACCGGTCGTGATGAACGTGATGGGGTGGCGCGGTACGTCGGCCACGGTCACGGCCCCGTCGCTGGAGGTCACCTGGGACACCAGCCCCGGCGCGGGCGCGGTAGGGTACAGCGGCTTGAAGCGCTCGTACAGGTGCGAGTGGCCCGCCAAGACCACGTCGACGCCGTACTTCTCCAGGATCGGCAGGAAGGTCGTGCGGCCGCTATCGGACTTATGGCTGGCCAGGTTGAACGACGGGTTATGGTACATCGCGATCTTCCATGGGGCCGTGGCAGCGGCCAGGTCGGCCTCCAGCCACCGGAGGACCTCTATCTTCTCCTGCCTGCTGTCGAGCACGACCACGTGGACCGGCCCGCAGGTGAACGAGTACCACAGGCGCCCGTCGGGGAAGTCGAAGAAGCGCAGGACCGGCTTCGGGTCCGGCTCGTGGCTCCCCCGGGCCACGAGAATCGGCACCCGGTCGATGACATCGTCCAGCGGCGCAAAAAACTCCGGGCCCCACTGATCGTACGACGAGGAATTGCCCACCATGTCGCCGTTGTGCAGGATGAACGCCGGCTTGTGCTCCATGAAGTGAGACGCCAGGGCACGGTGCCTGATGGGGTTGCTGCGCGAGTCGCCGTAGGCGATGAAGACGATGGGTTCGGGCGCGTCGGGGAACGTCCGGAACGTCCTGGGCGGCGGCAACCCCTCCGCGGCCATGTCGCCCGACAACACCACCTGGTAGCGATAGACGGTGCCCGGCTTGAGGCCCGTCAGCCGGGCGCGATACAGATACGCCGGCCCCTTGGCGGGCTTGCGGGTCTTGGAGTCGCCGCCGGACTCCACCTTCTCGTGCGCCAGGGCCGGAGCCACCTGGTCCATCACGTCGCCGGCGCCGAACCTGACGAAGCCGTCGCCGGGGGCGCTGGCCTCGTACTGGACCGTGATCGCCGTGGAACTGGGATTCTGAAGATACGGGCCCTTGGTCAGCACCGGCCCGGCGGCGCGTACAAACGCGGCCGGCAGGAATGCGGCAAGGCTTCCGATCGCCAGTACCGCGAGCCACTTGGCCCAACCGCCCATTCGGATTTCTCCGCCCCTTGCGGCACGGTGCCCCTTTGCAGAGGCGCCGTATTATAGGTGCCCCTATCGCCTCATGCAATTCCGGGCCCCCGGAAGACGAGACGCTATGGCAGCGTCAAGGCCGTGCGTCACAGGTATACTATACGGCAACCGGACAACTGTGCGCAGGGTGATTCTGTTTCGGCGGGAAAGGAACCGCGCCACAACCGGGGATGGCGTACCGGCGGCCCCACGGGCACAAAGGAAGTCGCGCTGTAGTACTAGGCCGTTAAACCATAGACCCCCAGGGGCCGGTACGGCGAAGGTCCGCCGCCGAATCGCCCCTCCATGCACAACGAAAGCCGGCGCCCATCCTTCCCGCAGGCAGCGGCCGCCGTGCCCTCGGCCTCATCCTTCCTCGACCACCCGCAGCCCCATCAGGTGGGCCAGGTCACGGACATCCCTCAGGCGGTCGCCGTAGAAGACCACGCGATGCAACTGGGTCATCATGTCGCCTTGCAGTACGCCCCCGCCCCAGTTCTCGATCATCCTCCGGGCGTCGGCCACCTCGGTGGTGATCTGCGTGCGGCAGCCGCGGTCGTCGAAGTCGGTGATCTCGATGATCTTGCCCCTCGAAATGAGCACGGTGTCGAGGTTCACCAGTTTGGCGCAGGTGATCGGCTGACCGACGCGCATTTCGACCTCGAGGCTCGCGCCGCGGTTGTCGTCGCGGTGGGTTCGGATCATGAAAGGCGCCCGCGGGCCCGCGAACCCGTCCATCCGGGTCGGCGCCGTGCAGTGCGCGTGGATCAGGGCGTCCTTCGACGTGTCGAACAAGGGGTCGGTGATGAACCCCGGCACGCCGAACGCGTACCGAAACAGGAGCATGGTCAGCGTGGAATCCATGTCGGCCTCGCAGGCCCCGACCAGGCCCTCGTCACACAGACGGCTGAAGCCCAGGCACGGATAGCCAAGAATGCCGATGGGAATCCCGCCGAGGCAGCGGATGGTTATCGCCTGGGCCTGGCGGTCGACCATGATCTTCTTCATGGCCAGGTACATCCGGGCCGACTTGATGATCTCCTCGCGCGTCGGCTCGACGATCTTCTTCGCGGGGCGGATCCAGCACTCCTGGGCTTCCGCCTCGGCCATCTTCAGATCGATGGCCTGGTGAACCTTGACGATCTCGTCGACGGTCACGGAGATGACTTCCGCGCCGAGCCGCTTCTTGACCTGCTCGGCGGACTGCGCCGCGGCCGTGCCGGCCGCCCCGCCCGACAGGATGATCCGCGACTGCCGCATCCGCGCCGGCGCACGCATCAGGGCGACGGCCCGGTCGATGTCCCCCAGGTCGCTGGAGGCCACAAGGACCACCCGGCTGCCCGCGCGCTGCCAATCGCGGACGTGCATCCATTCATGGCCGCTGAAGGGCTGGGCGAAGATCGCGGTGGGAAGCCCGGCGTCGATGATCTGTTTCAGCATGCCGCCCGTGCCGAGCGTCAGGTGGACGAGAAGCACCGCATCGGCCTCGGCCCTGGCGGCGACCGCTGCCGTCGCCTCCTGCGGATTCTGCACCAGTTCACCGCCGACGAACTTGACGTCGCCGAGGCGGCCCTCGACCCCCGCCAGGTGCTTCTCGAACCTGGCCACCTCGGCCTTCAGGTCGATCTCGGGCTTCGGCCAGGCCTGGCCGCGCATGCCCACGTAGACTTTGCGGATCTTGACGGGGGGCATGAGCGGCCCCGGCGGCGCTTCCGCTTCTGCTGTCGCCTGCCCCGGCCGCTGGGCGACGGCGCAGCCGGCCACCAGCGCGCTGCCGGCCACTGCCGCGCCCGCCGCGATGGCACTGGCCGAAAGGAATTTCCGGCGGGTCACTGCATGGCTCATCGCAATCTCCTTACAGAACGCCCGCCGCAAGCGGCAGGCCAAGATACATGTCTTCGGCCTTCGTCCCTACTTCTTGCCAATCATCTCTTTCCACCGCCAGACGAAGTATTGGTAGTGATCCCACGGCACGTCGGGGGGAATGAGGTGGTCAGGGAACGGAATGTACCGCCCGGAGGCCAGCATGGGGCGCACGCGTTTCATCTCGGCGTCGATGGCCCGCCGGCCGGTGATCATGCAGCGCTTATCCATGCCGCCCATCGCCCGCAGGTCGGGATACTCGGCGATGAGTCTCGGGATGTCGTTTCCCGCCTGGACCTCGTAGGGGTACAGCACCGGCACGCCCGCCTCCAGGAAGAGCGGCGTCAGGCCGTGCATATTGCCGTCGCTGTCGACGGTGAAGAGTTGGACGCCGTGGCGGCGCGCCAGGTCCGTCAGCCGCCGGTAGTGCGGCGTCATGAACCGGCGGAACATCGCCGGCGAAATCAGCGACCCCTGCTTGCCGGCCATGTCTTCCCAGAAGTAGATGGCGTCGATCCGCGTTTCCTCGAAGACGCGGCTCCACAGTCTGTGCCAGAGGTCCGCCAGGTGCCGGTTGATGTCCTCGATGAGCGGCGGGTCCAAGGCGCACGCCATCAGGCACTGGACGGCCCCCATCATCGTCCGCGGCCCGCCAAAGAAGCCGTACGGGTAGACGCCGAGGCTTGTCACGGCGTCAACCGCGCGCAGCCTCTTGGCCTGCTCGGGCCAGTCCTTCGGGAACCGCTCCGGCGTGTCCGGGTCGAACCGCCACTTGTGCTCTTGCCAGGTCTTGCGGTCGCGCACGGGGTACTGGAGGAACGCCGGGATGCTGTTGTGGTCTTTGCGGTCGCGCTTGACGACGCCCTGGCTGTCGCGGACAATGACCGTCTCGCCCTCGTCGGCGAGGATCTCCTCCTTCAGCGCCGGGCAGATGCCGCTGTTGACACCCACGCCCGCCAGGTACGGGTCGAAGCCGAAGAGGGAGTGCCAGTCGCCGTCGTTCTTCATGCCCTCCCGGCGCCATCGCTGGGCGGTCTCCGCCCACGGACCCCAGTGAATGATGAACGGCAGCCGGTCGATGGGCTTGCCGACGGCCCACGCCAAGAGCCGCTCGCGCGGCGACATGGAGTCGCCGGCCGCGCGTTTTCGCTTAGGCGGTCGTTTGCCTTTGCCGTTTGCCATGTGCACTTTCACTTGTCACGGATTCCATGACCGCGCCGGTTCGCCGCTGACTTCAACCTTCGCTGTCGCCTTGCGGCTTGTCAAGGCAAAATGCTGCCGGGTGTCCCGCGACTTGAAGATGGACCGACGGCCCGGGTGCATGACCGTTTATGCGGCCGGGCGGAGTCGGCATCGGCCGACAGCGCGGCCTGGGGCACATCCTGGCCTTGCGGTGTCATCCCCAGATCAACGGCAAGATCGAGCAGTAGGACTCGGCGGCAGGTGGGCGGCGGAAACAAGCACAACCTGCACCACCCCACCGCCGAGACCTCTCCGTCTGTCTGCTTCTCCGGGTCCCGCTCGCTCAGCGAGGTGAACTCGCGGGCCTCAAAGACTGCGAGTTCCAGGTCCGCCAGTTCCCGACGCTTGAATCGGTTCGTCGATTGCCAAACGCCCATCGCGTCCTTGAACCGTTTCTCCACGCGCACGCTGAAGACGCTGAACGCTTCCTCGTCCTTGCCTGCGACTTCGTCTTGCCAGATGCTGGCCCGAACGCTGCCCGCCCGGAACTCTTTGACGGGCTTGTCTCCTTGTGCCATACAAACACCTCCCTATCAGTTCGGACGTCCTTCGCCCGCCCGAAAGCATGACCCGCCGCGTCCGGCCCCGACGGCCTCCCATGGCGGGGCGCGGGGCAGCGGGAGGCAGGGCGTCCGGATTTTCTGTTCCCGTTCCGGATTTTCCTGTTGACACCACGAAGGCTTTCGTATAACGTAGGAGTACGAAGGGAATCGTAGAGGCAGTGCAGAGGCGAGGAGACCCATGAAAGCCCGCAAGCCCCAACCCACCGACGCCGAACTCCTGATCCTGAACGTGCTCTGGCGCCGCGGCCCGTCGACCGTCCGCCAGGTCCATGAGGAGTTGGCTCCCCAGCGCGACACCGGCTATACGACGACGCTCAAACTCCTCCAGATCATGCACGAGAAGGGGCTCGTCCGCCGCGACACGTCCGAGCGGTCGCATGTCTATGAGGCGGCATGCGGCGAGGCGGCCACGAAGCGGGGCGTCGTGGGCGACCTGCTGGACCGGGTCTTCGAGGGCTCGGCCCGCCAACTCGTCATGCAGGCGCTGGAAGCGGGCAAAGTCTCGGCCGACGAGTTGCGCGAGATCCGCCGGCTCATTGAGCGGAAGGAAAGGGGGCGACGATGAGCCCGCTCGATCCGCAAGTCGTGCATCGTCTCGGCTGGGCGCTGGTCCACTTCGTGTGGCAGGGGGCGGCCCTGGCCGCCCTGGCGGCGGTGATGCTGCGGTGCCTTCGCCGGCGGGCGGCCGCTGTTCGTTACCTGGCGGCTTGCGCGGCCCTTGCCGCGATGGTGGCCGTGCCGGCGGCGACTCTCTGTCTTGTTCCTCCCGCGCCGACGGTCACACACCTGGACACGGGCGACGAAATCCCCAGGTCCGAGACTCCCGCGGCGGTCGTGTGGACCTTGCTGCCTGCTGGCGCGCCGGCGGCCCCTGCTTCCAGCCGCAGCGAGTCTTGGGCGGCGCAGATCGCGCCGGCCATCGAGTCGGCGCTGCCGCAGATGGTGCCCGCCTGGCTGATCGGCGCGCTCGCCGTCTCCGTCTGGTACGCCGGCGGCTGGGTCTGGGTTCGTCGGCTCATATGGAAGCGCGCCCAGCCGGCCGCCATGCGGTGGCGGCAAGCGGCCGCCGACCTCGCGCGGCGGATGCGCGTCAGCCGGCCGGTCCGCATCCTGGAGTCGGCGGCCGTCCGCGTGCCGACGCTCGTCGGGTGCTTGCGGCCTGTGATCCTCCTGCCGGCCAGCGTTCTGACGGGCCTTGCCCAGGAACAGATTGAGGCCCTTCTGGCCCATGAACTGGCGCACGTGCGGCGGTGGGATTACCTGGTTAACCTTCTCCAGACGCTTGCCGAAGCGCTCCTCTTCTATCATCCGGCGGTCTGGTGGATCTCGCGCAGGATTCGCGAGGAGCGTGAACAGTGCTGCGACGACGCCGTGGTGGCGACGTGCGGCAACCGGGTGGCGTACGCCCGGGCGCTGGCAACCCTGGGACAATCGTCGGCGGTTCCAGTGGCGGCGATCGCTGCCGGGGACGGCCGACTTCTGGCACGCATTCGGAGGATACTGGTCATGGAGAACGAGATACGCACATCGACGGGCCGACTGGCCGGCTCGGCGGCCCTGGCGGGGATCGCGCTGGCCGCGGTTGCCGTCCTGACGGTCGCTTGCGGCCTCTGCACCGCGGGAGGGGCGGGTGCGGCCAATCCCTCGGCCGAGGCGGCACGGTCGGCGGCGGCCGGCGGCGAAGCGATTCGGTTCGTGACGCCCGGCGGCGACGCCGTCAAGTTCGTCACGCCCAGCGGCGAGGAGATCTTGATGCCGCGGGGGACCGCGCCGGCGCCGGATGTCATGACCAGGGTGCCCTTGCTTCGGGCCATGGGCTTCCTGGCGGCCGCGGGAGGCAAGCACATCGTCATCGAGGCCCGCCTCATCCAAGTTCCCGCCGAGGCGAAGGAGAAGATGGAGGCAGGTCTCGCCGGCGTCGGGCCGGGCGCGCTGTCCGGGTCCGGCCTGTTGTCTCAAGAGGAGGCCGAGCGGTTTTTGGCCCACGCCGCCGCCATCAAGTCGGTCCACACGCTGGCGACGCCCAAGGTGTTGGTTGTCGAGAACCAGGAGGCGCGGGTCTTCGTCGGCGAGCACAGACCGCTGTCGCTGCCGCTGGTTGCGGTGGGTGCGCCGACGGCCGATAACGCGAGAATCCGCACGACCGTCATTCTTCCGGTGGGCGCCGGAGTCTCGGTGACGGCCGCCCTGTCTCCTGACGGTCAGTCGGTTGCCCTTAAGGCCGAGCAGTGCGTCACCCACCTGGAGCAAAAGGGCGGCGAGGAACTGCTGATGGAGACCCGCGGAGAAGTCCAGTGTGCCGTGCCGCTCGGCCAGTGGCTGCTCGTCCGAGTGCCCTCGAAATCGTATCGCCTTACGGCCATCAGTCAGAAGGACGACCCGGCATCCGGGAAGATTTCCATGGAAGTCCTCAGGGAGCCGCTGCACGACGCCGGAAAGGCACCGTACGACATCTGGGTCCTGCTCAGGCCGAGTCTCGCCCAAGCGGTGGACGCGGCCGCCGGCACGGCCAACGCCGAAGCCGCCAAGGCCGCCATTGTCCAGGCCGAGGCCGCTCTCCACGACCTGGGCGGCACGAGGCAGTTCATCGAGGGCGAGGCAGAGACCGGCGTCCCGATCCTGTCGAAGATCCCCATCCTGAAGCGCCTCTTTAATTCTGGTATCGCCTACCCCTCGACTGCGGCCACCCAGATGCGGGCCGCCGACAAGGGTGCCGCGCCCTTGTCGGAGGAAGACAAGAAGCGCCTGGAGGAGACCAACCGGCTGCTCGACAACGACCTCGACGTGCACTTCTCTGAGATGCCCCTGGCGGATGTTCTCGATTACCTGCGCGACGCCGGCAAACTGAACATCATTGTGAGCCCCGACCTGCCCGCATGCGTGTTGACGCGGCCTCTCATCAACATGAACGTCAAACAGGTGGCCATAAAGCACATCCTGCGGATCGCCCTGGTGGGCAGCGGCCTGGATTACGAGGTCGGGCCGGGCTACGTCCTGATCCTGGCGCGCCCGACGCCTGAGCAGGCAGACCTCTTCCGCAAGGGGTACACCTCGACCTCCATCCCCCAGCCCCCCGGCGAGAAGGCGGGGGAACCCACTGAAGTCCGCGTCTTTGAACTCAAGCATGCCGAGGCAGGTGCCGTGGTCCGCATCCTCAGTCAGACTTTTCCCATGGACTCCGCGATGATTGGCAGCGAGGGCAAGTACAACAGCATCCGTGTCTCTGCGTCACCGGACCGGCTCAGGCTGATTGAAGAACTCATCAAGCAACTCGACCAGCCCCCGAAAGAAGAAGGAAAGAAGGGCCCGGCTCCGTAATCGCAGGGCGAGCCCAACGATTTGAAAGGCCCGTTCACCGCGACCCTCTAGTGCCGCGCCCCGTTCAGGATCGAGGCGCAGCCGTACGGCACCCAGCGCCAAGCCCCCACAGTATTGTAGCGCGGCGGCCTTCCGTGGGGGGAGCGCCTCGCCCCGCGGCCGGCGAGGACAGCCAAAATTTTGGCATTTCGTTCTTGACAGGACTGCCAGATAGAGTAAGATTTTGGCAGTTCGTCCGGAATGTGTGGAACCGGCCGCCGCGGGCGCTGTCAAAGTCAAAGGAAAGGAACTTCCCTTGG
>Ga0315280_10005706_pt1 | contig 17604 bp, 14 predicted proteins | sample YL17G06_40_MG_FD_203697 | JGI IMG/M metagenome (GOLD analysis project Ga0315280, IMG submission 203697) | Sediment microbial communities from Yellowstone Lake, YNP, Wyoming, USA - YL17G06_40 | ecosystem: Environmental > Aquatic > Freshwater > Lake > Sediment | place: USA: Wyoming | collected...
CGCTGGGAGGATTAACCAGCCTCCTCTTGGATCAGGGGGGTGGAATTCCGAAGATAGCAGCCCAGAGTCCGGTTACCACGCCCGGAACAGCGTCAGCTGGTCAAGTTGCCTTCTTCGACGCAAGCACAGACATAGCGGGAGACGGAGGCTTCGTCTGGAATAACACGCCTCCTCAAGCATCCTCCACAAATAAATTCCTTAGTCTCGCCAACGGGGTTGCTCTCACGACTCCGGGTATGCTTGCGCCTTACGCGTTGCATACCTATAGTGCCATGTTCAACGGTGTGCAGGATGACGTCTCATCCTGGGCCTACAACAATCAGCCTGGAACCGTTAATGTGAAGATTAACCCAAATGAACCATTACTCAAACTCAGCTTGGAATCCAACTTTGACAATGGCCCACAAAATTTGATGGAGTATAATTTTGATTACTTTTCGGCTGACGGCTCCACCTACAGGCGGTTCATGTACTTCTGGGTTGACCGTGCAACTCATCTGGCACAATGGCGCTTTGCAGGAGAAATATTCCAAATAAATCAGAGCGCGACGGGAATTACACAGGCTAGGTTTGATAAGAATGTTGGTCTCCAGCTTTTTGATGTTAGTCAAACGAGCGAGTACTTCAGGATCTCTAAGAGTTTAGGAGTTTACTTGAATCGTGATAACGTTTCGATAGTCTCTGATTCTCAAGGGAACAGGCGTGTTGGTTTAGTGAAGCAGGCTGGATTCCCCCCCGAGATTCGTTACTCGTCAACGATCCCCTTGAATTTTAGGAGAGTATTAGGGGGAACCCTTGAGAATCCAACAGGCAGCGATAACCCGCTTACCGTTGCAGCGAACGGTAACGTGGGCATAGGAACCAACCCTGGGACCTTCGATCTTGAAGTTGGAGGCAATACGGGTCCTTCACAAGACAATTTCTGGAACTCTGGCACTAACGTTCGCAGATGGCATCTGGTACGCGGCGTTTCCGTTGTCAGCGGAGATTTGGGTTTTGAGGAGCAGGTATGCCCGATCGACGGGAAACCCTTCAAGGCCGGTGATAAGCTAACGCTTCTCGTTAAGGCGATTCATGATTACGGTACGCTATGCATCCCAATACATTGGAATGATACGCTCCCACGCGGCTGGAAGAAAACCTTCAAGGTGCCCAAATTGATTCAAAGATACGTGTTGGATGAGACTGGGATACCTGTACCAGTTAAGGTAGCGAGCAAAATCAAGGTTGCGAAACCCGTTAAACAGTTGAAAACCGGCTACGAGTTCCATGAGGATACTCGCTCATTCCTGCAGATCTCGACCGCCATCACACCTGTTTCAGCTCAAGAAGCCTTAGAGGACCAGGTCATCGAGGTCAATGAGCCAACTGGCAGGACGGTTACAGAATACCAGTTGAATGACGACGGCTCAGTAACCCAGGTCGAAGTACCTGAAACCCAAACCGTCCAGAAAACCATTAAGCGGCTCAGAATCGGCTACCAATTCGACACGAAAACAGGGAACTTCTACCGCACAGACATCACCAAGACGCCAACCACAGCAAGCCAAGCCCAACAGCAAACTACCCAACAAGTGGAAGAAATAGAGACCGTAGACATCACAATCACAGGCTGAAACACAACCGCACCAAAAAAAACGAACGAACCTCGACGAGCAAGAACACACCTGGTCAATCAAGAAGTCATGGTGCGCGCTTCACGCATATGTTTACTAATGCCCTAAGCTCTCGACGGCTGAGTTGAGCGGGGTTGGCTCAAATCTCAACGGCGGTGGTTCTTGCAGGAGGAGAAGGACTCAGACTCAGACCTCTGACATCCAATACCCCAAAGGCAATGGTTAGAATCTGCGGAAGACCAGTGCTGGAATGGATCTTGCGCTGGGTTCTCCAAAATGGCATCAATCACGTTGTGTTGGGGGTAGCGTACAAGAAGGATCAAATAATCAAGTACTTTCGCAACGGCAGAGACTTCGGTCTCGACATAAGCTATAGTCAACATACGGTCGCTGGGGGGACAGGCGAAGGATTCCGACTCGCAATATCCCGGTTTGTCAGCGACAAGAGGTTTCTAGCAATGAATTGCGACGAGCTTTCAGACTTGGACGTGAGCAAACTCGCTCGTTCTCATCAGTCAGACCGCGACATTGCGACGATAGCTGTAAGCCCTTTGCGCAGCCCCTTCGGGGTTGTGCAGCTGCGGGGCACCCGCATAACTGGTTTCAGAGAGAAGCCCGTGATTCGTGATCATTTCGTTAGCATTGGCATTTATCTGTTGGAGAGTCAAATCATGACCTATCTACCTGAAAAAGGGGATATAGAACGAGTGACTTTTCCTATCCTAGCGCGTGAACGGAGACTATCCGCTTACCTGCATAACGGGTTCTGGACTACTATGAACACCATTAAGGACGTACGGTACGCAGAAGAATACATCAAGAGGCGGACTTAGCTGGCGGTTCTAATAACAGGGATAACCGGTTTTATTGGTCAGAATCTAGCCCGAAAACTACAGAGTAAAGGCCACGAAGTTTTCGGTCTGGTAAGGCACATTTCACGGTCGTCACAAGCGTCCTTGTCTTCAACGCTGGATGGAGTTCGACTGATCGAGGGCGATATCTCAGATTTCCATTCAATTAGATCCGCGTTGAATTCGTCATCGCCCGAGACAGTGGTCCACCTGGGTGCATTGACCCCTGTTAGATTCAGCTACGACAATCCGCATCCTTACGAAAGGATAAACTTTGGAGGCACGATCAATGTCGTCCATGCAGTTCTCGACCTCGTACCAAGGGCGCGAGTTGTTTTAGCATCAACTGCGGAGGTTTATGGTTGGCACGACCCTCGACCAATCAAGGAGTCAGAGAATCTGAAGCCGTCATCTCCTTACGGCGTTTCAAAGGCTGCGGCAGATATGTATGTCCAGATGGCGACCAACGTTTACGGACTCAGGGCTGTGATTCTCAGGTGTAACAACACCTACGGCCGCATACACGAAGGCGGGTTCCTTACCGAATACGTTATCGATCGGATGCTAAGAGGAGAGACGGTTTACATAGGGACTTCTAACCACATTCGTGACTACATGTACGTCGACGATCACGTAGACGCCTATGTAAGGGCCATTGAAAATCCCAAGGCAGACGGAAAAGTCTTCAATGTCTCTCCAGGAAATCCAACTACAAATCTGGAGCTTGCCAAGAGAATCGCGTCCTTGACTTCGTTCAGAGGAAGAATTATCGAAGGTGCATACCCGCCCGGGTACCCAATGCGACCGTCGGCATGGGATACCGAGTACATCGTATTGGATAGCTCGAGGATTCGAGATGAACTGGGATGGTCTCCAAGTGTTACGTTGGAAGAGGGGCTCACACATGCAATCGCTTCATGGAAGAACCATCACGTACCGACTTGATTGCACTCGTTCCCGGTTATGTGCGAAGCTGCATGTCAGAGTCATAAGATCGCATTAATGAGCTCTTGCGCTTTGCCTACCGTGCGGTCCCACGTGTGTTCTCGAGCCCAGAAGTAAGCATTTCTAGCCATCTGCATGAGGACCGATCTGTCAGAGAGCAGCTTGACAGCCGCCTCTGCCATCTCGTCGACATTCCCAAAAGGTATCAGGCGACCGGTCGATCCGTCCTTGATGGAATCGCGAACCCCTTCCACATTCCACGCCACACAGGGAGTCATGCATGCATTTGATTGCAGGATGTTGATTCCCCATCCTTCACTCACCGAAGGGTTCAACATTATGTGTGCTCCAGTCAAGATCGCAATGCGTTCGCTTCTGGGGACATCATATCTTATTGAAACATTATCCCGGAGCCCCATTGCCTCAACAGAATGCTCCAGGCTTTTCGCAAATTTCAGTCGGGGCCCAAACCCCAGAACGCAGAGCTTTGCGCCAGGTATGTTCCTTAAGATCGCTGGCAACGCTGCAATCGCATACTGTATCCCCTTGTATGCGCGCAGTCTAGATAAAACAACTATGAGCGGAGTTGCTGACTTTACTCGCGTATAATCCTTAGGATCATATCGAAAGTAGTCCGATTCAACTCCAGGTTCAGCAACAACAATGTTTTCTGATTTGAGACCGAACTCAATTAGACTCCTTTCCGAGCTTTCTGAGATCGTTAATGCTTTCCAGTTGCGATAAGGCAAATAGAGGAATTTCTCGAACTTGTTTCCAAACTCCGCGAACGGTCTAGCATATTCATAATACATCTTCCGTGCATCCGCTTGGAAGAAAATCAATATGCGAGGAACGCTCGGATGCACCGCACTGCTAAACCAAGGAAAGAACACATCGACGACCTCGACGACCAAATCCGGTTTGAACAACCTCGCGGCAACAAGGGCATTCAGATGCGCGGGAGGAGTCACGCGATGAACTTCAATCCCGTCGATCATCTCGAGGTCATCAAGACCATGGCTGCGTTCAGAAATCAATACCTTTCTCTCAAGGCGTAGCCCGGAAAGGACCATGTGGGTGTAGAAGTTAGCTCCTCCTCCGAGTGGGTGCCGAACGTCCCTTGTCGAAAGGGCAACTAACTCCACCATGGCAAACAATCCGGAACCATCATTTCGTTCGCGAGCTATGAAACTATCATGTGGAGGTTGCAGAACGCCTGCAACAACCTTTCTTCGACAAAGTTGGCTCCGCCAGTCCAACAGCAGGGAATCGCCTGATATAATAATTGCCGGACACGACAAAGAGAATAGTCGAAATTGGTTGCGGCAACTTTGCGATAGTCCTCAAAAGCAAAGCTAAGCCATGATCATTATTCCTCAAGCAATTTGTCAATTTTCATCAAGTTGAGCCGGTCTGTGCTCGGTGTTATGACCCAGTCCCCAATGAATAGATAACGAGCTGCATTGAGTCTTTCAGAACCGGCCATTTGAACAGAAGAGGAATAATGAAGGAATAATGTTCAATTATCCGTAGCCTTAAGAGCTATCCCAAGTTTTGCGTTGGGATCGGGATTGTATCTGCAGACTACCGCTTTGTAGTGCGGGTAGCAAAAATAGCTGGCAAAGGCGTCATTGCAATCTACATTGTCAGCCATTATGACTCGTCCATTTCGAAGGTATGGATCAACTGTCGAAAATTCGAATAGCATGTGTTCCTTTGAGTGCAGGCTATCGTGGAAGAACATATCAACCTGTACCTTACGAAGGAGATCTGGGAGGACATTCTTTGCGCCGCCGAAAATGAGATGCCAGTTGGATCTTAGGATTTTGGGAACTAGCACTCCTTTTTCCTCATTCTTCGTTAATTCGATTGAGTAAAGATCTCCTCCTCCATTAGCTTGCAATCCGAGCAGGATCGCACTGGTCGAAACTCCGCGGCCCACACCAGTTTCGATTACGGCATGAGGTCTCGTTTGTCTTACGAGTGCGTAGAGCACCCACCTATACGCGCTGGCGTAGGAGTTAACCAATAGTGAATAATCAAGGGCTTTGATCATTCCGCCTTCGATCGCTCTTTTCATGTTTTCTTGGTACTCTACTACGTACCGATCGAAATCTGAAATCTGCAGCACACCAAGAGCGCTTACGAGTTCTTGATGTCCATGGTCGTCATACCACTTCCTATACCTCTCTTCCGCCCATGCTTGGAAAGCATGACGATCTTGCGTCAAGAACTTCCAAGCGCCTACAGGCTCTCTTAGAGCGAATCTGAGACGCCAGGCGCTTACGTACTTCAGGCTCGGCTTTCGGATCTTCAACCAAATGGACCCCCACGTCCTAGCTCATCTGTTCTTACTCGTAAATGGTCTTGCACGAAGCGTAAAGATAATTTCTCCCCTCCCTGCAGCGATACCCTGATACCCGATTCAAGCACAACTGCAAAACATGTCGCCATGGCTTCGAGCTTCAAGCTGTGGTAAATTTCCGAAGCGATGCACATGGCGGGCTTCAATTGCTACCGGCTCTTCACAAGCGAATGCAGGTATGAATCGACTCGTATAATAAAGGCCTAGGCCCGTTATAGTTGGGCCTACTAATTATGTGCGAAATCATGGGACGCATGTTTAGCCTTGGCCATTAGAATTCGCTTTCTCATTCAAGTCCCAGACCAAGCCATCGAGTTATATCGATTTTTGAGGGATAATCCCGGTTCGGTTTTCGTTATTCTTTTCCTCGCGTTGCTCATCCAAGCCGTAATCTTGCTTGCCTCGGGATTTGAGTCCACAGCCAACGCCCTGGCTATTTACGGATATTATTCATTGGTTATAGGGATCGTCGCTCACTTGGCGAAGTATCACAGATCTATCAATCATCGCGTATCAAAATAGTCATCGCCGTTGGGATGATGTCTTTGTCGTCGGGAAAAGTGATGTGTCTGATAGGGTCATGTCCGCTATCTGTGAAGCCTACGGGTTCAAAGACAAAGAAAAGTTCAGGATGACGTCTGTGCTATTGTTTCATAGTAGTATTGATTCGTTGGTGGTGTTTCCGGACCGGATGTGGTCGATCTTGTACTAGAATTATGGTGCCGTCGCTTTTTTCCGCAGTGTGAGACGAACTTGGCATTTCGCCTGAGTTTCGACGTTGCCAGCATCACAGCACGTGATGCATGAGAATTCATTTCCGCTCGGTCAGATCTAATCAGAAAGTATTAAACACCGAAATTCTACGATCCGGAGTGTGATGGGGCAAAAGTGCCCACGACAGCATGGATGAAAGGTGACGCAAGATTCTCGGTTTACTTGGACTTGTTGGAGCAACAGATCCTGACGTATTTCTGGGTTCGGATCTTAAGGCGCCTGGAACGAGTGCCGGTCCTGTTACATCTCGCCTCAGCCCTTTTTTTAGCATCATGTTTCTGTTGTATCCTTTGAAGGTTTGATCTATTGCCGGAGAGACGTAGCAAAAAAATGGATTGGCGAAATGCATCACGCCTACTATTCCATAAAGGTATCGAGAAATGCCCCGCAGAGATTAGAACACGAAAAGAAGCAATCTCAGAAGCGACCAATTTGGCTAAACGTCAAGGGGTCATTAGTAGAAGAGGGTTGTTTCAATTAGGGACAGCCATATTTGCTCTCGGATTATACACCACGACAGTTGAAACACCTTGGTATGTAATAGCCGTAAATGCAGCGAAGAACATTTTCGGAACCAACATAATTTCCCCATCTTCAAGCACATCAACAACCGTGCTTTCTACGAAAACACTCGGTACGACCCAAACTGTTACTTCCATTGAAACAGTGACAACAAGTGAGTCAACGTCCACCACATCATATCCAACATCAACTGCATCATCTCCATATTCGTACATAATATCAACTGACGGTATAAATGTTCAAGCGCAAAACCAAAGCACAGGAAACATTGACTATCAAAATACAGATGCTCGCCCAGTGATTCAAAGCGCAATTGACGCGTTACCTGGCGGGGGAATTATCCTACTTAAGCGTGGAACATACAACCCTGTATCCTACTATCCAACTGTTGACTCCTACCAAATCTTCCTAAGAAATAGTGGAGTAACATTACAGGGTGAAGGAATAGACCAAACAATTCTGAAACTGGCGACTATCATTGGAACATCAATTACGGGTTCAACAGCTCGAAGAACAACCAACAGTTGGATAAAGAACTTGACCATTGACGGCACATCTTTCCCCCCACCTCCCTACACTAATTCCCCTTGGGGAGTCATGTACCGTAACGTCGAGAATTGCGGTATTGATACCGTCAAAATCTACGGAGGAATCCACCGACAATTATACGGAGCCTTTGATGTAGAGAATGGAAATGGCTGGAGCAACCCCAAATCCAAATCATTCTACGTTCAAAATTGCATCTTCGACCGTAGCGGACCGCCAGTACCAGGCGGATATGGACAGGCTGCCATAAGTTTCAACCATATTGAAAATATCTACTTCTCGAACAATCTCTGCCAGAACAATAGCTGGGGGCCAGCCGTTTACGTTTACTTTGACGTTGACAATCTCAATGTGGTCAACCTCACATTACGAAACAATAGGGGTGCACCTGCCGGGACTGCTGGTGGTGTTTATGGGTTAGCCTTTGGTCCCGACCAACCCGCTAAGAGTGAGAGAGACACATGGGGAGCGATGGCGAACACAACAATATCTAGCTGTCAAAATGCTATCGTGAATGGACTAACAAGTGACGGGGCTTCATGGGATGCTATTCATCCATCAAGAAACGCAAATATCTCTAACATAAACACTACTAATTTTCTCGTAATTGGCGGTCAACAAGTCAGCGCCAGTCAAATCAATGCGGGACAAATCAGCATACGACCTTACGGTTTTGATTGGTCCAGCGGCCAATACGTAGCAGCAGGAGCGATTATCGTTCTCGATCAATTCAACACTAACCGATTAAGAGTTGCAGCAAACGAATCCAGCCTAATAGGGAACATAGGTGTCCCTACTGGCAGGAATCCTGCCGTAGTTACGATTCAGAATGGCAAAGTCACTCAAGGGACAGGACCATTAACGGGGGCTCTGACTCCAGACATTGCAATGCCCAATAATACGCGCATCAGCCAAGACGTAGAATTACGTCTAAAACTTTTCAACGTAAGCGTGGCCGGTGACATAGACCTATCTGCAAACGACCCAGCAAGCAATTACGTGACCTATCTGGGTGAAATCGACCAAGTAAACGTGGGCGGATACTTGACACTGGGACAGATACTCGGAAGGTCAGATGCCCCATTATCTGTACAAGACAACCACTTCGGAAATGGAATCATCTACGCCACACCGTATAACTCAGTCAACCTAATCCTGCAAAACAACAATTAACTTGCAAGATCGCAACATTATGCTCCGAGGCTTGTCGACGACAGAATTCGAATGTGAAATCTCAATGCGAGCTCGAGGGAGATTGAAGAGGCGAGAGTTGATATAATCGACTGTCGCCCTCGTGGAGAGGCGATTCCAGAATGGATTCACTGGTTACTCTTACAACACCAGATTTTGCTGTCAGAGAAGACGGAAAAGAGGCGCTACTCTGGGAAGGCAACGTCAGGCTAGATGCTAGTGGCCATTCCTATCTCAAAACGAGGAAGAGGTCGCCCACGCTTTCCGAATGAACTTCCTAGGTATGTTCAGCAAAACAGATAGCGGGGGCTGGGTCCAATCAAGCTGTCATCGCCGGAGAAAGTCAGCGTGAATCCTATCAATCGGGAGCGACTCGCTTCAATCCTGCGTTCAACGATCCTGCGTGACGTCATCACCACTCTGGTGATACTGCTCGCGTTTCACGAATTGATTAAAGGCGGTGCTATCGCAGTTGGAGACTGGGTCGTCGTACCTAACTATGATTGGCTTGACATGATTAAGCAGCGTTTCTTGCCGGTTCATGTTAGTCTGCGGAATGCTGGCTATGACGTAGGCATCGAACCCTTTCAATGGAGCCAGTTGCCATTTGATTTCCTAGCATACATTTTTGCCCTGATTACTCACGACCCCACCGAAGGTAAGCTTGCCCTCTTATGCTATCTGGTAATAGGTGGTATCGCCACCAATCATTTGTTAGATATCGTCATGGTAGATCAAATCCAGAAGCACATTGGTGGCTGGGACAGTCTAGTCAAGACACTTTGCTCCATCCTCTATATGCTCAACCCCGCAATTATGGATTTTCTTGCAAGGGGCTACTTGGCTGCGCTGCAGAATGCTGCACTCTTACCCTTGGTCCTTCTGACCTACATCTGGCTATCGAGGAGCAATAGCAAGAGCACCGCGGCCTATAGGGCTCTCGTCTTTGCTTTGACGGCCTATATGGCATCCACGCTATCTTATCCAATCCTAATGGTTATCCTCGTGGTGGCGGGATACGAGCTTCCCTCGTTTCTCAAGTCAAGACGAAATGCAATCGCCGCCGTACGGCGCATGTTCCTCTTGTTCGCGTTGGAACTCTCATTGGAACTGCCTCTCATATATCTACTGGCAGTCGGAAGGCTGCACGAACTACCCTCGCTCCTTACTTCTGGGTCGCCGTATCTGGAAATCAATTCTCCCGCAACCCTCATCAATGTGCTTTCCTTGAGTTTTTCGTCTTATACGAACTCGTTCTTCCAATCCCGATATCCAGTTCAGTACCATCTCTTCACCGGTGGGGCAATATGCATCGTTATTTTGGACATCGCTGTTCTCTTGCATAGGCGCTTCATTAGCAGTTGGGTCATTAGATCTTCGGGGTTGTTTGCGGTCTCTGTCGCGTTTGCTCTTGGAGCGTATTTTGCGCCGAACGTCTGGTTGTTCACTCTCATACCCGCCTTCCCTGAAGCTTTCGAGTTTCTTGCCCTAGTCGCTCTATCACTCGTGCTGTTGAGTGCTAGTCAATTTGCGATAACCAAGCGTCCCAAGATTGCCAAGCGTAGCATTGTACTCGTATCCCTTCTGGCATTACTTGTTCTAGTGTCGGCTGTGCCGACGGCTATGACTGCTGCAAGAGTACTGTCCCCAGTCAGTATCCCCGAATATGATCAGGCGGCGTACAAGTGGCTCGCAAGCCGTCCCGATGATGGTCGAATACTACTTATTCCACCGACCTATGCGATCGAATACACATGGAACCCCAAAGACTACTCAATCGATACCGACTATTGGACGCTTTCACCCCCCAAGCCCATAATCATAGGCAACGGCGGACCTCTTGGAGGCTACGAGAGCATGATTGGTTGCGCCTTTTACAACGTCAATAGCAGCTTGTTCAGATTTCTGATAAATGCCCTCGGAGTAAAATACGTAGTATTGCGCACCGATGTTGCCTCGGTATGGGGCGCACCTTGTTACAAGGAGGTTTCTGTAGCATTTGTCGTTGGTAATTACCCATTCTTGAGATTAGCAGAGCAATTCGGACAGATTGCCGTTTTTGAAAATCCCGATTATGATGGATTGATGACGGCGTTTCGATACCCAATACTAGTGGAAGGAAACAGCTCACTCTTGACAAACGTTGCCAAGTTTCTAGCCCCAAGAGTCCCCATCGTATTTTCTCAGGATCTTTCCGCGCGGTCACAAGATGACTTGGTAACGGATTTTGATCCTCCTGTTCTGATCCCGTGTGACCTGTCGTGCGCGATTGATGCAAAGGTCTATCCAAGCCATAGAGCGATTGGCTTCTTTGAAGGCACGGACACTGATTTGGTTCTGGAGAACCTAAGGTGGAAGTACATTTATGCGGTAACTTATACAAATGATACAGAGATCCTCTACTCGAGAAAAGACCAAGACAGCTTTTCGTATGGCTATTTGAGATGGGAACGCGACATATCAACAGGTTTGGAGGTAGCTTCCTTTGAAGCCTCTGAAAATGGGACCATACGCCTACTAATTCAGAGAGGTTCGATCCAAGCCCTGCTGTTCACGAACTCTCCTCAAGATCCGTTTCAGGTGCTGAATCCCCCAAGGGTGGGGCTGAATTACGACGCTGATGGTCCGCTTCAATATCGTTTCAATCTGGGGGAGATTAGCACAGCGTTTGTTGTTGTCAAACTTGCGTATTCGAATGGATGGACTGTAAATGGAGTGACGCCGATGAAAGCTTACGGGTACGCATTCGGGTTCAGTGCTGAAGGCCCAGGGACATTCGCTCATGACTCAATGCTTACTTACCTCGCGACGATTTCGGCTTCGGTGATGGTCATTAGTGCCTGTATATCTGCTTTTGAAGTGAGCAGGCGTGTACAACTAACTATGAAGAAAGGTAGAACACAATAGCTCGAACGATGGAGCTATGCATGCTCTTCAAAGTGAAATGCTCTTCGTTGGTCTCTAATGGATTAGATAGGCAGCGTGACCTATACCATGCTCAATCAGGAAGTTCCGGCTTGTGTTTGACGTCGTGCCAGTGCTAGAATGTCTAACCCTCCTAAGAACGGAGCATATTACGGGAACGCAAGAAGGTCATCGCGTAGACAGCGGCGACGAGCAGATAAAGGAGTGGGTGGAGTAAACATGCCCAGTCCCGTCTCTTCTTTATCATCGCTACGGTCTCCAGCAAACATATCCATAATGTGACGGTCCCCAGAAGGACGAGCAGAATCTTTTTCCTGGATAAAGAGGGAGTGCCACCGACCAGCTTCTTTTCTAGGAGACTGCTTCTTAATCCGAGTTCCCGCAACGACACGTAGCGATTTAAGTAGCGCAACTTGTGTCTGATATACTCGGTTATGCTGTTTGAGAGATAATGCTCATGGCTTACTTGTGCTCCCGGGACAGTGGCAAAATAGCCTTGGCCGATTGCGACGAATCGCTGTGCGGTATCCAGATCGTAATCGTATCCGCCAACCTGATTAAGGATATTCCTTCTAATCAACATGCCACTGCCGACGTAAGTTAACATTTTGGATTCCCTTGCAACATTAACCGTCAAAGTTCGTCGGGCATCGAAAAATTCGTATATGCTCCTAACTCCGGACGCGCGGGCGATTGAGCTTACAAAAGGGAATTCACAATACGTATTGTATCGATTGAGCCATAGCGAGCCTGGCCTGATATCTTGCCGAGCTATGGCAATGGATACTGTCTCGTCTCTGAGCAAAGGTTCCAACACAGTTCGGATCCACGCCCTATTCAATAGCGTCTGGTCCGCGTTAAGGAAACACACGAAATCACCCGAGGCCTCAGCTAACCCAATGTTTCTGCTGCCATACTTGGAATCTTGAAACGAGAACTTGTTATGTATGATTTTGACCTTGAACTCGTTAGCGATACTGATCGTACCGTCCTTCGAACCACCATCAACTATGATGACCTCAATGTCTTCTACTGGGAAGTCTTGTGAGAACACACTGTGAAGGCAGTTCCTCATAGTACGTTCGTTGTTGAGCGTAGGGATAATGAAGCTTACTTTGGGCATCTAATCACCACACTTGAATCGATACTGTCAAAGGAGCAACAGCTGAAATAACTAGGACTGGCTCCTTATTGGGTCACCTCAATAGCATAACATGCATAACATGGATAACCTTTCATGGCAACGGACGCTCCATATTCCTCGAGGTTTTTAGAGTCGTTGTATGCTGGAATTATCACAGATACTCTTGCCATTCGCAGCTAACCCTCAAATACTAACATTTCGTCCTCGATTCTCTTAGGATAAAAAATTATCCGAAATACAGAGACCAAGTGGTATCCTAATCGAGGCTCGAGATGCGAGTGTTAAACCATTTCTGGGACTCACATTTATTGTGGGCGAGGGGGAGCGTGTAGCCTTCTAAACATGAGCCAGGCTCGATATTTGTAGCGCTTATTTGTACATGATGCAACACGTACCGCTCGGGATTGAACTTCGGTATAATGGGGATCATTAAGATCCGGCGAACTATGTCGGGGGCGCCGCAATTCGCGAATGAATAAGCTACAGCAAATCGCCTTTCCAAGAAAATGAGTTTTGTCGCTGTTGCAAAATGAACTATCTGGCTCTTCACTGCACCTGGTCTTCCTCTAAGAGTCGAATAGTCGGAGGCAGCGCACCGGTAGTAACCCTATTAGCGCTCGATCTCTGTAAATGGCCGAATGAAAAGCAAAGTTGATAGCGATGAAAATCCTCGTCACAGGTGCTGCAGGCTTCGTGGGCTCGCACGTTGCAGAATTTTATGCCAGAAAAGGTAACCAGATTGTTGCCTTTGACAATCTATCTAGGACTAAAATCCTAGGCAAGCAAACAGGGATTCCCACTTACAATTGGAAATACTTGAAGGACAATTACGAGAACGTGAAATTCGTCCGGGGCGATGTCACAGATTTCCGTGATGTTAAGAGCGCAAGTGACGGAATCGACACCATTGCTCACACCGCGGCGCAGGTCGCCGTCACAACCTCAATTAGTGATCCTAGAACGGATTTCAAAATAAATGCTATGGGGACGTTCAATGTCCTTGAAGCGGCAAGGCTGAGTAACGCAGCGCTCATCTTTTGCAGTACAAATAAAGTCTACGGCAATAATGTCAACAAAATACCGGTCAGAGAAGGAGAAAAGCGGTATAGCTTCGACGATGAAGAATATTCGAATGGAACGCCTGAGAGTCTCTCGATCGATCTATGCGAACATACTCCGTATGGTTCCTCCAAGCTTGCGGCCGACCTCTACGTCCAAGACTACGCCCATACATACGGTCTGAAGACAGGAGTTTTCAGAATGTCATGCATCTACGGCGAGAGGCAATTTGGAGTAGAAGACCAAGGATGGGTGTCATGGTTTGCGATTGCATCATTCACCAAGAAACCGATAACTATCTATGGCGATGGAAAGCAAGTTAGAGACGTTCTGCATGTGAGCGATCTAATGCAAGCCTTCGATAAATTTCTAAGCTCGAACATGAGGCATGATGTCTTCAACATAGGAGGAGGACCGGAAAACACAATCTCGCTACTGGAGCTCCTAGAGCTACTCAAAGAGCTGACTGGCAAGACACCCGTTGTTTCCTTCGCTGGATGGCGGAGCGCAGACCAACGGGTTTACATTTCCGATATTTCTAAGGCTCAAAGGCTTCTTGGCTGGAAACCAGCTATTGGCCCAAAGGAAGGTGTGGCGAGGCTAGTTAAGTGGATCTCGGAAAATGACACGGTCTTCGGATAATCCCAACTCACATTGCAGTCAACGAGGGCGGCGTAAGCTATCGAGGATCGCACGCGTTGCAGCCCTGCACAGAGGCAGATCTGGTGAGCTAAATGCCTGAGGTCCTCGTGTCCATTAACATACCCACCCTGAATTCAGCAAGGACCCTCGAAAAGACCCTTCAGTCTGTGGTCGGTCAGACATATCGAAATTGCGAACTCATTGTTATTGACGCTTATAGTCGCGATGATACGGTAGCAATAGCAGAGAAGTACGGCGCGAAGGTTCTCTTTGCAGAGGGACTCCTAAACCAGAGGTTGAAAGGCATCAAAGAGAGCAAAGGCAAATTCGTGCTCCTCCTCGATTCTGACCAAGTGCTGGACCATCAAGCCATTGAAAGATGTCTACAAAGGTGTAAGGAGGGATATGATGCCTTAATAATGCCAGAAGTATCTGTGTGGAAAGAAGGTAATTTCATATCGAAAATCCTCGCCTACAACAAGATCCTGCCGGCTCCCGATAGCGACGTGATGTTCGGTAACGAGCTGCCGCGGTTCGTTAGAGCCTCTCTCCTGAAGAAAGTCAAACCATCACTGGATGATGTTGGTTATTTAGATCACATCATCATCTATTACGAGTTGCTCAGGGTCGGGGCCAGAATAGGTTACGCGCAGACGATGGTTTATCACCACGAGTTGGATTCTTTGCGAGGCGTTACGAGAAAATACTTTAGGTACTATGGTCTGAACATTGTTCCTGCCTCAAAGTACTATACCCGGTTGGTATTCGCTCGGAGTCTGCCGAAAAGGTCATTTTTGCTAGGAAGACTTCGAAGCGACCCTAGGGTATTCGCTGGGCTTGTCTTCCTGTATTCGCTTAAGGCCATGGCAACTCTGACTGGAGCATTCTGTTACGTTACGTTCGACATGGCCCACAGGTTTGCTCGACTATTTTTCGGCAGGTAGGGGCAGCCATGATACTCTGATCGAATGTAGTGTACGTGTTCTTATGCTGTGTTTTAGCTAGGGATTGCGAGGAATCCACGCCTCAGATGTACTCGAATTAAATGCGCTCACATGATCAACTATACCCCCTTTGAGAAGGTTGTCACCAAGGTATACCACGAACTTATCTTTGCCCAGAAACTCCTTCGCTAAACGCACGGCGTGAGCCAACCCTTTCGGTTCGCCTTGTGAAATGTAATGAAGTTTCATTCCAATGTTTTCGCTGATACCATAATACTCGCGCTTTTTTTCGGGTCAAATCGAACCCATAATAATAGCGACATCCTTGACGCCGGCATTTCGCATATCCTCCAGACAATACTAGCTAATTGGCTTCCCGGCGACTGGAATCAGCTGTTTTGCTCCAGTATGTGTCAGAGGCCTTAGTCGTGTCCCATGGCCACCCTGAAGAAGAATACCCTTCTTTTCGCTATGACATCGCTTCAATGCTTGATTAAGCTTGAGTGGTTTATTCCTTAGAAGAGTTGACACCTTCTGAACGTTTAGGGACGAGTCGAACGGTCTTCCTGCCTTCCAATCGACATCACCGCGAATTGCAATTGAGTAAGAAGGTTTGACAGATTGTATTTGAACGGCGTATTTCCCGTCAAAGACGTGGCCAGATATCGTCTTCTCTCTTGCAGCAAGGAAAACCACGAGAAGACGGTTTTGGGTTCTCAAAATGGACTAACCAAGACATCTGTTCCTGTACGGCTATCAGTATACACTGAGAGGAGTGCCACATTCAAACGTGCTGTCAAGGCTGCTAATCGAAGTAGCGTTCAGGCACAAGTCCATATCCTTCTCATGTCCATTCGAATTGGCTTCTACCCTCAGTTAAGGACTTCAATGATCGCGTTCGTTACTGTGATCGTGTTGGCAACCGAAGCTGCTCCCCACTGAGCGGTAGCCCCTATCGTCTGTGGGCTACCAGTGTTTATTGTCGTAGCAGATGTGGTTACCATATCTAGCCCAGTGGGAGAAGAGCCCGAACCATAGGACAGATACACATTCCCTTCTCCTTGTACAGTTCCGGATGAACCTGTTGTCCGACAGGTAATGACTGCTTCAACTTTGAAGTAATTGTTTGTTCCGGAGGCAATCTGAACAGCGCCGGTATCAAGAACAATTGTGCTTCCAAGTTTTATCCTAATGCGTAAGGATGGACTGAATGTCGATGAGGTGAAATACCCGTACAGGTCTATCCGTATAGTTTTTCCCGCGACAAAGAAGTTGGCTGGAAGCGTACTCGTTCCAACTCCAGTCGGGAGAATGCTTGTCTCGTTAGTCGTATTGCCTACTGTGGCTGAAGCCTTGCCAGTAAAAATGCAGCCAGTTAGTTTCTGCGGAATGCCGCCTATCGATCCTGTTAGAGCCTTCTGCGTTGAGTCGTTCCACAGGTCCCCTTCGCCTGGAGTAGTTGGGGCTGTTCCGGCTGGTATTCGCAAGCTTGCGAAACTCGATATTGAAGCACGAAGATGTAACGCAGCGGAAGCGTCTGCTCCGATCATGCTAACATTTTTGCTCTTGTCAATCCTCAGAGCTTCTGATAGGGTTCCTGCAGCCGTTGTATAGAATTTTAACAGGCCTGAATTAGTTGCACCATCCGTATATGCTACAATTTGGGCAAGGCGTTTCTCAGTTCCGGCAACATTGTAATTTGCCCAGGAAAGAGCTCCAATAGCATTGGCTGTTCCACTAACGTTTGATACAAGAGTGGCAGTGGAGATTGAGCTTGTTGATGAGCTGCCTACAATAAGTGCACCGACGCCAGGAGCAGGGTAACTGCTGCTCGAGGCTCCACCGAGCCATACATTACCGTTCACGTCTAGAACTCTTTTGGGTGCCCCAGTAGCGAGACCTAGGAAGTTGTGTGTGTTATCCCAGAAGAGGTTTGGGTCCCCCGTTATGTCCGTGCTTGCGTCGAAGAAGGCAACTTGACCAGCTGACGCTGTTCCGGGCGTGGTAACCGGACTCTGGGCTGCTATCTTCGGAATTCCACCCCCCTGATCCAAGAGGAGGCTGGTTAATCCTCCCAGCG
>Ga0315280_10005707_pt1 | contig 17604 bp, 20 predicted proteins | sample YL17G06_40_MG_FD_203697 | JGI IMG/M metagenome (GOLD analysis project Ga0315280, IMG submission 203697) | Sediment microbial communities from Yellowstone Lake, YNP, Wyoming, USA - YL17G06_40 | ecosystem: Environmental > Aquatic > Freshwater > Lake > Sediment | place: USA: Wyoming | collected...
GAGCTTTTTATTTACTTATGTGATCTAAGGCCTGCTTTATTCTTTCCTCGATAGAGCCAGAAAGGACAATATATTTGATATTAAATTCATCTAAGCATTTTCTGAAACGGCGATCGATCTCTTTTTGAAACTCTGGGTCAATACTTCTTATCCCGTCTCCTTCCATCGGAAATTCAATAGGGAGATAGAAAACAAAATCGTAACGAACAACTCTTTGAACAATTTTCCTGATTACTTTTTTTACATCTTCGTCTTTTAAGACTAAGTCGCCATAGACCACATAATCGAACAAGGATTTGTCAGCAACCCAGCTTTCGGGAGTAACGGTCTCTAATTCCCATTGTCGAGCCACAAGCCACAACTGAACTTCTGGGGGTGTGTTTTCGTTGATTGTAAACCCCTTTTTTACCGCCTCTTCCCTTACTATGTCTGGGATGTAATTGCAGTTCAGCCTTTGCGCTAAATGTTTAGCTAAAGTGGTCTTGCCTACGCTATGAGAACCTACAATTGCAATTTTCATATTTTACCTCCTTTGGACCTTTTTTATTCTGTTTTAAAATTAAATCGGAATTTCAAAAAAATCAAGTGCCAATTTCTGGTAGTGATTTTTAAAAAAATAGGCCGCGATTAAATCCGGCCCATTCTTTCATAAATTCATTAGTAATCTTCAATCTAATAAATCACAAAAGAATCAAATTTTAAATAATTCTTTAGTGTTTTTTATAGTAATTTCGGTAATCTCTTTAGAAGTTATTTTTTTTATTTTTGCAATTTTTTGAACTATATATCTTAAATATAATGGTTCATTTCTTTCACTCTCAAAAGGAGGCGGAGTTAGATAGGGACAATCGGTCTCAAGTAAAATCCTTTCCAACGGCGTTTTTTTTATATTTTCCTCGAAATTTATTCCTTCAATCTTTTTAAAGATTATTCCGTTAAAGCCAATATAAAATCCGAGTTGCAAATATTTTTTAAGTTGCTCTATATTGCCAACAAATCCGTGCATTACTCCTCTAATGTTAGATGTTGGATATTGGATATTGGAGTTTAAGACCTCTATTAGGTCTTGATGCGCCATTCGACAATGTAAAATCACTGGCAGATTTAATTCTTTAGCTAAATTTAATTCTTTTAAAAATAAATCTTTTTGTTTCTCCTTAAATAATTCTAATTTCTTTTTAGTTTTCGGCTTATAATAATAATCTAAACCAATTTCTCCGATTGCCACTACTTTTTTAGCCCCCGCACCAGAAACTTCGTTTCGGTGCGGGACTAGTCCAGCACCGAGCTTTGCTCTGGTGCTGGGTTTTGCCAATCCCTTAATTTGAGCGGAGCGAAAATCAAGGTTCTTGCCGAGAGCAAGGTTCTTATATTTTTTAAAATTAAATTCTTCTTCGAAATGCTTTCCTTCAAATTCGTCTATTTTCCTTTTTACTAATCCGGTCTCAAGATTGATTGGATGCAAAGCTACCGTAGCAAAGACTCCATTTTTATATTTATTGCTAATTTCTACTCCCTTTTTTGAAGTTTCATAATTTGTCCCGATATTTATCGTCCAGATATTTTCTTCTAAGCATCTTCTAATTACCTCATTTCTATCTTTGTCAAAAGCGCTAAAATTTAGATGGGCGTGGGTATCAATTAGCATTTTAATTTAAACCCAGTATGATAATTTCGACTGGTTTTACCACTACGGGTCTTTCTTAAAGAACTTTAGTCGAAGTTGCTCTACTGGGTAAAGCTTTAATTCTTTTTTCTCCGTTAATTTTCACTAAAAAATCAAAAACCGTTTTGGGAACTAAGTTTTCCCATTTTTTATTTTCAACAATTTTTCTTCTTACTTGAGTAGCTGAAAGTCTATTAAAAAATAGGGGGTGTGATTTGACTTTTACTTTAATCTTTTTAAAACAATCTGCAGTCCAAGGATTTTGAGTATAAACTATTGCTTCTTTGGGCAACAGTTTTGCCATTCTCAAAACTTTTTTTGCCCAAAAAATATCATTACTATAATCCTTTATTCCATAAATCTTGTAATTTTTAATATTTGCCGTTGAGAGTGTCCTCTCTATCATATTTTTCCTTTCACTGAAAGAAAAGAGGTTGTTTCTCATTGAAGATTTGTCGATACTTCCAATCACAATTAAAATTTCTTTCTCTTTTTTAAAAAGCCATTTTATCGCCTTCAAATGTCCTTTATGTAAAGGTTGAAATCTTCCAATAAATATTGCCGGCATATTATTTAATTTTAGGAAAAAGAGGTTCGATCTTTTTAATTTTTTCTCCTGATTTAATATTTGTCCAACTATCCTTGTAACTTGGGTTTTTTACTAATATTTTTTTAAATCTGAGAGAGTTAGCAATCTTCAAGGCGGTATCTGGTAAAAAAATATAAATTTGCCAAGCAATTTGGTGAAGAGCATCTAGCAAACCATACAATACCCAATTCAGTTCTTTTTTCTTTCCATTTTTTGCTAACTCCCAAGGTTTGTTTTCTTCAATGTATTTATCTGCTTCACTAATAAATCCCCAGATGGAAGAAAGTGCTTCATTAAATTGACAAGTGTTAGCTAGAGAATTATCAATATCTTGCCAAGATTTCTTCCAATTATGGATTTTTTTGTCAATTCTCAACGGATGCGAATCGGGATCCTTCTCTATCCTGGGTATTTTTCCATTACAATATTTTTCTACCATAGTTAAAACCCTTGCCACCAAATTCCCAAGACCTTGTGCTAAATCGGAATTATATCTTTTCTCAAATTTTTCAATAGTAAAGTCGCCATCTTCAGTGGAAGGAATTTCTCGTAAAAGAAAGTATCTTGTTGCATCAGTACCATATTTTTTAACTAATTCAAAAGGATTAACTACATTTCCTAAGCTCTTTGACATTTTCTTTCCACCAACAGTTAAATAACCATGGACAAAAATTTGTGTAGGGAGAGGTAATTTTGCCGCAAGTAAAATTGCTGGCCAATAAACCGCATGGAATCTTAAAATTCCTTTACCAATGATATGGAGACTCGCTGGCCACCATCTTTTGAATTTTCTCTGACTATCAGCATAACCCACCGCATTAATATAATTAGAAAGAGCATCAAACCAAACCCAAATTTTTTGGCTCTTATCACCTGGGACATCAATTCCCCATCCCTGGGCCCTTTTTGCTGAACGCGAAATGCAAATATCTTCAAGTCCGGAGTTAATAAAATTTAATACTTCATTTTTTCGGGTTTCCGGAATAATTTTTATTTTATCATTTTTAATAATCTCCTTTAATTTCCCTTGATATCTTGTTAATTTGAAAAAATAATTTTCCTCTTCTACTAATTCTGGTTTTATTTTGTGCTCTGGGCAAAAGCCGTTTTCTAACTCACTTTCTTTATAAAATTCTTCGCATTCTACACAATAAAGGCCACGATAAGTTTTTTTATAAATATACTCTCTGCAAGCTAACCAAAGTTTTTGGGCTCCTTTAATATGGCGAGTTTCTGTGGTTCGGATAAAGTCATCAAATGATAAATTTAAAATATTTTTCAGTTCATAAAATTGTTTAGCATTCCTATCTACCAGTTTTTTAATAGGGAACTTTGCTTTTTTTGCTGCCTGGACATTTTTTAGACTGTTCTCATCGGTTCCGGTCAAAAATAAAACTTCCTCGCCCAAAAGTCGATGGTAACGAGCCAAAACATCAGCCTGAATTTTTTCTAAAGCATGACCACAATGCGGTGGAGCATTGACATAGTCAATAGCGGTTGTAATATAAAACCCTTTCGTCTTTGACTCAAGAACTTTGTTTTTCTTCGAAAAATAAAATTTTTTCATCGATATTTTTTAATTTATTGATTTATTTTATTAAAAATTATAACAAACTCGCCTTTTATTTTATCTTTTTCGATTTTTTCCATCACTTCTTCAATTCTCCCTCTATAAATTGTTTCAAATTTTTTTGTTAACTCTCTCGCAACCATAATTCTTGTCTCTTGTCGCTTGTCTCCTGTCGCTAATTTTAATTCATTTAAGGTTCTTATTATTCTGTATGGTGATTCATAAAATATAACTGGATATTTAGAATTTACCACTTCCTCAAAAAATTTTCTTCTTTTTCTTTTTGCTGGTGGGAATCCCAAAAAGAGAAATTTTTCCATCGGAAAACCAGAAATTGAAGCAGCAGCAGTAACCGCCGAAGGTCCAGGAACTGGAGTAATTTTGACCTCCTTTCCTAACTCACTAATTAACTGACTAATTAATTTATTACCTGGATCAGAGATTCCCGGAGTTCCAGCTTCTGAAACTAAAGCTAAATTTTTCCCCTCTTTTAAAAGACTAAGGATATATTTTACCTTTTTTAACTTTGAGTGTTGGTGATAAGCAAGAGTTGGTTTTTGGATATTATAGAAATTTAATAATTTTTGAGTGGTTCTGGTATCTTCACAGAGTATCAAATCAACTTCTTTTAAAATTCTGATAGCTCTTAAAGTAATATCTTCTAAATTTCCAATGGGCGTTGCCACAATATATAATGTAGACATGCCAATTAAAAAACTTTTCTCAATTTTTTTAAGAAGACCATTTACCGCACCGGTCTCCCCAACGAGCAATAACTTCTCCCTCAATTCTGGCTTCAAGAACCTCGCATTGATTTGGGCATCCTTTACATTGAAAAGAAGTACATCTTATATCTTTCTCAGACACCTCGAAGCCAAAAAACTTTGTCTTTTTTGGGGGTTTTTCTTTCACAATAAGGGCTACCCCAAAAGCACCGGCAACTGTATTGTATTTTGGGATGATAATTTTCTCTTCTAAAGTCTCTTCGAATGCTTTCCTCATTCCAATATTCTCCGATACTCCTCCCAAAAACACTATTGGGGATTTTATATTCTTCCCTTTCGCAATATTTGCTAAAAAGTTACGGACAAGGCCTTGACAAAGTCCTGCAACAATATCCTCAACTGAGTGGCCAATTTGCTGTTTGTGGATCATGTCTGATTCAGCAAAAATAGTGCAGCGGCTTCCAATTGGAGTCGGACTCTTTGATTTTAGGGCAATCTCACCAAATTTTTCGATAGGAATTTTGAGCCTGAAAGCCTGCGCGTCCAGGAATGCTCCTGTTCCGGCAGCGCAAATTAAATTCATAGCAAAATCTACGGCTACTCCATTTTCAAGAATAATAATCTTGCTATCCTGGCCTCCTATCTCAATCACAGTTCTCACATCTGGAACAAAAAAGGCAGCTCCCTTGGCGTGAGCAGTAATTTCATTTTTTATTATATCGGCACCGGTAATAATCCCGGTCAATTGACGGGCAGAACCAGTACTTCCCACTCCATTTATCTGGATATTTTTAGGTAATTCTTTTTTCAAAATCCTTAAACCTTTTTTAACTGCATTTATAGGATTTCCTTCTGTCCGAAAATAGAGAGCATGTAAAATCTCATTTTTTTCGTTAATAATTACAAATTTTGTAGAAATACTACCTACGTCAATTCCCAGATAAGTTTCCATATCTTTATTTATTGTATTTTATAAAATGATTATTTACTACTTCGGCAAAAGCCTCAATCCTTGTTTGAAGACCTACCTCGGCTACTTGTTCGTCCAAAGATAAAGATAAAAATGGAACGCCGGTCTTTTGGTGAATTTTTTCTAAAATTGGCCTGACAGTAGTTTCGGGCATACAACCAAAGGGTAAAAGTTGGATTACTCCGTTAAATCCCTCTTTAGTAAAATGGAGCATTTCATAAATCGCATCTCGACCATGTCCTCCTACGGTTGATTCCAAGTAAGGCATTATCTTTTTTTGAATTTGCCAATCTTTCCAAGGAAAAATTCCTTTTTTTAAATGATAAGTAAGGTTCATCTCTCGGTGTACCTCGATTCCTTCTTTGGCTAATTTTTCTTCTATTCCAAAATTTATACTTTCATCGCAAACCGTGTAAATTTCTCCAATTAGTCCTACCCTCGGGAGTTTTTTACTTTTATCAATTTTAATTTTCGAGATTTTTCCAAGAATCTCTTTTTTTATTTTGGTAAATTCTTTTTCATCTTTAACTTTATCTATCTTGTCAAGGGCCCATCTTAAAAATTTACTAGTTTCGCCTCTTTCTTTTTCTCTAGGTCTTAAATAATTGGCCATCTTCTCTAATTTTTCAATCAACCTTAATTTTTTAAATGCAAATCGTCCTGCTCCCCAAATTTGCAATAAAGAAGCACCGGAAATCTCCTTTATTTTTGAATAAATTTCTTTTGGAGAAGTTTTCAAAACAATAACATCTATATTATAACCAGCATCTTTTAGGGCCTTATTCTGAACTATCCCATAATATCTTTGACGACACGAACCTCCAACATTTTCTACCATTAGAACTTTTTCTGCTCCATTTTTTATCGCAACCAAATAGTTTCCAATATTTACTTTTAATGGAAAACAATAAAGTTCTGGCGCAATTTTTGAGCCTTCTTCAATAGCTTTTGACGAAGTTTTCTCGGGGGGGATAAGATCTATCCCTAATTTTTCCAAAAGAGTTTTTATAGCAATAGTATAATTACCCCAGTAAGCAAAAGTATATTTCATATCTTCGCCCCGACCCCCGTGCAGACGCCTTCTCTACTCCAAAATTGCTTTGCAATTTTGGAGACCACGTTCAGAAAGCTGTTTTTCCAACACGGGGTGAGCTTTTAAAGTTTACTTTAATGTATCCCAAAAAGCTTCCAGTCTTGTCTGCACTCCCGCTTCTCCGGTCTGTTCATCAATCATTAAGTATAGAAAGGGAATTTTATGTTTTTTAAATTCTCTTTCAACGAATTCCTTCAAAACAGCATCACAACCGCACTGGAAAGCGGAAATCTCGATAGCCCCGGCAATATCGTAATTTAATATAGTATTAATTTTCCCCATTATCTCTTCTCCAAATTCCCAATGGAAATGGGGTGATAGATTAGAAGCAGACGAAGATGGAATTTCGTCTATAAATATTATCTTACCACCTAATTTTTCAATTTTTCTCTTTATCCCTATATTAGCATACTCATCGTATAAATTATAGGGATGTGAAATTAGGATTATTTTTTTCTTTTCAGATTTTGCTTTCTGAAAGAAACTTTCTTCTGCTTCTTTTTCTTTTTGGTTTGTGACAAAAAAAGCTTTCTTAATTGCCTTTTTGATATCGGCATTTTTAGAAGTTTTTGTTATCCTTTTGGCAAATTTTTCGAGAGTTTTCTCGGTTCTTTCTTTTTTTTCGTCGAGGGTAAAAGTTAAAATTTTAGTTTTAAGGAGAATTTTTGCTAGGTCTGGCATCCCAAAAAATTTGGGGCAGTACTCAAATACTTCTTGGGATTTGTAATATAAATTTTGGGAGCGCATCCTTTTAGTCTTGAGCCTGGGAATAAAAACCAAATCCACTTTATTTTCCAAGAAAAGCAAATGCCCAAATAAAATCTTCACCGAAAAACAGGTTTCGGGATCAGCTATCTTCACTCCCCTTTCTACAATTTCTTTATTTGTTTTTGGAGAAAGGATTACCTCAAATCCTAAATTTTGGAAAAACTCCTCCCAGAAGAAAGGCTGTTTCCAATAAAAAAGTGCTTGAGGTATTCCAAGAATTAGCTTTGCTCTTTTTGGAAATATCATAAAAAATTAATATTTTCTCTCTTTTAGTTTACCTTCAAGATTTTACCAACTTTTTCTTCAAAGAAAAACCTCGATAGGCATCGAGGTTTTCTTTTATAGAGAAATTTTTAGCGCTGCCCACGATCTTCTCTCTTTTTTCGCCAACACTCTTTACAATAGATAGGTCTGTCCGGAGCTGGCTCAAAAGGTAATTCGGTAATCTTTGCTCCACATTCACTGCAAGTCCATTCGCCTTGATACGTGCGGCGCTCAAAATCTCTTGGTCTATCGAAAGCCATATTACTTAATATTGCTCAAATGTAATTCTTTTACAACTAAAAAGCGACCTTGAGATTCTAAAGTTTTAGGTCGCTTTACGGTAAACCTCGGTTTAACGAAGCTCCTTGGCGCCAAAACTTATAAATCTTCCTTTATTATATACTGGGGAGAAAAAAAGTCAACCCCGTTAGAACATTTGTCTCTAACGGGTCAAGTTTTCATTAAAAAAGTGTTTTCTGATTTAATTTTTTCTCTTCTTCCCTATTAAAAATTTGCACTTTTCCATATTCCCCGTCATACCCAGGAATTATTTTAATCTCTCCTCTTCTGATTTTTTTTACCCCTTCTCCAACTTTCGGCGAAATTTTAATAATCTCTTCTATTGGAACATTGAGTAAAATCTCAAATTCATTACCAAAATAATTTATTAGTCTTTGATATTCCTCATTTACGATTTTTGAAGTTGGCGTTGTCTGGGAAAAAATCTCGGCAATTATTTCAACTAAGGGAACAATTTTATTAAAGGGACGGGCTTTGGTAGGCGTAAAGCCTTCTTCTCTATCTGCTAATGTATCTACTCGCGATAAAACTCCTACGGTAACTGGCCTTCCACAATTTGGGCAGATACCGCCATATTTTTTTCGTTCTGCTGGAGAGAGCCTAACCCGACAGAGTCGATGGCCATCGTAATGATATTTTCCTTCCTCGGGAAAAAATTCAATGGTAAAAACAAAACTTAAGCGGTCCCCAAATTTACTTTTCGAATCTAAAGAGCTATCTTTTTTAGGTTTTATTGCTTTAATAATTGAGTTATAAGTTAGATTTTCTCCTTCAAAGACATTGGCCTCCCTTCCAATTTTTGCCGGTGAATGAGCGTCAGAATTTGAAATTAGGGTATATTTATCGAGAGCCGAAAGTCTCCAATTCATTGCCGGGTCTGAAGAAAGACCGGTTTCCAAAGCAAAAATATAAGAGGAGAGTTCTTCAAAACATTCTCTTAAAGAGTCAAAGCCAGAGCGAGAACCAAAAAGAGAATACCAAGGTGTCCAGACGTGGGCGGGGACCATCAGACATTCTGGTGAAGAATTTAACATAATTTTTAACACCTCTTTGACATCCATGCCTAACATTGGTCTACCATCAGAGCTTAAGTTTCCCGACCAAGACAGTTGAGTATTAATTCTCTCTACAACCTTAAGAGATGGTGCAAATATTATTAAGTGAATTTTTCTAAGTTTGCCGTGCTTTAAATAGATACAGCTTACCTCAGAAGTTAAAATAAATCTCACATTATTTTGTTGGTTGCTAAGTTTGTATAGTCCTTCTTCTGCTGGCTCTAATTTCGCTTTAAGTTCTTTTAACCACAAGGGGTGGGTAAAATCTCCTGTTCCCAAGACCGAAATGCCTTTTATCTTTGCCCATTTCTCGAGAGATTCGATATTCATATCTCTTGAAGTGGCACGAGAATATTTTGAGTGAATATGAAAATCACAAATATAACGCATAATGTTCGGATTTGAGAGAATGTCTTATTTTTTGAGAAAAAAGAGAATCTCGTAAATCAAACCACCTATAAAAACTAAACAGAAAAGCCAAATCACTGGGTCGGGGATATTTATCTTCCATTCCGGATTTCTGTCAAATTTTACTTCAGCTTTCCGGGAAATTAATAATAAGATAAAATCCTCAAAAGCGCCCATGATTACCCCAATAAAACCTATTAATAGGATAAGATACTCTTTATTCAAAAACACTCCAACAAGAGAGATTGCCATTACCAAGACCGTAGCCAAAGTTTTTTTCATCTTAAAATCGAGAATGAGAACATCTCTTAAGTAGATTCCAAAAGTTAAAAACGATGTCAAGATAGCCATTAATCCAAATAATAATCCTAAAAGAATAATATTATTCCCTAATTTTCCAACCAGGCCCGATATCGCCTCTTCCGATGTTTGATTGCCAGAAACACCTATTACCGCAAAACTAAAAATTGCGTAAAAAAATGCTGGGATTAGGGTGCCAATTATAATTGCTTTTTTAAGATCTTTTTCTCTCCCTCGAAGTATGTATCGAAGAGTAGGGATAGCCGGTGCGCCGGCAAGGGCAAAGAGGATTACGCCATATGGTAAAAAGAAGTTTTCTGGAGAAAATCCTGAGAAATTCTCACTATTAATTTTGGGCAGAGAGACAAGGAAAATTACTCCTATAATAAGCAACATTAAAAGAGAGATTGAGAGTTCAATTTTGGAAATTGGTGTAATGCCAAGAATAAGTCCTAAAGAAAGAATAATCCAGACTAAAAGACTGCAAATAAAAATAGGGCCATTTAAAATATTAGACAGGAATTCTCCACCAGCAATAATATAACAAATTAAAGTAAAAGGGGTGCTAATAAAGGTAGAGATAGAAGCGAAATTTCCTCCTGCCTCGCCCAAATAGTTTTTAGCATACCCTGGGAGACGACAAATCGCTTTAGTTCTTAAGATTATTTCTCCATATATCAGGTGTAAAAGGATAGTGATAACTGTTAAGATTAATAAATAAAAAATGCCAGGTAAAAATCCGATTTTAAACATTACATAAGGGATGCTAAAGACCCCGACCCCAATAATTGTTCCGGTAAGAGTAGCTATCGCAAAAAGTAATTTAGAGTCCATGAGATTATTTTTTCGTCTCGATCTTATCTATTTTTAATTTTTTGGACAAACTAAGGATGATAAAGGTAATTAATGTAGAAATTGTAGCCAAATAATAAAACTGGCACCCAATTGCCATTCCTATAGCGGCTACAATCCAAAGTCCAGCAGCGGTTGTTAGCCCTTCAATCTGGCCCCCTCGAAAAATAATTATTCCCGATACTAAAAATCCAATTCCCATTACCATGCCCGAGGCTATTCTTGAAGGGTCAACATTTCCATTAATATCTAAAAATCCTTCTCGAGATAAAGTAGTAAATAACATCGAACCAATACAAACTAAAGAAAAAGTTCTAATCCCTGCTTCTTTCCCAATGTATTCCCTTTCCATCCCGATTAAAGAACCAAGGAGAAAAGCCAATAATATTTGAAATAAAAATCTAATTTCGGGATTAGCTAAAATATCCATAAAATAACTAGCAACTATCAACTCCTAACTAGCGACTAATTATTGCTAGTTGATTGTCGTTCGTTGTTAGTTATATTTTATAAACTTCCCAGCCTTCTTTTACTTTTTGATCTACTTTGAGTCCCACCTCCTGGCCTTTCTTTGCTTCTTTTATGTCTTTATGGTCAATTTGCATTGACTGAACCGCTTGCTCAAATTCCATCTCTCCTTTTTTTATTTTAATTTTCTCTCCAATCTGGAGATTATCTTCTAATTTTACTATTGCCGCCCCTACCTTTGGAAAATAATGGGTAACTTTCCCAATGAGTTTTTCTTTTATTTCTTCCATAAAATTTTTAAAAATTTAACGACCTTTTAGAGTGATTTTTTCTCTTTTTGGATTAAATTAATAAGTTTTCTTATAAGGCCTTTGGGATTATTTTCATAAACAATTTTTCCCCTGCCTCGGTGGCCCCCCCTGACTATTTTTTCTATTATGTCTGCTGTGCCTCCGCTTCCAACCAGAACTCCTATGGGCTTCCTGTCTTCAAAAGCGATGGTAAATTCATTAAGGGTGCCTATTCTTCCACAAATAATAATAACTCCATCGGAAGCCCTTGTCATCAAAAGGTTCCGTCCAGCATAGTTAAAACCAGTATAAACTATAACATCAAAATAATCAGTAGGAAGATGATAGGTTTTAATATGTTCTGTCTTTGAAGCAGCGGGTGAAAAACCGATAGAAATACCACCTTCTTCTTTTGCTCCAATTGCCGACCAATAAGGGATGCCTGTTGTTGCTCCGGTAATTAAAATCCCATTTTGGCGGATAATTTCTCTGCCCACCTCCTTGGCAAGTTCTAAGGCAGCTTCTTTACAATGTGTTGTCACGGCTGCGCCGGAAACACAAATTTTAAAATGCTGACTATTAAAATCTTCTAAGGGACCATCCCTTAGCAATTTCTTTTTCATGTAATCATCCACAATTTAAAAATATATGATTATTATATTTTACTAACAAGGAGAGGATTTGGCAAGAGACTCTTGTTTTAACGACAGGCATTTGTTATCATAACCCTGTAAATAAATTCGATTTTTAAAATTCGAATTTTGCCTTTAACTCACCCGTAGATAAGCGGAAAAAAATATGCCTATAACAAAATCAGCAAAAAAAGCTCTTCGCCAAGCCAGAAAGCGAGAACGAAGAAACCTTCTCTGGAAAAATAAAATAAAAAAAATCAAAAAAGATATTAAAAGACTAATAGAAAATAAAAAGATTGCAGAGGCAAAGAAAATCTTACCTCAATTTTACAAGGCAGTTGATAAAGCAGCAAAAAACAATATCATAAAAAAGAATACGGCTGCCCGTAAAAAATCTCGATTAACGAAGCTAATCCTCCGACACTAATTTACGAATTATCACCAATAGCACTGATAATCTATTCGTGATATTGGTATTTCATTAGTGTGTTGGTGTCGTGGTTTATGGTATTATTTCTTTACGGTCCGGATACTTTTCGTTCTAAAAGAAAACTGGCAGAGATAATTGGTAAATACCGCTTTAAATACAAGAGCGGTCTTAATTTTGCCAAAATCGAATTGTCTGAAGAAAATTTTCACGACTTTCGAGAAAGAATAGAGACTGTTTCCATGTTTAAAGAAAGGAAGTTAATTGTTCTTAAGAATGTTTTTTCTTTGCCAAAAACTCTAAAAGAAAGGATAAGCGAGTATCTAAAGAAAAGAAGACTTTTTGAGGATAAAAATATAATTTTAATTTTTTTTGAAGAGGGGGAAATTAAAGACAAAAACAAGCTTTTTAGATTGCTCTTCCAAAAATCCTTTAAGAAACAGGAGTTTAAAGAGCTATCTTTGAACCAGGTGAGGCTTTTCATTAAAAAAGAGGTGGAGAAAATGGGGGGAGAAATCTATCCTTTGACCATTGAAAAATTATTATTTTATTTTGGGAATAATCTTTGGCAATTAGAAAATGAGATTAAAAAATTAATTTCCTTTAAAAAAGGGAAGGTTATTGAAGACAGGGATGTTGAAAATTTATGTGAGGCAAATATAAATCTGGATATCTTTAAAACAATAGAGGCAATTTCTTATAAGAATAAAAAAAGAGCAATGAAGTTAATTTTCGAACATTTCCAAGCAGGAGAAAATGAATTAAAAATATGGACGATGATAATTTATCAATTCCGCAATTTGATGAAAATAAGAAGCATTTTAGAAGAGAATAAAAAGAATAAAAGTTTCCAAAAATTGCGCCAGCAATTTCAAAAGAGCGGTATTCATCCATTTGCCATTAAAAAAACACTTCCTATCGCCAAGAAATTCTCTATAGAAGAATTAAGAAAGATTTATAAAGAGCTTTTTGAGTTTGATTTAAAGATAAAAACAGGAAAAATCGAACCGAGGTTAGGAATTGAGATGTTCATAATGGGGCTTTAAAAAACTTTATATTATTTTTTTAGCTCTCCCCTAACCCAATTAAAATACTCTTGACTTACTTGAATTTCAATGGAACCAATGAACGGTAATCTATCACTATGAATTTTCTTTACTTCTTTTTCAATTTTTTGAATATATCTCTTTAGAGTTTCTAAAATTAAGGTTGCACCTTTTGATGTCTCTATCTTACCACTTTTGGGTGGCCAGAAGTAAGCCGCTAAAAAACGCGGAACAATGTCAAAACAGGAAATTAATCTTTCCTTTAAAATCTTTTTGCCAATTCTTTCTGCCTCGTTTTTGCTATTACAATTTACTAAAACCCAAGTTATTTTAGGCATAATTGTATTTCTCAAAATCTTACAAAATAAATTATAAATAAGTTCCGAGCGAATATTTAACTAAATCTTTATGATACCCAGTCGCCTATGTAATGAGTCAGAACTATAACTATAAAAGCAATAATTAAGTGTTCTCAAACTATTCTCCAAGGTTTCGTTTTTTGATTTTTAGCGAGGCTAAAACTAAGAATGCAAAGGAGCAATAAACCTCAAATTACGCTTATCCCAATAGCTCTCGAGGGTTCAAAAAACAAGACTGGAATAATAAAGGTTAGGGCAAAGATAAATCAATCTCGAAATAGACGGCTTGAATTGAAGAGAGGAAAGAAATCGGCAATAAAATTATAAAATGCAGCAAATGCTGGACCGGCAATACCAGTAAATACCAGTGTAAAACCAATCAGATTAGAAAATAACCAAAGTACCATATCGCTCCGAATAATCGAAGAGGTTTTTTTACTCAATATCATCATATCGGAAATTCGAGATAAATTGTCGGTAGTGATGATGATGTCTGCAGCTTCAATAGCAACGGCAGTACCACCAGCACCCATAGCTATACCTACATCTGCTCGAGCGAGCGCTGGCGCATCATTGATGCCGTCGCCAACCATTCCCACTGGACCATTTTTCTCTAGTTCTTCAAGTTTTCTCAGTTTTTCTTCGGGAGTCATCGACGCATAAAATTCTTCAATACCGAGCATTTTAGAAATCTCTGTCGCAACCTCTTCATTGTCTCCCGTAAACATGATAGTGCGTTTTATACCAATATTTTTAAGTGTTTTTATACTTTCATTGGCCTCAGCTCGCGGAACATCGGCAACAGTAATCAATCCCGCAAATTTGTTATTCAAAAATACCAAGAAGGTCGTCTGTCTGTGCCCTAATCGTTCTTTTTTGATTTTGGTTTTCAACTCATCGGTGAGGGGAATACCTAATTCAGAAAGAATACTCTCATTTCCTATAACAATCTTTTCTTTTCCATACCGTACAATAATTCCGCTACCTTTATGGACATAGAATTCGTCGGGATTAGGAACTTGGGGGAAACTTTCTGCTGCTTTTCGAAACACTGCTTTACCAATAGGGTGTTCAGAAAATTTCTCGGCGATAGCAACAAATCGCCAAAAATTATCCTCAGTAATGCCAGGCTCAATATGAACATCGTGTATAGTAAGTTTTCCATAAGTAATTGTCCCAGTTTTATCAAAGATTAATATCTTCGTCCGGCCCAAAACTTCCAGCCACTCTCCGCCCTTTATTATCACGCCTCTCTTTGCAGCTTTACCTAAAGATGCGGTTATGGCAAGAGGAATGGCAACCGCCATATCGTCGGCACAGGCGACCAAAAACAAAGATATCGTCATTGAAGTATTGTGAGTAACTAAATATGTGATAATCCCTCCGACAGCAAGAATCGGAAGAAATATGGAGGCAAATTTATCAGCGAGTTTTTCAGGAGGCGATTTATGTTTTGCCGCTTCTCGCATCAATGCCACTATTTGTTCAATAGTTGAATCTTTTCCGACTTTTTTAGCCTGTATTTTAAGAACACCAGACTCAATTAGAGTGGAGCTTAACACATTATCACCAACAATTCTCTGAATGGGTATGGATTCACCGCTGACTGATGATTCATTTACCAATGCATTACCAAATACCACAATGCCATCAATGGGTATGCGCGAACCGCTTTTAACCACAATAATATCCCCTTCCTTAACATTATCAACGGGGATTTCCCGCAACTGGCCATTTTGTTCACGAATAGTCTTAGGTGGTTTTAATTTCAAAAGTTCTTCAATGGCTTGGCGAGCGCGTGATCCTGTATACGAATTAAGTAGTCGGGCGAAAGTTAACATTAACACTATAAATGCCGCAGGGCGAATTTCCATTGTAATAAAAGATAAGGCAAGACCAGTTAAATTAAACATATCAATACTAATACGACGCTGCATTAACGAACGCAGCGCGCTTCGAACGGTTGGTAAAGCGCCAATCAATGCCACTGAGAACAAAATGAATCTTATGCCTTGAAATAAAAAGTCGGCTCCAAGAACTAATATAATAAGAACAATTAATAAATAATCTCTTAGTATAGGACTGATAAAGCGTTTGGACATAAAAAAGCCCTATTTAAAAAATGAGAAAACAAAGCCCTGTTAGAAGTAAATTTTTAAATTTCGCACCAAGAGAGAGCCAAGGTATTAGGACCGGTTGGGGCACCGACAATATTATTAATTATATTTAAAAAACCGACTTCGACATTTTTGAAATCTTTTACAATCATCTCTCTTAGTCTCTGAGCTCCTTCAAGATAATCACCATGAGTAATGGCTACTCTAATTTTTTTGTTTCCTTTCTTGATTTTTTTGATTTCCGCTTCAAACTGTTTAAAAAGAGTTGTGGGTATATCTTTTGCGCCAGTCTTTATGCCAGCCGGGACCAATATTCCTTTTTTAAAAGTTAACAAGGGTCGGACTCCGGCTTTGGCAATTTTTCTAAGTAAAATAGCTACAAGATGAGATATTCGGCCACTGGCTTCTAACCATTTAGGGTCCTCAATCATTACAAAAAAACGGATATAGGGAACGAATTTTTCCATTTCATTAAAAATTTCTTCCGCTTCTTTACCGATTTTAATTAAGTCAATTGCTTTAAAAACTAAAAGTGCCTGGCCACAGCTGGCATTCAAAGAGTCAACGACAAAGACTCTTTTTTGTTTTTCTGGGTCTAAAAAGTTTTTTGCTTGGATTGCTGAATTATAAGTTCCAGAAAGTTTAGAAGTTATAGTAACGCAAATAATTTTATCAAACCTTTCCAGTTGGTCTTTATATTTATCTAAAAAATCTTTTGGTGAGGGTTGGGAAGTTTTGCCAAAACTCTTAATTCCGCGTCTCTCTAGTTCTCTCATCTTTTGGAAAGTGTTTTCACCAGGAAGGTTTTCTGTCTCTGGCCAATCTAACTTTACAGGAACGATTACTATTTGATGTTCCTTAATTATTTGCTGAGGTAAATCAGCAGCCTCATCAGTAATGATACCAATTTTTTCCATTATAATTACTACAAATTAAGATTATTAAAATGCTAGACCTTTTAATATTTTCACAGTTATTTTAGCATATCTGAGTTCCTCTGGCTATATAGTAATTTCTTTATTCTATCAAAAAACCGCCACAGGGGCGATTTTTGTTGGCTGCGGAGTTTTAGTATACTTCGTTATTTCGTAGCTTTGGCAAAGGATAGTTGTGAGGCGTGGAGATTGTTAAAACCTATTTAGTTAAATAAAAATGGGGAGTGGTGGCTAAAATTATTTTAGTGATAACTTATTTAATTTTGCTAAAATCTCCGTTTAAGATAACCGGTTCCATTGCCAAAATTTCATCTTTATAGCTGATTTCGGGTACTGGATTTAAGAGAAATATTTTCTTGTTGTGCACGTGAGCAAATCCCATTTCCATTAAGGTGTTACCGCCAATGTAATTTTTAATATCATCTTTATCGTAATTCAAAACTAAAATAGCATCACTATTAACTATGCTATTGTAATACCATTTTATAAAACCACCGTCTTTCTTAACTTGCGCATGATTTTCTTCAATTTTCTTCATTAATTCTGGATTTCTGCCAAGAGCTAAATCTTCCATTACTGAGCAAATTATTCCTTCTTGCCCCATTTCATTAAGTTTATCTCTCGCTTCAACCATCTCCTTACAAAACATTACACTTCCACAAATGGTAATTTTCATAATATTTTAAGAATAAAAATTTCTTAAAAAATAATGTTTTATCCGTGAGGGCGAGGCGTCTACCTTGAATTCAAATTGGCTGACCATCGTGGAC
>Ga0315280_10005708_pt1 | contig 17603 bp, 10 predicted proteins | sample YL17G06_40_MG_FD_203697 | JGI IMG/M metagenome (GOLD analysis project Ga0315280, IMG submission 203697) | Sediment microbial communities from Yellowstone Lake, YNP, Wyoming, USA - YL17G06_40 | ecosystem: Environmental > Aquatic > Freshwater > Lake > Sediment | place: USA: Wyoming | collected...
TCTCGCTCCTCAGGGGTAAGAATCAGCAAGAGTTTTGGGCGTCCCATGCGCATCGTCGTCCTCCTTTATACCTCAGATGCACGAGACGCATATTTATGACATTTATTTATGACTCAGGACACTAGCTCCTCTTAGACTATGTTATCCCGGTGGGTTCAAAAGCGAAAGGGGATTGAAACCCAAACTGGGCGGGCCAGCCCGGCCCCCCTACCCATACCGAGCCCGACCGCCAGCCGCGGCGCGCTATCCCTGCGCCCGGCTGGCCTCGGAGTAGGCTTTCTGGATGTAGCGGTTGGCCTCTTCGAGGGCGCCCTGGGTATTGTCGCGAGTCTGCAAGGCACGCTGATACTCGCCGAGGGCGCGGTCGCGTTGGCCGGTCACGTCAAAGATCTTTCCCAGCATGAGGTGACACCAGACCTCGACCCATTTGGGATCGAGGTCGCCATTCAGCGCCGCGCGGAAGGATTCCATCGAGGCGGTGTAATTGCGGAGCTTGAACAACACCTCCCCGATGCGGTAGTGGGCGAGCGAGCTGCTGGCATTGAGTCCCAGGACGACCTGATACTGCTTAATGGCCTCCAAATAGGCCTGCTGCTGCATGAGCTGGTCGCCGCGCGCCAATTCCACTAGCAGCTTCATCTTGTCGTCATACTTGAGCAGTCGGCTGGCCGGGTCCACCACCACTTTCAGAGGGCGGGTGCGCGTGGTGACCGTAAAATCCGCGGTGGTGCCCACCATGTCCACCCGTTGCGTGACCGGCTTGCTGCCTTCGGCATAGATGCGGAGCTCCACCGGCATGCGGAAGATATCGAGGTCCTGCTGAATCTTTCCCACCACCTGATACTTGTCGCCGACACGATAGGTGGCCCAGGAACGCTTGAACTGCGGCACGCCCGTCGAACTGACCCACTGCGCGAAGAAATAGGTCAGCTCCTGTTTGCCGGCTTTCTCGGCCAGTCTCTGGAACTCGTCCGTGGTGATGCCTTTCCCGGCGTAATCCTTGGCCATCGTCCGCAGGGTATCCAGGAAGGCATCCTCGCCAATGACCCAGCGAAGCATGTGGAAGACCATCGCCCCTTTTTGAATCACGATGGACTGATATTCCGGTGTGTATTCCGGCAAGCGGGCGGCCTGGCTGATGGGAGCGGCATCCTCGTGGGTGAGCGCCCCCACCGCCACTTCATTCATGACACTCTCGAACGCGGCATCTCCGGCGGCGGTCTGCACGTACATGGCGGCAGAGTAAGTGCTGAGGCCGTCATCCAGGAAAATGTCATTGAGTGTCGCCGGGCTGACCAGGCCCGGCCACCACAGATGAGAAACCTCGTGGGCCAGCAAGCGGTAGTTCACTGGGTTGGTAAAAGCGCGCGAAGCCAACAATACCAGCCCGGGGGCCGCGTAGCCGCCCACGGTACTGTCATCAATCTCGATGATCGAGAGATGGGCATCCGGTAGCCCGCCAAACTTGTCGGAAAAGAACCCCAGGATCTTGGCCGCGGTGTTACCGTAACTCGGGGCATACTCCTCGTGTCCCGGTTTCAGGAAGAGCGCGATGTCCGCGCCTACTGCCGCCGCCGGCTGCACCGCGTATCTCCCGGCGATCACAGTGCCAGGGAATGATCGCTCATCGAACTGGAAACCGTACGTAACTTTGTTCACCTCGCGAACAGGTGCCAGGGGCCGGCCGGAGGCAATCACCGTCTCGCCGGAAGGCACGGTGATGTGCAGGGTGGCGGCGAAGCGGTTCACCCGGTAGTCGGAGACGGGGAACCAGCGTCCGGGGTAAAGCAGGTAGGAACCCTCCGGACCCACGTACGCCAGCTTCAGATTCTCGATCGGGCTGCCGTCAGCCGAAGCCAGGGGTCCACCGTAACGGACGGTGATCCAGGAGGGTTTGTTTTGGAGAAGCGGATTCAGGAAGTCGACCTGCAGCGAGAGGCCTTCCTGCCGGAAACGCAGGGGCTTGGCAGCCGCGTCCAGCACCTCCTCCACGCGCAGGGCGCTGTGCAGCTCGAAGCGGAGCGACGTCAGGTCGGCGCGGGGTGTGAAGTCAATGCGGACTTTGGCGCTCACTATGTGGGTGGAAGGGAAGAGCTCGGCGTCGATAGTGTATCGGGTTACCTCAAAGCGGACTTCGGCGGCTGGCGCCTGCCCATGGCTCGCCACCGGCTGAAGCAGCACCGCCCATAAAGCCACCTGCAGCCCGACGCGCCAGGCCGTGCGCCAGGTCCTGGGTGTGTTCCAGTTTACCGGCTTGACTCCTCTCATGCTCGGCCCCCCTTCAGCTCCCACAATTCGATGCCTGATGATCGCGGATCTGCAGCCGTCCCGAGGTGCCCAAGGCGCAGGGCCAGATACAGTCACCACACTTCTATTGGATTCTTCGCCGGCGCCGCCTGTTGCTTGGTTTCGGACGCATCGGTGGATGCGTCAGGCCGTTGGCGGAATGGCCTGGGACTCTTGCAGCAGGCGGAGCACGGCGTCCGCCGCCCGTTGCGTGGCCCCGCCGGGACCGAGGCGGGCTTTGACGGCCCGGAGCCCCTCCACAAGGCGCGCGCGCGCTTCCGCATGGTCCAGCAGATATTCTACCTGGCTGGCGACTTTCTGCGCCGTGAAATCGTGCTGGATTAACTCCGTAACTAACGACCGACCCGCCAGCAGATTGACCATACTGTAGTAGGGTACGTCCACCAGGAACTTTCCCATCAGCCAGGTAAGCGGCGATACCCGGTAAACCACCACGAAGGGCCGCTCGCGGAGCGCCGCCTCCACGGTGGCCGTGCCGCTGGCCACGACCGCCACATCCCCATGTTGTAGCGCGTCGTAGGTGGCATTGGCGACTGTGCATACCTTTGCGCGGCCCACGTAACATTGCGCCACCAGGGGCTCCAACCAGGTGGGATCGAGCGTCGGCGCCACTGGCACTACGAACTGGATTGGACGCGCCAGGGTCAGGAGCGTTGCTGCGTCGAGCATCGGCGGCAGGTTGTAGAGAACCTCTTTCTGGCGACTTCCCGGCAGCAGCGCCACGGTGGTCGTCTGCGGATCCAGACCCGCCTGGGCAAAGAATGCTTCCCGCGATAGGTGCGGCCGCACCATGTCCACCAGCGGGTGCCCGACGTGCTCGACCGGAATGCCCGCCTTCTGGTAGATCTCTTCCTCGAAGTCGAAAAGGCAGAGCATCTTGTCGATACGTTCTTTGAGTTGGCGCAACCTTCCCCGCCGCCAGGCCCAGACCTGCGGGCTCACGTAGTACATGATGCGGACGTTCCGCTCGCGCAGTTTCTTGGCCAGGCGCAGGTTGAAGTCGGGGAAATCAATGAGCACCGCCAGTTGAGGCCGACGACGGTCCACCTCAGCCAGCAGGGTCTTGAAGGCGCGGTAGACGCGCGGCAGGCCGCCAAGGACTTCCGTGATTCCCACCATCGTGATGGTATGGGCGTCTATGGTTGTATCCACGCCAACCCGGCGCATGGCTTCGCCGCCGCCGCCGAAGATTTCCACTTCGCCCAGGCGCGCACGCAGGGCCGCCGCCAGCTCCGCGCCGTAGACATCGCCGGACCGCTCCCCGGCCACCATCATGAGGCAGGTTTTGGACATGGTCAGTCGTCAGTTGTCCGTGGTCCGTGGTCGGTAGTTACGGATGATGCCCGGGCGCTTTCCACAACGGACAACGGACTACGGACAGCGGGCAATTCCTGATCCTTGTATTGAAGCTGGTAGAGCTTGTAATAAATCCCGCGTTGCTGGAGCAATTCCTGGTGCGTGCCGATCTCCCGGACGCGGCCCTTGTGCAAGACCACGATCCGGCTGGCATTCTGGATCGTCGAGAGCCGGTGCGCCACCACGAGCGAGGTGCGGTTCTCGAGCAGGCGGTAGAGTCCTTCGCGGATGAGCGCTTCGGTCTCCGGGTCCACACTCGAGGTGGCCTCGTCGAGGATCAGAATCCGGGGACGATGAGCGAGCGCGCGTGCAAAAGAGAGCAACTGCTTCTGCCCCACCGACAGCGTGGCGCCCCGCTCCTTCACCGGCTCCTGCAAGCCTCCCGGAAGGCTCTCGACAAAGTCCAAGATATTGACCCGCCGCACGGCGTCGCGGACCTGTTCGTCCGTAATCCAGTCCGTTCCCAGCCGGATGTTACTCTCGATGGTTCCTGAAAACAAGAAGGGGTCCTGTAATACGACTGCAAAATTCCGCCGCAAATCGTCCAGCCGCAGGTTGCGGATATCCACGCCGTCGATCAGCACCTGCCCTTCCTGGACATCGTAGAATCGCAGCAGGAGGCTGGTCAACGTGGTTTTGCCTGCGCCCGTGTGGCCCACGATGGCGATGGTCTCACCGGGCTCGACGGTAAAGGAGACCTTCTCCACCACCCGGTGATTATCCTCGTAAGCAAAGTGCACTCCGCGGAACTCGACGCGCCCGCGAGGGTTCTCCAAGGCCTCCGGCTGCGCGGGGTCGGTGATCGTCACCGGCGTGTCCAGCAGTTTGAAGATTCGTTCGGCGCTGGCCATGGCCGCTTGCAGGATGTTGTACTTGTCGCTCAGATCCTGAATCGGCCGGAAGAACCGCTGCGCGTACTGGATGAAGGCAATGGCGGTGCCGACCGTAACCGTGCCCTTGAGCGTCATTCCTCCGCCGGCGTAGAGGATGATGGCAATCGCCACCATGCTCAGCAGCTCGACGGTGGGGTAGAAAAGACCGTAGGCCAGAATGGAGTCTTTGTAGGCATCGCGGTGGGCCGCATTGATTCTCTCGAATGCCTCCCGGCTGCGGTCTTCGTGATTGAAGAGCTGAATCACCGACATCCCCGTGAGGTGTTCCTGCAGGTGGGAGTTGATGCGCGCGATGGCGATGCGGATCTTCCGGTAGCACTCTCGCACCGCCTTGCGGAACCACATGGTGGTCAGCGCGATGAAGGGCAGCACCGCAAAGGTCAGCAGGGCCAGCTTGGCGTTGATCCGCAGCATCACCACCATGATGCTCACCAGGGTGAAGAAGTCGCCGAAGATGGCGACCATGCCGGAGGCAAACAGGTCGTTCAGCACGTCCACATCCGAGGTCACGCGGGTGACCAGCCGCCCGACCGGGTTGCGGTCGAAGAAGCTCAATTGCAGGCGCTGGAGGTGCCCAAAGATTTCTTTGCGCAGATCGTACATCACGCGCTGGCCGACTACCTGCATGGTGAAGTCCTGCCCGAATTCCAACAGGAACGAGAGGAGCGCCGTCGGCAAATAGAGCAAGACGGCGATCTGGACGATGCCGACCAGAGGCTGAGGACTCAGAAGCCTGGCAAGGAAATCAGGGATTTCCCGACGTCCCGCCGGGTCCAAGTAGTGGTCCACAGCTAGCTTGATCAGGTAGGGCGGAACCGCCTGGATGATGCCGTAGAGAACGATGGCCACCAGCGCCAGGAACACGATCCCCGTATACGGCCGCAGATAGCGCAGGAGGCGCCGCATCAAGCGTCCGTCGTAAGCTTTTCCGAGAACCTCTTCCTCGTGGAGACCGTCTGCCATCGAATAGCCTTCAGCCGTCCGCAATCAGCCGTCAGCAATCAGTTATCAGTGCCGCCGTTGAAAGGTCGTTTCGTCCTCTGACACCTGGCACCTGATCTCTGACACCTGCCCTTCTACACTTCCTGCTCGAGTTCCTCCTCGATCAACTGCCGGTTGTAAAGTTCCGTATAATGGCCGTTCAAGGCCAGAAGCTCGTCGTGCGTGCCGCGCTCAACGATCTCGCCATCGTGCAGGACAACGATTTCATCTGCGTGCCGGATGGTTGAAATCCGGTGCGAGATCAGCAGCGTGGTACGCCCGGCCATGACACCGGTGAGACGCCGCAAGATCTTCTCCTCAGTGTAGGTGTCGACGCTTGAAAGCGAGTCATCCAGGATCAGGATGCGCGGGTTACGGATGACCGCGCGCGAAATGGCCGCGCGCTGCTTCTGGCCTCCGGAAAGCGTCAGACCTCGTTCGCCGACCAAATTGTCAAAGCCTTTAGGAAAATTTCGAATTTCCGGGAGCAAATTCGAGATTTCGGCAGCCTCCTCCACTTCCGGATCGGTGGCGGCGGGCGCGCCGAGACGGATGTTCTCCCGCACGCTCTCGCTGAACAGGAAAGTTTCCTGCGGGACAAAGCCGATGCTTTCACGAAGTGTCTTCAATGGAATCTGCCGGATGGGAACGCCATCGATGAACAGCGAACCCGAAGGAGCGTCATAATGCCGGGGAATCAGACCCACCAGCGTGGACTTGCCGGAGCCGGTGGCGCCGACAATAGCTACGGCTTTGCCCCGCGGGATGTGCAGGTTGACATTCTTCAGCACGGGCGTGCCGTTGTAGGAGAACGTGAGGTTGCGGAACTCAAGCTCTCCCTGCAAGGAGGTGAGTCGAGGTTCGGTTACGTGCCGGTCGTCGATGTCTGTCGGCGCGACGAAGATCAGATTCAGCCGGCCCAGGGAAGCGAGGCCGCGCTGATAAACGTTGACGACCCAGCCCAGCGCGATGATGGGCCAGATCAACTGCACCAGGTAAATATTGAAGGCGGCAAAGGTCCCTATTGAAATCCGCCCCGCCAGCACGTGCTTGCCCCCTGCCACCAGGATCAGCAAGAGTGCCAGTGAAAAAAGCAGCGAAACGCCGGGCCACAACGCGCTGGTAATCCAGATCAGTCGCTTGTTCATCACCACGAAGCGGCGGTTCATTTGGTCAAACGTCCCTTGCTCCGGCTTCTCCTGGGAAAAAGCGCGTACCACCCGCACCCCCGCCAGGTTCTCGCGGACGCGTTCGGTCAGGTCTGAATAGAGCGCCTGGATGGCCTCGAACCGGTCGTGAATCTTTCGGCCGAAGTAACTGACACCCACGGAAATCAAGGGCAGCGGCACCAGCGCCAGCGCCGTCAGCCGCCAGTCGAGATAGAGCATCACGCTGACGGTCGAGACACCGGTGGCTACCGTATAGGCCGAGTACATAATCCCCGGACCGAGCATGTTGCGCACGGCGTTCAGGTCGTTGGTGAGCTTCGACATCAAATCGCCGGTGCGATTTTGAGTGTAGTAGCGCGGGGAGAGGCGCAGCAGATGGGCAAACAGATCGTTGCGTAAGTCGTACTCGATGTCGCGCGAGATGCCGATCAGAATCCAGCGCATCCAGAACTGGAAGAAGGCCTTGGTCAAGGCAATAAGAACCAGCAGGCCGGCAAAGAACAGCAACGTCCGGCCCACGGTCCCCGCCGAGAGGCTATCAATTCCCTTCTTCAGGACAAGCGGTAGGCTGGCGCCCAGGGCTTGGGTGATAACTAAAGCGCCGAAGCCCACCAAGTAGCGCTGGCGGTAACGGGCAAGATACGGAAACAGTGGACGGAGATTTTCGAGAATCCTCAAGTTCGGTAAGACCTCTCTGCGCTGGTCACCAAATCAGCCCGGGTCTGAACTCTCATTATAGCCAACGATAGGAGATACCAGCAATCGTGCAGCAGCGAGCGTGGCCCTCTGCCCATTACAGAGGAAAAGTCTGTGTGGTTACCCAGGCCCCCATCACTTGGCTAGGTCTCCTAGTGCCGTTCCAACTATTTGGGGCCAACCGGTTCGGCTCACGAACTGGGAAGCTTCCGGTTGCCGCCGACGACCATGCATTGGCTCATTAAGTTGGAACGGCACTAGCCTTGCTTCTTTTCAAACCGGAGCGCGGCCGAGTTCATGCAGTAGCGGCGATGCGTGGGGGCCGGGCCGTCGTCGAAGACGTGGCCCAGGTGGGCGTCGCACTCCTTGCAGAGAACTTCTGTGCGGGGCATGCCCAGGCTCAGGTCTGCCTCGGTACGGACGTTCTCCTTGGCAATCGGCGCCCAGAAGCTCGGCCAGCCTGTGCCGGAATCGAATTTTGTTTCGGAACCGAAAAGCGCATTCCCACAGCACACGCAGCGGTAGATGCCCTGCTCGTGCAGGTTCCAGTACTTTCCGGAGAAAGCGGGCTCGGTTCCCTTGCGGCGCGTGACCTCAAACTCCTCCGGAGTCAGTTGTTTCCGCCACTCGGCCTCGGTCTTGATGACTTTTTCGACCATTACGTTACCCTTTCTTTCTCCGGCACATGTGAACTCGGCAATGGCGACGTACTTTCCTTTCGTCTTGCCTGGAGTAGGGGCCGGCGCTGCACCGCGGGACTCAGCGGTCCCCGTAAATCCCCACACGGCCGCACCCGCCAGCGTGAAAACGGTGGTAAAGAAAGCTCTCCGGTTTAGAGGCTTGCCGTTTGGGGTGGTTGGGAAATTGTGGCTCGATGACATTGTTATTTTTCCCCTGCTTTCCTTTCTCCCTATATCCAGAAGATGGGTGCGCTGCTACTTTGGTTACAAGGGATTATGGGCGCACATCGGGATCTACCGGTCGAGACGGAACACGTTGGCGGGAACCCGATGGTGCTTCTCCAGCCAAAGGGCGCGCAATCCGTCTTCATGCCGCAGCGCCTCCAGCTAGAGCACCATCCATCCTTGTGCCGCTATTCCGGTTGTACCTGACTGGGCTGCGCGCTATACTCTCCGCGCCAATCTACACCGATAGTGCGATCACATTGTCACCGAGGAGGAATTCCCGTGAAGAAGGCAACGTGGTGGTTCGTAGCTCTGTTGTTCTCCAGCGCCCTAGTGTGCGAGGCGGCAGAGCAGAAATCGACGTACAACGGATTGAACTTGGGAATGGGCAATCTCTCGCGCCTCTCCCGGGCCAAGACGCGCTCCATCAGCCCGGAAAATTTCACCGGAGAAAAAGGCAAGGGTGGAATGGCCACAGAGGGCACGGGCGCCAAGGCGGCGCGCGATTTAGGGCAGGGATGGAAAATCTCGCCCTCCTTTATAGTGGCGCCGAAAAAGGTTTTCACGCTGGCAGAGATCCAGGGCCCCGGCGCCATCCAGCACATCTGGATGACCCCGACGGGACGCTGGCGTTTCTCGATTCTGCGTATTTACTGGGACGGCGAGACCGACCCTTCGGTGGAGGTTCCGGTGGGTGATTTTTTTGCCTGCGGCTGGGGGAAATACGCGCAGATTTCTTCGCTGCCGGTCTGCGTCAATCCGGGCAGCGCCTTCAATTCCTATTGGGAAATGCCCTTCCGCAAGTCGTGCCGGATCACGCTGGAGAACATCGATGAAGAATTTATGGTGGTGTATTATCAAATTGATTACACGCTGACGGACGTCCCGGACGACGCAGCTTACCTCCACGCACAATTCCGGCGCTCGAATCTGCTTCCTCTCAAGACCGATCACGTCATTCTCGACGGCGTCAAAGGTTGGGGCCACTACGTGGGCACGTATCTGGCCTGGGGCGTGCACAACAACGGCTGGTGGGGCGAGGGCGAAATCAAGTTCTTTATGGACGGTGACACCAAATTCCCTACCATCGCCGGCACCGGCACCGAGGACTATTTCTGCGGCTCGTATGATTTTGATACCGGCCCGCCGAATGCCACCCATTACACGGAGTTCAACACGCCTTACACCGGACTGGCTCAAGTGCTTCGTCCTGACGGCCACTATGAGGCCAACACCCGCTTCGGGCTGTATCGCTGGCACATCATGGACCCGATCCGCTTCGAGCAAGACTTGAAGGTTACCATCCAGGCGCTGGGCTGGCGTACCGGCGGCCGCTACCTGCCCTTGCAGGATGACATTTCCTCGACGGCCTTCTGGTACCAGACTGAACCCCACGCGCCTTTCCCGAAACTGCCGGATAAGGACTATTTGGAGATTCAGTGACGGATAACTCTGCGCGAGGAGCCACCCCCCCAGCGTGACTCCTCGCCAGCGTGGAGAATCCGTTCTCGTTACGGGGAACGCGCAAGTGCTGAAGTCCATCCCGACTTGGTGCTCCGGGCCGTAAGTCATTATCTCTGGTGCACTGAGCAGCGTGCCCCCCAATAGTCTGCGGGCCCCAACAGGGGAAGTAATCCGTTTGCGCCTGACTGACAAAATCGCAGGTAAGGGGAAAAGAGGTCGACGCCGGGCCGGGGGCGTGCTAGCATTTTCGTTGGAGTGTTCCGCTGGCCAAGAGCCGGACGGACAGTTGGCAGACTTCGGGCTCTGTGCGACGGACGTTCGTGAACCCCGCCAGGTCCGGAAGGAAGCAACGGTAGCGAGCCTCTCCGAGTGCCGCAGATCAACCCGAAGTCTGACCCAAACGCGAGGATAGAAAATCGAAACTGGAAAATAGAAACTCGGAGCCAAGCGGCGGGGGGCGGGCTTTTTCTAGTTTCCAATTTCTAGTTTCTGTTTTCGTCGCTGGGCTGTCGATCATTCCGCATTCATAATGGGCCCCCATGTCTTATCAGGTCATCGCCCGCAAGTACCGGCCGCCGATCTTCGATGAAGTCGTCGGTCAGCGTGTCATCACCGAGACTTTGAAGAACGCGATCCTGACGGAGCGCGTGGCACATGGCTACATCTTCTCCGGGGCGCGGGGCGTGGGCAAGACCACGACGGCGCGGATCCTGGCCAAGGCGCTAAATTGCGCGCAGGGACCGACGATCACCCCCTGCGGCATGTGTCCCTCCTGCGTGGAGATCGCCGCGGGCAACTCGGTGGACGTCCTCGAGATCGATGCCGCCTCGAACCGGGGTATCGATGAAATCCGGGAGTTGCGGGAAACGGTGCGTTACCTGCCCGCGCGGGACCGCTACAAGGTCTTCATCATCGATGAAGCCCACATGCTCACCACGGAAGCGTTCAACGCGCTGCTGAAGACGCTCGAGGAACCGCCGCCGCGTTCGCTCTTCATCCTGGCCACCACGGAAGCCCACAAGCTTCCGGCCACGATTCAGTCGCGCTGCCAGCATTTCGCTTTCCGGTTGCTCGACTACGCTGAGATCTATGCGCGCCTCGAGCACGTCTGCGGGGAAGAAAAGGTGCAGGCGGACGAAGGCGCTTTGAGCGCCGTCACCCAGGCCGCCGAGGGCAGCCTGCGCGACGCGCTCTCGCTGCTGGATCAGGTCATCGCCGCCTGCGGCGAGCGACTGGATGAAGGCCGGGTGCGCCAGCTTCTGGGGATCGTGCCCAGCCAGTTGCTGAGCGAAATGATCCGGGCCATCCATGCCGGTGATGCGCGCCTGGTGCTCGAACGGGTGGACCGGCTCGTCACCGATGGCTATGAACTCAGCCACTTCTGTGGCCAGTTCACGCGCTATGTGCGCAACCTGATGCTGGCCAAGAATTGCGGCGGTGATTCCCCCTTGCTCCAGGTCCCGAACGACGAACGTTCGACGCTTACGGAACTGGCGCAAGTCCTGAGCGAAGAGGACCTGACGCGTTTCTTCCAGGTTCTGCTGCGCACGGAAGGGGAGATGCGATATTCGCTGCAACCCCGTTTTCACTTGGAGCTGGGGCTTATCAAGCTGGTGCACGCCCGCAAGCTCGCCCCGCTCGAGAGCCTGCTGACAGAACTGCGCGCCGGGACAGCCAGCGGCGCTCCCAAGCCTCCGGCTGGCCCCCGGCCTCCGGTTAGCACCCCGGGACCGGTCCGCTCCTTCAAGACGCAAGAAGCCACCGCCCCGCCAACGCCCGCGCCTCCGGAACCCGCGGCCATCGGCGTCCACGGACCCGTGTCCCGGCCAGCGGCTACGCCTCCTCCGCCAGCAATACCCAGCCATCCCGAAGATTCCCGCCTTGCTGCGATCAAGTCGCTGGTGTACGACCAGAAGAAATTCCTGGGCAGTTGCCTGGACTCGGTCGTCGGCTGGCGCTTCGAAAACGGCACCGCCCACTTTCTTTTTCCCAAGCAGGACGCCTGGGCGGTCGATATATTGCAGAGCCGCGAACAGCAAGAGACCTTGCGCTCCGTCTGTTCGCAGGTGCTGGGAGAGTCCGTGAAGATTCGTGTTACACTGGAGGAGCGCGAGGGGCCGGCGGCGCCGGTCCGCCTCGACGCGCGCACCCGGGCTGAGCGCGATGCCGGGGTGGCGGCCTTCCGCCGGAAGTTCGAGGGGATCCTGGTGGACGCGCAGGACCTCGGCGAGGAGTAAGGCAATGAAGAACCTGCAACAGATGCAGCAGATCCTGAAACAGGTCCAACAGTTCCAGGAACAATTGCAGCGGCAATTGGACAGCCTGGTAGTGGAGGTAACGGCCGGTGGCGGCATGGTGACGGTCAAGATGAACGGCCAGAAGCAACTAGTCAGTGTGACCATCGAGCGGGAAGTATTTGATTCTCGCGATCAGGAGATGCTGCAAGACCTGATTCTGGCGGCGGTCAACGAGGCCGTCCGGAAGGTGGATGAGCAAACCGCGAGTCAGGTCGGCAATATTGCCGGTGGATTGAACTTCCCCGGATTGACTTAGCCTGACCACTTACACACTCCTTGCAGGATTTTCCACGCATGAAAGATTTTGCCGGGCCCCTGGCGCGTTTGATTGACGAGTTGAAGCGGCTGCCGGGAATCGGCCAGAAATCAGCCCAGCGCATTGCCTTTCACCTTGAGCGGTCCACGCGCGAGGACGCGGAGCGCCTGGCCGCCGCCATCCTCGAAGTGAAGGACAAGATCGGGCTGTGCAGTGTCTGCAACAACCTCACCGAGCAGGATCCGTGCGACTATTGCGCGAACCCCAACCGTGATCCCTCGCTGGTCTGCGTGGTTGAGACCCCCTACAACGTGGTGGCGGTCGAGAGAACGCGGGAGTTTCACGGGCTTTACCACGTGCTGCACGGCGCCCTTTCGCCGCTGCAGGGAATCGGCCCGGAGCAGTTGAAGATCAAGAACCTGCTGGAGCGCCTGAAGAGTGGCGAAGTCAAGGAATTGATCCTCGCCACCAGTCCCACCGTCGAGGGCGAGGCGACGGCCGTTTACCTATCGAAACTGCTCAAACCCCTGGGCGTGAAGGTGACCCGCATTGCCATGGGCATCCCCGTCGGGTCGGAACTCGAGTTTGCCGACGAGATCACCATGCTCAAGGCCCTCGAGGGCCGTCGCGAAATGTAGACGGCACGAGTCCACGACCTCGATACAGGCCTGCCAACAACATTCCCTGGCAACGTTGATTCATTGCCGCGCCGCAGAACTCCCAAGGCCGATTGAGCATCTCGCCATCTTGCAGCCGCGCTAAGACCAGCGTAGGATAAGGCGCAGCGAGGCAGGTCTAACTGAACAGCGGGCGCGGGGCGATTGAGGTTCCGGGCTTGAGGGAGGAATCATGCGAAAGCATTTGCTGTTGGTTCTCTTGTTCGGTACGGTGGTGTCAATGGCGCAGGCCCAAACGACGCCGCAACCGAAGGACTACACGGCGCACGTGGTCGGTTACGCCCACATTGACATGGCGTGGCTGTGGCGGTGGGAAGAGTCCATCCACGACATCATGTTCAACACCTTCAGCAATCAACTCAAACTGATGGACCAGTATCCCGACTTCACCTTTGCCCAGGACCAAGCCGTCGTGCTGGACATGATGGAGCAATACTACCCGGAAATCTACAAAGGCATTCTCAAAAGAGTGAAGACCCACAACTGGATTCCGGTGAGCTCCGGCTGGGTGCAGATGGATGAAAACATGCCCGACGGCGAATCCCTCGTGCGGCAGTTTCTCTACGGGCAAGAATATACGAAGGAGAAGTTCGGCCGCTACGTGCGCGTGGGCTGGCAGCCGGACGTCTTCGGACATCCCTACAGCCTGCCCCAAATAATGCGGAAGGCGGGCATCGAGTTCTTCGTGTTCAATCGCCCTCACGACCCCAAGCGGCCGCCGATCATCTGGTGGCAGGGCTTGGATGGAAGCCGGGTACTGGGCTACTCCACGCCTGGCGAGTACGGGGGGCCCCTGGATCATCAGCGCATCACGGTGACAGGAATGGAAAGCGCTCAGCGGATGGGCGTTGAGAACATCATGTTGCTCTACGGGGCGGGCGATCATGGCGGCGGCCCTAACCCTGATGATGCCGCGAGCATTGCCAACTTGAACGCTTCGCCCAACGATGTGCGGGTCAAGCCGACCCACGTCGAGGACTACTTTGACCTCCTGCTGACCGAGAAAAAGGATTTCCCGGTCATCGATAACGAGCTCAATTTTGTGTTTGAGGGTTGCTACACTTCGCAAGTGGAGATGAAACGCCACAACCGGCAGGCCGAGCAACTGCTGCTGGCGGCCGAGAAGCTGTCGGAGCTAGCGGTATTCAACCGTTATCGCGATTACTACCCGGTTCGCGACCTTTTGGCGGCGTGGAAGCTGGCGATGCTGAACCAGTTCCACGACCTGCTCGACGGCTCAGGTGTCGGCCCCATCTACGATGACTCGGCCAGGCAATATGAGGAAGTCTTCGAACGGGGCAAGCGGGCGCTGGACTTCACGCTCGAGTGCCTCGGGCTGCAACTCGATACGCTGGGTGAAGGCGTCCCACTTGTGGTCTACAACGCTGAGTCGTGGGACCGCACCGAACTGGTAACGGCGGAAATCTCCGCGGCGTCGCTGCCGGCGCGGGTGGTGGCCGTGCACGAGCAGGAAGTTGTACCCGTGCAGATCCTCAAGCCGGCCGCGCGCGAGGACGACCGCGAGCGCGCCACCATCGCTTTTGTGGCGCAGAAGGTACCGCAGATGGGGCTCAAGCTCTATCGCATCGTGTCGGCGGAAGGCAAGATGGCTCCGGCCAGTGCCGTGCAAGCGGGCGCCAAGCCGCGGCCGTACTTGGAGAATGAATACCTGCGGGTCGAATTCAATCCCGCCACGGGCAACATCGCCCGCCTTTACGACAAGCAGAACAAGCGCGAGGCGTTCCGTGGCGAAGGCAACTTCCTGGTGGTGCTCGAGGATACAGCGGAGCAAGCGCGGGCGGTTGTCAAAGAGTATGCTGGTCCCGCGTGGGATATTGGCCTGACCGGCAAGCAGTGGGATGTGGACAAAGCCGCCAGCGTCGAAGTGGTCGAGCAAGGCCCGGCGCGCGCCACCATCCGCGTCGTCCAGCGCTTCCGCGACTCGCAGTTCACTCGGGACGTGAGTCTGATCGCAGGGGTGCCGCGCATCGATGTCGAAATGGGCACGGATTGGTACGAGCGCAGCGCGTTCCTGAAAGCCGGATTCCCGGTGAGCGTCGCGGCCGGGAAGGCCACGGCGGAAATTCCCTACGGCGCCCTCGAGCGCGAACAAACGGGAAGCGAAATGGTGATGGGCAAGTGGGTGGATATCTCCGACGCGAACTATGGCGTTGCCATCCTCAACAACGGTCGCCACGGCTACGACGCGAAGGACAACACTATTCGCCTGTCGGTAATTCGCGGGCCCATCGCGCCTGACCCGCGCGCGGATGAAGGCTTTCACAGCTTTGGTTACTCCATCTACCCGCATCGCGGTGGCTGGCGCGACGGCAAAGTGCAATTCCAGGCGCTCTCTTTCAACTCGCCGCTGCTGGCCCAGCAGGAGCCTGCCCACAAGAGTCCCCAGGAACAGTGGGCAGGGAAGAAGGGCGGTTTGCCACCGGCGCATTCCTTTGTGCAGACGGATAGCGACCACGTGATCCTCTACGCGATCAAGCAGACGGAAGGCTTCTACGACGCGGACCCAGTTCTGCGCTTTTTCGAGTCAGAGGGCCGCGTCGGTGAGGTGGCCGTGCGCTTTCCGTTTGCGGTCAACGCGGTCGAAACCGACCTATTGGAAGATACCATTGGACCGGTCGGCGAGGGCGAGACCATCCGCTTCCACATGAAGCCGTGGGAGATCAAAACGCTGCGCCTGAAGCGGGTGTGGCGGTAGGGGTGGACCTGGGTGTCCGCGCAGGGCCGCCACGCTTAACTCGCAAGTTGAGTTAACCGTGGGCCTGCCAGCAGGTAGTCACGGCGCAGTCACTGTGTCGCGGGCCTTTTGACATGATCACGAGCCCACGGCAAATTTGAAAAATCAATTTGCCGTGGCTACCACTGCATGGAGCGATCCCTGAACCATTTCGCCTTCTCCAAGCCGAAGGGCGCCTGCCGTGGTAGGATAAGGTCTTTCAGAACAAGGACGGGCGGCAAGCTCTTTGCCGGACCCTGGGTTGAGCACAGCTTAAGGGAGGAGATATGCGAAGGTCTATGCTACTTGCGATCTTGTTCGTAGCTATGGTGCCGATGGGGCAAGCGCAGGAAGCGCCGAAGCCGAAGGACTACACCGCCCACGTCATCGGCTATGCGCACATCGACATGGCCTGGCTGTGGCGGTGGGAAGAATCGATTTACGACATCATGTACAACACCTTCCGCAATCAGTTGCGGCTGGCGGACCGCTACCCGTACCTCACCTACTCTCAGGATAACGCGGTGGTGTATGAAATGATGGAGAAGTACTATCCCGACATCTTCAAGGGCATCACGGAAAAGGTCAAAACGGGGAACTGGATTCCCGTCAGCTCGACCTGGGTGCAAATGGACGAGAATATGCCCGACGGCGAATCGCTGGTGCGCCAATTTCTCTACGGGCAGAAATATACCAAGGAGAAGTTTGGCCACTACGTGCGCGTGGCGTGGCAGCCCGACGTGTTCGGCCATCCGTACTCGATGCCGCAGATTGCCAGCAAGGCCGGCATCCAGTTGTACCTCTTCGGGCGCCCGGACAACCCGAAGCGCCCGCCGATTAGTTGGTGGCAGGGGCTGGATGGCAGCCGCGTGATCGGCTACAACCCGCCCGGCTGGTACGGTCAGTCTCTCGATCATGACCACATCACCGTGCTCACCCTGCGTGACGCTCAGCGGGTGGGTGTTAAGAACATGATGGTGCTCTTCGGTAAGGGCGACCACGGCGGGGGACCGAATCCCAACGACGCGGCCGCCATCACCCAGATGGACGCCTCACCGGAAGAGGTGCGCGTGAAGCCCACCAACGTCAACGACTATATCGACACTCTGTTGGCGGAAAAACGGGACTTCCCGGTTTGGGATGGCGAGCACAACTTCGCCTTCATGGGTTGCTATACGACCCAGGTGGAAATGAAGCGCAACAACCGGCTAGCTGAGCAACTGTTGCTCACGGCGGAGAAATTCTCGGCTCTCGCTGCTTTCTCGGGCTACCGTGACTTCGTGCCCACCCGTGACCTCAGCGAGAGCTGGAAGCTCGTCCTGCTCAATCAGTTTCACGACTTGCTGAGCGGGTCAGGTATCGGGCCCATCTATGTTGATGCCGCCAAGCAGTACCAGGAGGTCTTCGAGCGCGGCTGGCGCGCCCTGAATTCCACGCTGGCGATGCTGGGACGGCAGGTTGACACCACCGGGGAAGGCGTTCCGGTAATCGTGTATAACCCTCGTTCCTGGGACGCCACGGATTGGGTAACGGTGGAAGTCACCGCGCTGCCGCTGCCCGCGAAGGTGGTGGCGGTAAGCGGGAAAGAAGTTCTTCCCGTCCATGTCTTGAAGCGCACCCCGGTGGGAGGGGCGCGCGGAGGAGCAACCGTCACCTTTGTGGCGCAGAACGTGCCGCAAATGGGGCTGAAGCTCTACCGCCTGGTGCCGGAAACCCCGGCGCGGATGGCCCCAGGGGGGCCGCTGCGCGCGGGCATGACGCCGCGACCATACCTCGAGAACGAGTTCCTGCGGGTCGAGTTCAATCCGGCCACGGGGAATATTGCTCGCCTCTACGACAAGCAGAATAAGCGCGAGGCCTTCCGGGGC
>Ga0315280_10005709_pt1 | contig 17601 bp, 25 predicted proteins | sample YL17G06_40_MG_FD_203697 | JGI IMG/M metagenome (GOLD analysis project Ga0315280, IMG submission 203697) | Sediment microbial communities from Yellowstone Lake, YNP, Wyoming, USA - YL17G06_40 | ecosystem: Environmental > Aquatic > Freshwater > Lake > Sediment | place: USA: Wyoming | collected...
CATGGTCTCAGCCTCCTCGGCGTACAAGTAGTAGTAACCCGGATACGAAACTAGAACTCTTTCAACTTTCCCAATCTCGAATTCTCCTACTTTCAGATATTCGATGTATCGCTTCACCCGGCAGCCACATTTGCCGCAGACAACCCAGTTCTGAAGCCTAGGGTTCCTATCAAAACTTCCTTCCCTGGCTTCACAGGCTATTTCTTCAGCCATCCCCTCCAACACTCAGGGGCAAACCCCTTCATTGGTTACATTCGGAGGGACTTAAGTCGCGTGCTCGCCACTCTATGTTGCGAAGTCTTAACCAACTGATCAGAAAGTCCTTGCGCGATAGTATGAGAGGTGCATTTGCTAAGCGCGCGCCGATGAGTCGAATCGGTCACGAATGGGTTTGCAGAGTATGCGGCAGAAAGTTTCCTGTACGTAAGGGAGCTCTGGAAGAAAAAGGGCTGGCGTCGGTAGTCTGATAGCGCGTGATGTTGTGAACTTGCTTGTGGCGAACAGGTTGCCGCCTAACTGAAAAGACAATGTTTATTGAAGTTAGCATTGGTTCAGCGTGTCCTTGTAACATAGTTCTAAACGGAGTGCTTTAACATGCGACGCTCTCAGCGCGAGAGAGAAATCTGAACCGACCTTGGGTCATGCGCGCTATGTTCTCTTCCCACGTGGCAGTTGATTCTGCTTGAGAGGCATAATGAGAAGCCTCTGACGCGGAAGATCCATGACTACTTTCACCGGAAGAGAGCCTTCCGTCCGGAAAGGAAACGCGCTGTCTTCAACAAGACTCTTCGGAAGATACAGAAAGTATTTTGCATCCTGTCTCTTGAATATCCTTCCCCTTCCTTCGACCACCATTCTTAGCCACTCTCTCTAGGCTACCCAAAGATTCAACTGCTGATGACAACCAAACCGCTCCTCCAGAGTTATAAGCATGCGCCTGATTCACAACCCACCAAAATCCGACAGTTAGACCATCTGAATTATCTATCTAGACAGAACAGAGCAGGAACGGCCTATGCCTCATTCTGCTAACCCAACGCAAAACCCAAAGCGAAGTAACTAGCAGCCAAAGTCGCCTTTGCCATGCCAGCGCCCAATCCGCAGTTACGCACCAAGAAAAGACCCACATCAGACGCCCCTTTCATTGGCAAAATAGGAAAAAGGCGCATTGCTTCTCTCTTCCAGCCCTCGGAAGATCCCTCATTAGCTAGTGCGCTAGCTCTTTCCTGAGGCCAGTCGGCTCACGAAACAACCCTTATATGTCGTCCCCGGCATTCGGCAAGCAGAGGTTCAAGGTTGAGTCCGACGTTAATTGCCCTCGTTGTGACTACAACTACTACTACGACTCAGACTACTGACTGAGTCGGGCGGCAAGAACCTCTCTAAGTTTCTTCAGGTCTTCGCTGTTCCGGCTGGTTTTGAATTGGCGTTATGGAGAACAAACCAAGATGAATGTTGAAAGAATTAGCCATATGGCTACTAATCACCTGATGGAAAGGGTCTCTGAGCGAAGCAAATCTGATGCATGTGCCATAGGGTCGTGCGCAGTCAGAAGCGTCGAAGTCACTGCGCCCTCAACCACTGCCAACTTGGGGCCGGGGTTTGATGTCTTCGGCCTGGCACATGACACCTTCCTAGATACCGTCGAGATCGAGGTTACTTCACAGAACAAGATTGAGGTTGAGGTCACAGGTGTAGATTCCAGTTTCGTCTCATGTGACTCCAGCAAGAACACTGCGGGGGTTGTCGCCAATTCGCTGGTCAAGAGATTGCCTACTGGATGCGGCCTAAGGATTCGAGTCAATAAGGGAATTCCTGTCAGTAAGGGATTGGGAAGCAGCGGTGCAAGTGCTGCCGCATGTGCATTTGGGCTGAACCGAATCATGGGACTAGGTTTGTCAAGTGACCAGATGATTCAACTAGCTGCAAGAGGGGAGATCGCTTCTGCAGGGTCTCCGCATGCTGACAACGTTGCAGCCTCGATTCTGGGAGGCTTCACGATAATTCAGTCATATGACCCGTTTCATGTGATAGGGCTTTCACCTCCAGCAAATCTTCGGGTTGCACTGGCGATACCTGACGTCTTGACCACTGAGAAGAAAACCGAGTATGCTCGCGCTGTCCTTCCTAAGCTTGTGTCGATAGAGAAGATGGTTCACAACGTTGGACAAGCGTCGAGCATGATCGTAGGAATCCTCTCCGGAGATCTGGACCTCATTGGCCGGAGTATGATAGACGTTGTTGTCGAGCCGGAAAGAGCCAGATTCGTTCCTGGGTACTGGAAGGTTAAGGAAAGCGCCCTAGCCGCTGGTGCTGCCGGGGTGGCGATAAGCGGAGCAGGCCCAGCGATGATTGCGGTTGTGGATGAGAAGAAGGTTCCAGTAATCCGAGTCGCTGAAGCGATGAAAGAAGAGTTTGAGGCTGAAGGCATCGGCTGCAGAGCCTTCGCCTCAAAGCCCGCCAAGGGAGCTACCATTGTTCAGGAAAGATGAGAACCATGGATCATCATCTTGAATGCATAGGATGTCGGAGTCGTTACCCATCTACCGAGACAGCATATGCCTGCAAGAGTTGTGGAGACCTGCTTCAGGTAAGCTACAACTATGACGATCTAAGAGAGTCTGTGAATGCCTCGCTGTGGAAGTCAAGGCCGCTGTCTGTTTGGAGATACGAGGAACTGCTTCCCCTCGACGAAGGATCGGTGAGGGTGAGCCTCGGTGAGGGAGGAACGACTCTTCACAGATCCGCCAGACTCGGGAAACTATTGGAGCTAAATGACCTTCATGTGAAGAATGAAGGAGAGAACCCCACAGGATCTTTCAAAGACAGGGGCATGACTCTGGGAGTTTCGAAAGCAGTCGAGATTGGCGCGAAAAAAGTGGCTTGTGCCTCAACAGGGAACACCTCTGCCTCACTTGCAGCCTACGCGGCAAAAGCTGGACTCGAAAGCATCGTGGTAATACCGCACGGAAAAATCGCCCTTGGAAAACTCGCGCAAGCGATTGCTCACGGGGCTCGGGTGCTACAGATAGAAGGAAACTTCGACGATGCTCTGAAAGCCGTTCTAAGACTTGCCCAATCCAATACAAACTTGTATCTACTGAACTCGGTCAATCCGTACAGGATTGAAGGGCAGAAGACTCTTGCCTATGAGATCTGGGATCAATTGGAACGCAAGGTTCCGGAGACGTTAATTGTTCCCGTGGGCAATGCAGGTAACATAAGCGCGATCTGGAAAGGATTCCAGGACCTGAGTCAACTTGGACTCGTCTCACGTCTACCGAGAATGATTGGTGTACAAGCGCAAGGAGCATCTCCCATAACTCAAGCATTTAGAAGAGGACAATGTGAAATTCGCCCAGTTCCAAACCCGGAGACGATTGCGACAGCGATAAGAATCGGGTCCCCTGCAAGCTGGAAGAAAGCTTTGAGGGCAGTCAAAGGCTCAGGCGGACTCATGGAGACCGTTACCGATGAAGAGATCTTGCACGCCCAAAAACTTCTGGCAAGGCTTGAAGGCATTTTCGTAGAGCCGGCCAGCGCCTCCAGTATTGCAGGATTAAAGAAACTGGTTGAGGCCGGAGCCATTGAAAAACATGAGAACGTCGTATGCGTCACCACAGGGCACGGCCTAAAAGATCCAGAAATTGTTCAGCGCATGTTCGAGAAACCAATCACGGTGAAGACGGATCAACGTTCCCTTGAGAAAGCGCTCGGCCTGAATCATTGAGTGAGGCGAGAATATGAGACTGATAATGGTGGGTTTTGGAACGGTTGGACAGAACCTTGCCAAGATGCTTGAATCAAAGAAGCGGGAACTACTGACGGAATTTGGATTCCACCCGAGAATTGTTGCAGCAGTCGACACAACAGGGGCTATGATAGATCCCAAAGGCATAGACTTGAACAGAGCTCTGGCAGTGAAGCAGGCAAAAGGTTCAGTTGCTCAAGACTCCAAACTCGGTCGGTTAGGGATGGATGCGCAGGAAGTGATAGAGGAAGTCGAAGCCGAGGTTGTTCTGGAGTTGACGCCAACCAAAATAGTGGACGGCGAACCTGGACTATCGCACATCAGGACCGCTCTGAGGAGTCAAAGACACGTGATCACAACGAACAAGGCTCCTCTGGCAATCGCAATGCCATCACTGATGGAGATGGCTTTCTACAACAAGGTTCATCTGAAGTTCAGCGGCACGGTCGGCGGAGGGACACCTATCTTGGACTTCGCAGGAAAATGTCTCAACGGAAATCGAATCGAGTCTATTCGAGGAATACTGAACGGAACGACGAACTACATTCTGACAAGAATGGTTGAATGCGATACGCCCTTGGAGACCGCCTTGAAGGAGGCACAAGACTTGGGATACGCGGAAGCCAATCCGTCTTACGATATCGATGGAATGGACACAGCCTGCAAACTTGTGATTCTTGCTAACTCAACGATGAGGAGAGAGGTTTCGTTGAAAGACGTAGAGATCGAAGGGATTCGGGAAGTCACGCGTGAGGATATCGAAGCTGCTAGGAGAAATGGTTCCCAAATCAAGCTCATTGGAACGGTAGACGCTGAGGTAAGGGTTCGGCCGGAGCCGGTTCCGCTAAGCAACCCACTCTGCGTCGGAGGAACATTGAACGCAGTTTCATTCAGAACTGAACTGACGGGCGAGCTAACCATAGTCGGAAGAGGAGCCGGAGGCGTCGAGACTGCTAGTGCAGTACTCAGAGACATCGTGGATGTGAGACGAGCGCTGGCGCAATAAGGAGGGAGAACTGGTGAGACTGGTGATGAAGTTCGGAGGCACTTCTTTGGGCACGGGTTCAGAGATCAGACGTGCTGCAAGCACAGTCAGAAACTATTCGCAGCAAAGGAACAAGATCGTAGTCGTTGTCTCAGCCATGTCAGAAGTCACGGATAAGTTGATTGAAGCAGCTGGGGAGGCAACCCTGCGCAATCGAGACTCAACTCGCCTTTTCCTAAAGAACTTGGAGGAAAGGCATGCTCAAGCCTCCCGGGACGCAATAAGAAGTAGTGAGATACTTGACCAGACACTCGCATCGTTGAATGGACAAATTGCAGAATTGGAGAACGTTCTCATTGGCATAGACCATCTTGGAGAGTTAACATCAAGATCCAGAGACTACATACTTTCGTTCGGAGAGAAGCTGTCAACCATTGTGATGGCTGGCGCACTGAAAGATCTCGGATTGAGAACAGAGTATTTTCTCGGAGGTCAGTGCGGAATTGTCACAGACAACTGTTTTGGAGAAGCCAAACCTCTGATGAACATTACGAAACAACAAGTCAAAGAGAAGCTTGGGCCAATCTTTGAAGCGGGAGTGATCGCAGTAGTTACAGGCTTCATCGGAGCAACGCAAGAAGGTCAAACAACAACCCTAGGCAGAGACGGATCTGACTACACGGCGACGATACTGGGTGCCTCGCTGCAAGTTGATGAAGTCTGGATATGGAAAGACATCGACGGCTTGATGACGGCAGATCCAAAGGCAGAGTCGTCAGCCAAAACGATACCGCTCTTGTCTTTCCCAGAAGCGATGGAGATGGCCTACTTTGGAGCCAAAGTCATACAGCCAAGAGCTCTAGTGTTGGCTTGGGAGAGAGAGATTCCGATCAGAGTCAAGAACGCTTTCAACCTCGACAGCCCAGGAACGCTGATCGTTCAGAAACCTCGCGTCAGGTCCGAAAGTGTGGTCAAGGCCGTGACTGTGACCAATAACGTAGCCTTGATCACCGTGACCGGTGGAGGGATGGTTGGCGTGCCCGGCATCACCGCGAAAGTATTCGCCGTAATCGGTGAAAAGAACGTCAACGTCCTGATGATCTCTCAAAGCTCGTCTGAAGGGAACATCTCCTTTATCATCCCGCGTTCAGGTCTTGAAAAGATAGTGAATGCACTTGAGCTCTCACTGTTGGGAAAAGGATACGTGAAAGAGATTACGCCGGAAACGGACGCGTGCATCGTAACCGTAGTGGGAGCTGGCATGAAGGGAACGCCAGGTGTTGCGGCGAGAGTGTTCAAAGCGGTTGCTGACCAAGGCGTTAACATACGCATGATAGCCCAAGGGTCATCGGAGCTCAGCATATCGTTTGTCGTCGAAGAGAGTGATGGCGTCAAGACTCTTCGGGCTCTGCACAGAGAATTCAAACTCGGTTGTTGAAGCGCGCGCCAGAATGGTGCATAATCATATTCCTCCTGTCAACTCCATGAGGCTGACGGGAGACCGTATCAAGTCTGGATGCCCGAGCAGACAGGCTGACACTGCGATTATCAGCATCGCGATCAGGCAGAGAAACGTATGCGCCAAAACGTTTCTTCTGCCTCTGGTCCTAACCTGCTCCAGTCCGAAATGCTCGACGAGCCTAGCGGCTACACGCTCTACGGCGGACCTGCATCGATACAGACGCTTCAGTCGCCATGGCCCGTGGCTGCGAAACTTCTTGTCCACACGCAGAACCCCTTTCTCGCCTCTCCTCTGATTCCTAGGGTAAGGAACCACCGGCTCAGCACCCAAACGCTTGATCTCGCTCCTCAAGCCTTCACTGGAATACTGCGAATCTGCAACCACATTCCTCACCTCACGCTTGCGCCTCAACGTCTTACGAAGAAGCTTGGCTGCAAGCTTCTTCTCGTTCACATTCGCAGACTCCACGATGGCTGCCAGAGGCAACTCGCTCTTCGTATCCACAGCCAAATGAACCCCGTAGCCCAACACCACGCTTCTGCCTTGCCTACGTAAACGAGCCTCAGAATCGAACAATCCACGACTGTTGTCCTCCGGGTCTCTTCAACTATACGCCTCAATGAAGGTAGCATCCAACGCCAAGACCCCGGCCCTCCAACACACTCATCTTGTCAAGCTGCCTGACTAGGCGAAACATGACGCGCTCAAGCCTCTCAGGTCCAACCCTTTGCCTGAAACGCATCAACGTTGACCGATCATATGGCTTCTCACCCGTTTTGATCTCGCACAGGCTTCTCAACGTCCCATCTACCTCCAGAAGCCTGCAAAGCTCCCTGTAGCTTCGAACGCCTCCAAGCCGCTTCGCCAACTCAGCCTTAAACATGCCCAGCAGGCTTCGGTGCGGCCTGCCAACCGACCCCTCAGGCCTGTAAGCTTCTGACAGGATGCGTTCTGCAAACCCTAAATCCCGCCCAGCGAAGATCTTGGACAGAGCCTCGAATCCACTCGACACCTCTCTCATCAAGAAGCGTTCGAGTGGGTTCGCGGCTCAACACACTTGCAGCCAGAAACACGCCAAACAAAAACCTGTCAACACAACGAATTATGCACCATTCTGGCGCGCTAAACTCTACCTACGAGATGCCGTACTTCTTAAAGCATTCAACGGCCGGCCCGTAGTATTTCGTAGAGCAGATCAAGCCATAGGGCGCGTATGACCCTTTGGATCAAAAACTCCATAAAACTTAAGAAAACCAGATATGCGCCAGAAACTATGAGCTGCAACTAGACGCGTCGACGTGGTTAGCAAACACCTGGTGGACGGACTAAGATGGAGGAAGATCGGTACAGAATATATGAGTTGAAAAAGGAAATCGACAAGGTTTCAGATGAGCTTACTAGGAAAGCGAATGAAATAGACGGAGACGTAATGACAATAAGAAACCATCCCGAAATAAAGAAGATTTGGAATGAACTATGTACGGCCGGCCTCAGCTTCTCCTGGACTATCCAACGAATCTTACGCTCATTCAACTTAACCATGAAACGCATCTTACGCGATGCGAAATTATTTCGGGAAATGAGAAATAGTTCAGAGCGCTTAACAATTCTTAAATATGAAAGATGGGTCTAACGGTGTCGGGAATGTCGGAGGACCATCTGATGACCGGTGTTAGCCTTTGGAGCAAACATTCTGCCTAACGAGAAGCAAATGGCGCTCAGAGTAAACCTGATCGAATCTCTGCACGATCTTTCGACCTTTTCAGGCAACGAGAGTAACAGCATAGCCACATTTCCTTTCCGGTCCATTTGCCTCCTTTCTCAAGCCCCGATGGGAGGTGAAAAACTTTGAAGCCAAGAGAAATTGCGTTATGTGGAATGTTTCTGGCACTAGCCGGAGTAGTTCATTTCCTGCTAAGGTTCACAGTTGCTTTCACAGGGGGTATACAGATGGCCGTGTCCATTGCCGTCTACTGTCTAATAGCTCTCCTCGTGCCGATGACACTGGTAGAGGCATCGTTCGTTGGCCTAGTCAATGGCATCGTGCTAATGGTCGCGACAGCATCTCCGTTTCCACTCGCCAACATCCCCTCACATTACTCAGGCCTTGTCTCAGCAAAGCTACTTGCAGACCTTTTCAAGGCAAAGACACAGAAGCTGAGTCCGATAAAAGTCGTGTTCATTGTAGCGATAGCGACAACCTTTAGCTTGTTCCTCTTCGTCATCCCAGCATACTACGGAATACTGAACCTGTCCAGTTTTGCGAATACGGCCATACCAGTCGTTAAGGGGATAATGGCTGGTCAGGTTACGTTCTGGGCTTATTTGTCGACCTCGCTGACGATGATCTATGTTCCAACTGTGATTGCCAACGCAATTCTGTCGCCAATACTGTACGAAGCTGTAAGACCCGCTCTAGTAAGATACGGTTTCATAGCCCAATAGAAAACATCGAGAAACTTCCCCTTTTTCTTTTTCTAAGAGGAGGATAGATTTGGAGTACGCCATAGAAATAGCAGGACTCTGGTACAAGTACCCGATAGGCAAAGACTTCATACTGAAAGGCATAGATCTCCAAGTGAAAAATGGAGAATTCTTAGGGATCCTTGGGCCGACTGGATCTGGCAAGACAACCCTTTGCATGTGTCTCAACGGCCTAATACCTCACTACAAACGAGGCGAACTGAAGGGTAACATCAAGATCAAGGGCAAAGACACATTGACTCAGACGGTTGCTGAACTGGCAGGTCATGTCGGCGTGGTGTTTCAAGATCCTGAGACACAGTTGATAACTTCATCCGTGGAGGATGAAGTGGCTTCCAGCCTGACCAACCGCGGCTTAGACCGAGCTAAGGTAAGAGAAATTGTGCGCGAGACTCTCGGGGGGCTTGCCATAGGCCATCTCAAGGACAGGATACCTCAAACATGCTCTGGAGGAGAGAAACAGAAGATCACGATTGCAGCAACGATCGCCCTAAACCCTGACATTGTGGTCTTTGATGAAGCAACGTCCGATCTGGATACAGACGCTGTTAGAGAAGTCTTCAGTCTGGCGGAGAATCTTCACAGAAATGGCAAGACGATCGTTTTTGTCACGCATGAGATGGAGCATCTTGTTGAATACGCCACAAGAATAATTGTGCTAGCAGATGGAGAAATTCGCCTGGACGGAGCGCCGGAAGCGGTTCTATCGGAATGGCGAAGGCTTACTGAACTCGGTCTCAGACTCCCACAGGTCTCCCAGCTTGCCGTAGAACTCAGAGATCGGGGTTGGCCTTTGGAAACCATACCGCTGACGATTCAGCAGACCAAGGAGCAACTGACCCATCTCCGGGAGACAAAGAGAAATGAGCTTCATCGCTGAAGTCGAAGATGTGTGGTTTTCATACTCAGACAAGAATCACGTTTTGAAAGAAATAAGCTTCAGAGTTAGGAAAGGAGAATTTCTAGCAATTATCGGGAGAAATGGATCAGGCAAGTCGACCTTGATGAGGCTACTCGTGGGCCTGATCAAACCTACGAGAGGAAAGATACTGATTGACAGTCTGGATACGAGCAAAGAGAAGGTATCAACGCTTGCACGCAAAGTAGGATTTGTCTTTCAAAACCCGAATGATCAACTGTTTTGCAGGTCTGTTGAGGAGGAGGTGACCTTTGCTCTTCGAAACATAGGCTTGCCAGGAGATGAGGTGAAGAAGAGAACGGATGAGGCTCTTGAAAAATTCTCACTTAAGTCCGTCAGAGGCGTATATCCGCGTTTCCTTTCGCGCGGGGATAAACAGAGGGTTTCTGTTGCAGCAGTTTCAGCTATGAATCCTGAACTCTTGATCCTTGATGAACCGACCACAGGCCAAGATTACAGAGATTCCACGGAGATCATGAAGCATGCAAGAAACTTGAACGCGGCAGGAATGACTGTGATATTGGTAACGCATGATATTCGAAATGTTGCAACGTACACGGAGAGAGCCATACTTCTAGATAATGGGAAGATCGTAGCCGATGCGTCGACAAGACATGTGTTGACTGAGCATCGAATGTTGAGAGAATGTAACCTGTCGCCTCCTCAGATAACCGAGCTGGCAAAAGGCTGCAAAGAAATGGGTGTGCGAGCCGACATTCTCTCTGTGGATGAGATGGCAGAGGAAGTCGTAAGAGTCTTCGGAGGTTCCATGTATGCTGCAAGTGATAGAGAAGAGTAGGACTCCTCTGAGTGGACTGGACCCTAGGCTGAAGCTCTTCTGGATTGTCTCCTCCACATTAGTAGGTATGATCTTCATCGACTTTGCAATCCTAATTCTGACTTTGCTCTCTATCTTCATGACAGCGATCTGGGGAAGGGTTCTGCACTTCTTGCTTAAGCAACTGAAAGGTTTCTGGCTGATCACGATAATAATCGGCTTAATTCAATGCCTGACTGTTGGCGGGGAGACCATGTTCACAATCGTTCCAAGGTTCGTTCCCATCTTGGGAGGATTGGGCAGCGTTTCTAGAGAGGGAGTTCTGAGCGGAATTCTAAGCATGTTACGTCTTCTCGTCTTGACTTTTCCAATCTTCACCGTAATCGCGACAACTTCAACTAGCGATCTGATCAATGCGTTAAGCTGGTTTGGGCTCCCATTCGACTACTCCCTAATGCTAACCCTCGCGTTCAACTTCATGCCAGTCTACATATCCGATATGAATCGAGTACTCGATGCCATGCGCGTTAGAGCATATAGTCAGATTGAAAGAGGCTTCATCGGGCGAATCAGAGGCTTCTCCGTAGCACTCATCCCAATAGCTTTGAATGCTGTCGAGCGAGCCGACATGGTGGGCGCAGCCCTCGAAATGAGAGGTTCCAGATCAAACAAAAGAAAGACAGAGTTTGACGCATGGAAGATAGGTGATTTCGTCTTTTTGACATACGCAGTTCTGGTACTGGTTCTACCATTGGCCAGATTTCTTGCTTGGACTGATTGACTCAAGAAGCTGGGGTGATCCGATTTGCTTGCGACCAAAAAGGTGCGGCAGACGGGACTTGTACCTACACCGGCGACTCTTCTGGTTTTAGGAAATATCCGCGTTTGGCATGTAGCAGGGGCTCGGAGTAATACTAACCTGCGATAACGTACGAATTAGGATAAGTCGTGCGCGCTCATTGCCTCTTTCTATTTTCAAGCTTACGGTGGAAGCAGGTCTCTTTTCCTAGATGGCATGCCGGTCCCTTTGGTTTGACCAAATACATGACAGCGTCAGAATCGCAATCGACGTAGATCCGCTTGATCTCCTGAATGTTTCCAGAGGTCTCTCCCTTCTTCATAACTCTCCCAAAAGAGCGTCTGAAGTAATGAGCGTACTTGGTCTCTATGGTTTTTTTTAAAGCTTCTCTATTGGCGTAGGCTAGGGTCAGCACCTTTAGCGTCTTACAGTCCTGTACGACAACAGGAACCAGGCCACCACTCTTGTCAAAGTCCAACTCACCGATGGTCAGCGTTTTCCTTGTTCTCAAAGCCTCATGGGCACGCCCCTTTTCGCCAAGTAATCCTTTACGACTGATATCGGATACTTGTCATAATGGAAAACGGAAGCTGCCAAGGCGGCGTCAGCTTTTCCAGTCCTGAATGCTTCAAGGAAATGCTCGGGTTTTCCAGCTCCTCCGCTCGCGATCACTGGAATATTGACTCTTTCAGAGATCTCCTTGGTCAGCTCAAGATCATAACCATCCTCAGTTCCATCTCTGTCAATTGAAGTGACAAGTAGGTCGCCAGCGCCAAGTTCAGCGGCCTGCGTAGCCCACCCCAAAGCGTCAATGCCAGTAGGTTTTCTTCCTCCGTATGAGTAGACTTCAAACCAACATGGGCCTTCACGCGTTTGAACTACAACGTGATCCGGGTGGATCTCACATCTTCTCTTGGCGTCAATCGCAACGACGACGCACTGTTGGCCAAACGTCTCCGACAGGTCTGTAACCAAAGATGGATTTTCGATAGCGGCTGTGTTTATGGATACTTTATCCGCTCCGTTGCACAGGATTGTTCGGGCATCCTGAATGTTCCTGATGCCTCCTCCGACGGTGAAAGGTATCCTCAATTCTGACGCCACCCCTCGCACAACGCTATGAAGCATCTTCCTTTTCTCAGGGGAAGCAGTTATGTCCAAGAATACGAGTTCGTCAGCGCCTTCTTCGCTGTACCGCCTGCCGAGTTCGACTGGGTCTCCTGCATGTTTAAGTCCTAAGAAATGGACTCCCTTCACAGCTCTGCCGTGATCTACGTCAAGGCAGGGGACTATTCTCTTTGCCAAGACCATATCCGTTTTCTTCCTCATCCTTTGGCTGCGCTGATAGCTTCCTTTAGGCTGAGCCGACTTTCATAGAGCGCTCTTCCAACAACAACGCCAAGGACGCCAAGAGACTTCAAAGCGACGATGTCTTCAACACTTCTTACTCCTCCGGCTGCAATCACACCCACATCTCTGAGGCAAGACCTTTTGAGAATCTCGAAGTCCGGCCCCCTCATCGTGCCATCACGTGACACGGAGGTTACCAAGAAAAGCGTGGCGCCAAGCCTACAGAAGATCGGCATGGCCTCGTCCACTGTCAACTTCGTTGGCGCGGTCCACCCGTTCACGACGACAATGCCATTGAAGTGATCCAATGCCACCATGATACGGTTCTTTCCATATTCGTTCAGCAGAGTCTTGACATTGTACTGATTCCTAAAGGCCAACGAGCCCAGGATTATTCTGTCAACACCTATGTCGAGGAGAGTTTTTGCCACTTCGAGGCTCTGTATTCCTCCACCGACTTGAGTTGAAGCTTTGACCGTTTCAACAATCTCCTTGATCACGCCTCCGTTGTTGCCAAGTCCAAGCGCGGCATCCAAATCTATGATGTGGATAGTCTCTGCTCCCTCGGTCTGCCATTTCTTGGCCAGAGACAGGGGATCTCCCAGACTCTTGTAGGATTTCATGGATCGAGGGTCCCCTTGGACAAGCCTGACAACTTCTCCCTTCATGATATCGACAGCGGGAATTACTTCCATTTTCCGGCTAACTTCCTCGTCTTCTAACGATGGAGGCAAAGTTCCTGAGAATTTGCTCTCCTGTTCGGCCGGATTTTTCTGGGTGAAATTGAACGCCGTGAATGTTCTCATGTCCTGCGATCGAAACAAAATCCAATCCATATTCTGTCCTAGCTACTATCGCGCGGTTGCTTGCGGGAGAGGGGTAATAACTATGCACAAAATAGAAGTAATCCGTTTCACTGACGCCTCTGACTAGATCGTTGCCGTGGAGTATTTTGAGCGTGTTCCAACCCATGTGTGGAGTCTTTACAGTGCCCGGCAACTTCAAGACTCTTCCTTCCAAGAATCCTAACCCTCCTCCAGGACCCTCTTCGCTCGAATCAAAAAGGAGTTGCAGACCTAGGCAGATTCCGAATAGTGGAACACCTTCGCTGACCGATTTGGCTATTTCTTGCCTCAGGTTTTTCATTTTTTGTGTTGCTGCCTTGAAGTTGCCAACACCTGGTATGACGATCGCGTCGACACCTTTCAGGCTTCGAGCCTTACGTACCACGTTCGGCTTCAATCCAACTCTCTTCAGGGCGCATTCTAGGCTGAAGAGGTTGCCAATTCCACAGTCAATTATGGCCACTACTTGAATTCAAATCATCCCCTTCGAGCTCGGAATTCCGCTTCTTCTTGGATCGATGGACACGGCTTTCTTTAGTGAGATCGCCAGAGCCTTGAATGCGGCTTCGGCTTTGTGATGATCATTCGACCCATATTGAATCCAGATGTGGACGTTTGCCCTCATTGACATGGCTAAGGTCTCGAGGAAGTGGTATATGTCGTCGCATGGCATGTCTTCCACTTTCTTGCCTCTGAACTTCAAGTCGATCTTTGCATACGGCCTCCTAGCAAGGTCTATGGCAGCGATGGCTAAAGAGCAGTCCATAGGCACAATGGCATGCCCAAATCGTGTTATTCCAGTCGTGTCGCCCAAGGCCTTCAGCAGAGCCTCGCCGAGGCAAATCGCAACATCTTCAACTATGTGATGCTTCAAATCACCCGTGACTCTTGTCGTGATATTGATTAGACTATGGGTTGCCAAAGACTTGAGCATGTGATCAAGAAAATCAATTCCGGTTGTGGCTTCAGCCACACCTGAACCATCAAGATTCAGTTTCACGAAGATATCTGTTTCACGTGTCTTTCTAGACAGTTCGGCTACTCTCAACTCTCATCCACACTCATCTTCTTCAACACCAATGGTAATTCATTGACTGAAGGCAGAACCATGTCGCATTTCGATTTGAGGAAGTCTAGTATGATCACGTTCTTAGGTCGTGAATGCCGGTACACTCCCGCTGACAGAAATCGTGAATCGGTCTTCGCTGCTTCTTTGACCATCATCACATCTTCCATAGAATCTCCGACGTAAACAGCAAATCTAAACGGCGGCCGGCCGGCCGTAGCCGTAGAAGCCGCAAAGGAGATAGAAGATTGGCTGAACAGCATCTTGGACAAAATCACCCTCACGGACGGCTGGACAGCGGACAAGCTGAGACAAGCCCTGACCCTATCACCCGTACATGGAACCGAAAGCCAGAGCGCTCCTTCCGTAAGCCCCATTTTGTCCGAAATACCATCCGATCCCAAATCAAGCTCCTTTCAGCCAAGAGAGCCCACAACATTACTTGCATCGGAAATGTCCCACATGGCTAGCCCCGTTTCCGAAATACGGCCGGCCGACACCAATCCAGGGGATACCCCTTTTTCATTGCTAGAGGACTTGGGGAAGGTGCCTGACCCACCAGATCCCTTCGAGGACCGTCAGAGAGCCCTCGACAACTTGCGTGGTAAAACCTTTCCAAGCCCAGACGAGGCCCGAGCCTACCTAGCTAGACTCGGCCTATCCAAGTGGCTTTTCTCTCTCCACAGGGAGGGCTTCTTCAGCCAAGCGCCGGACGGCTCATGGAGGTTGGCGAAGTGACTTTGGAACCTAAGCTGATCCTTGCCAAGAAGTTGAGCGACTTGCTTGGCAATCTAGAGGAAGCCACGCGCCTCATCAAGGAGGCCCTGCCTACGCTTGCGCCTCTCGAGGTCAAAGTCGACACGTTTCCATGGACCCCATACAAGACCGGCAAAGGCGAATGGATCCTGCATGACCGGGTTCCTGAAGCCAAAGAACTCCTAGAAGCGTTGAAGGCGAACCAAGGCAAACTGGACCTGGCAGGCTTCCATTACCACATCCAAGGCGAACGAGGCCAATTCATCGCTCGCTACAAATGCTCCGGGAGTTGCGGAAGGTAACGAGAGGCATGGAATCATCTGTTGGAGGCGGGCCGACCGATCTTGCGAAGCGGTTCCAGAGCGCTTGGAGTTTGACATCGATCCCTCTCTCTGACAGGTATGGAAAGGTAAATCTCAGGCTGACAAAGAGTAGCGCGGCTAAGCTCGAGAAGGTTGCTGAGGAGACGGCCGGCCGTAACAGGATTCTCATCGGATCATCTCTCAGATTGAAGGTGGTGACACCTCTCTTCCATGGGCTAATACAATTTGTTGATACGTCGTGTTGATACGGTGTTAGCGATGGCTAAAAGCTTCAAAGGTTTCCGTTTCGACCCTGAACTCTATGCCAAGTTCAAGAAGTTGGCTACTGGCAGCGGCCTAATGGTTACTGAGGCTTTTGAGAAGTTCATGGAGGCATGCGTAAACGCCGCAGCCATCACGTTTCCAACAGCGAATAGGCGCGGCGTCGAGGCTGAAGCCCGCGTCTTGCTGGCTTGGCTGCGGAAAGGCAAATGGTTCTACTACAGCCCCGCAGGCGAAGAAGATCAGTCCGTCGAAAGCAGACTACTGGCTCTGCTCAGCCAAGTCCAAGATGAAGACCTCAGGGGCGAAATAGAGGAAGACCTGAAGAGACTTTCCGAACCCACGTAGAATCGCGATGGCTCTTTGTCAGCTCCTCGGAGGATTCATGCCTGTCTTGCGAAGTGAGTTGATGCAACCTGCTGGCCCATATTCTCCCCAGAGGTGTCTAAGCGCGAGATTCACCAAGAGAATTTTGGCTTCAGCCATCAGACGATGTATGTAGATTTGATGCCCTCAGATGTGTTGGAAAGGTTGACGACGAATTGCGAAGCGATGAACTAGAGATAACCAGGATGCAGCTTAAGGGTCGAAGGAAGATCTGTCTCTACCTCACCGAGGAGGCGTATGGAAAGCTACAAACTGCGAAAAGTTTCGGGCAAACAACAAACCTAGCAATATCAAAGGCAATCAAGCAACTGCTCGAAAAACCTGATGAGGTCAAGCCAGTCAGACGAAGAAGGATCTGTGTTAGAATGGCTGCGAGACAGGTTTTCTTTCTTTCCAGATTTTGCAGGAAGTCAGGTCTAACATTGTCAGGGTTTGTGAACTTAGCTCTGCGAAAATATACTCCATTGGACCCATTCAAGGAAGTCAAGGCTCTCAGAAGAAAGCTCTCGGTTGCCAAGAACCAAAAGGCTGCAACGGATTACTTGGATTTACGTAGGGGAGGGGGGAGCCGTCGTCAAACGACGGCACATCTGCGACACACAGAAACACAAGGTGAATCTCAGGCTGACCAAGAGCAACGAGGCGAAACTTGAGAAGGTTGCTGAGGAGCTGCCTTACTTTGCTCTTCCCCCTTTCTTGAGAAGACACGAAGAGGACCCAGCTGGATTCCGCGAACTCGTTGAAAGCCGTAAGTGCAAAACCAAGGTCTGTGTCCATTTGGATTTCAAGTTGCGATATGCGCTATGGAGGGCAAAGAAGATCTTCAAGATCAGGCCGGCCGTCCGTGGAAAGCAGACTGCTGGCTCTGCTTGGCCAGGTTGAGGACGAAGAGCTTCGACGTGAGATCGAGGAAGATCTGAAGAAACTATCTGAACCCACACAGTGAATCCATGCTTCTGAATCGTTGTGAGGAGATGTCGCGTCGATTGGGCGGTAGACCGGATCGGGGTAATCCAAGGGTCCACCTGCGTCTCGATCCGAGGATCCTTGCAGGATTAGAGATCGTGGCCAGAAAGCATGGGTTGACGGTTCATCAGGTGATCTACGCCATGATCGAGGGTTATTTGGCTAGGGTAGGGGGCGGGGCGCCACGGCGTGGAACTCTTGAGCCGTGTGACGGTAACGAGGCTGAGAGCCTTGCTGTCGATGTTGCGGTTCGAGGTCGACACGTTGGATATGGCTACTGTTAAGGAGAAGCGGCTAAAGGACCTGGACAAAGCGGTCTAAGATCTAAACCGGATAGCTGAGAGGTCAAAGAGCATCGAACAACGGATAAGAATCTATCAAGCTCTAGGGCTTTGGGACACCAAACCGAGTTGTGTTTCGTTTTCGTGTTTTGACCGAGTTGGCCTTTGTTGGATTCTGGTCTTCATTG
>Ga0315280_10005710_pt1 | contig 17601 bp, 18 predicted proteins | sample YL17G06_40_MG_FD_203697 | JGI IMG/M metagenome (GOLD analysis project Ga0315280, IMG submission 203697) | Sediment microbial communities from Yellowstone Lake, YNP, Wyoming, USA - YL17G06_40 | ecosystem: Environmental > Aquatic > Freshwater > Lake > Sediment | place: USA: Wyoming | collected...
ATCATTACCAGCATCCGATGACAGATTGTCAACAGATTTGGCGAAGGAAGAAAACATTCTCTTCTCCCCGACGCGGCAGAAGACTTGCACATCTTTGGCGTGACTCTCGCGTTCATTTGCTTTTTCTGGCGGGGTTCTCGCATTTTTTTGTTTTTTCCTCTTGCTTTTTTCCCGTTTGTGGCGTCTATTAGTAATAGAGCTCTGTCACCAATAAGATGGAAGTCTGTCATGACCGCGGAGACAACGATCGAGGACCGGCGGACGAAGCTGTCCGAACTTATTTCTATCAAAGGCTTTATGTCTTTGGCGGAACTCGTGCAGGTTTTCGGCGTCTCTGAGAGCACAGTCCGTCGCGATCTGGAAGTCATGGAGGATCAAGGGTTTGTCCGCCGGACGTACGGCGGGGCGGTATTCGTCAAGGACACCGCCGGCACGAAGTTGGCGTTCGCCGCCCGCGAGACGACGGCCCTGGCCGAGAAGCGCGCAATCGCCCGCGCGGTGGCGGAACTCATACCCGTGAACCAGACCGTGCTGATCAACGGCGGGACGACGTGCCGCGAAGTGGCGCGGATGCTCAGCGGCAAGCACCTCAGCGTGGTGACCAACTCGGTGCCGATCGCCTGGCTGCTCTGGGCGGACCTGGTGACGGAGGTGACGCTGATCGGCGGATACGTTTACCCGCGGACGGGCGTGGCGCTTGGCCCGATGGCGGTCCAGCAGCTTGACTCGCTCAACGCCACGCGGTTGATACTAAGCTGTGCCGGCCTGGCCGAGGATGGAGCGTTCAACGCCAACCAGATGATGGTCGAGGTCGAACGGAAGATGATCGAAGTTGCCGACGAGGTGATCCTGGCCGTCGACCATACCAAGCTTGGCGTGCGTTCGGTGGCCAGGCTGTGCGACCTGGCCGAGGCGGACATGATCGTCACGGACGCCGGCGCCGATGCCGAGGCCCGCACCTGGCTGGACGGGCGCGCCCGGCGGGTCATCTACGCCGAGTTGGAGAGTTTTTAGCATAGAAACATGGCATAGTTGGCATTGCAGGCCGCGCGGCGCGCGGGCCTGGTGGACATTAAGCTAGAGGCCGAACATGAGCACGATGAACATTCCGATGCCGCGGGAGCAGTTGGAGCGGGTGGTGCGACAGGTGGTGCGCGAGCGGTTCGCCGCCGCCCTGGCGGCCGGGCAGCAGCAGATGTCGATAGCCTACGAGCCCAACCTGGTGGTGAACATCTCCGCGCGCCACATGCACATCTGCCGCCAGCACCTCGATACGCTCTTCGGGCCGGGGGCGGAGTTGACCGTCTACCGCTGGCTGTACCAGCCGGGGGAGTTCGCGGCCGAGCAGACGGTGACGATCATCGGCCCGCGCCGCAGGATGATCGACAACGTCCGGATTCTAGGCCCCATTCGCGACCACTCGCAGGTGGAACTGAGCCTGACCGACTCGGTGGCCCTGGGCGTCGACGTGCCGGTTCGCCCGTCGGGCAGGATCGACGGCACTCCCGGCTGCGTGGTCATGGGCCCCAAGGGCGTGATCGAGCTTCCCCGCGGCGTGATTAGGGCCGAGCGGCACGTGCACATGAACCCAGCCGACGCGAAGGTGTACGGCTTCGCCGACCGCCAATACGTCCGGCTGAGGGTTTACAGCGACTGCGCGACGACCTTCGAGAAGGTCCTGGTCCGCGTGAATCCCAACGTGCTGCTGGAGGTCCACATCGACACCGACGAAGGCAACGCGTGCAATCTCATCAACGCCGAAGGCGTGGAGTTGATGGCTTAGAGAAATAACATCGCGGGCGAGAGAAGAAGAAACGGAAACAGCCGAGGACGACGACGAGAACGAGGACGAGGACGAGAGAAACAGAAGAAGAAACAGCCGAGGACGACGACGAGAACGAGTGCCAATGAGAACGCAGTTCGACCATGAGAAACTTGACGTATACAGGATGCTGCTGGGCTTCGTCTCGTGGACTTCGGTATTGCTGGATGAATTGATGACCGAGAACAGGGCACAGACCCGGGAAGTACGAGACCAGTTGCAGCGAGCGAACCTTTCGGCCTTGCTGAACACGGCGGAAGGCAACGGCAAGAGGCGCCAGCGGATTAGGGCCAGGTTCTTTGATGAGGCGAGAGGCTCCGCTGCTGAGAGCGCAGCCTGCCTGGACGCCCTGACGGTAATGGGATGTTGCCAAGCCGCCAGGGTGGAAGAAGGCAAGGGAATGCTGCTCCGAGCTGTGTCGATGCTCACGAAACTGGTGGAGCGGTTTGATGAGGAGACTGTGAGTAAATGAATATGGATGGACGAGACATTGCGAGAGGTTGCGGTATGACGGCGACAATCCATCGTTCGTGGCGGAATGTAACGCCCGGCGGCAGCCAATCGTCCTCGTCCTCGTTCTCGTCCTCGGCTGTTTCTTCTGCCGCAAGGCTGATATTGCATCGTTTTCAAGCTCCTAACTAATACGGATACAAGGAGATCTATTAATGGCACTGCAAGCATTGGGCATGGTTGAGACAAGGGGTCTGGTGCCCCTGATCGAGGCGGCCGACGCGATGACCAAGGCGGCCAGCGTCGAGTTGGTCGGCTGGGACAAGGTCGGTTCGGGCCTGGTCACGGTGTTCGTGCGTGGCGACGTTGCGGCGGTGAAGGCCTCGACGGACGCCGGCGCGGCCGCCGCGGGCAAGCTCGGCGAGGTCGTCAGCGTGCACGTGATTCCGCGCCCTCACGACGAGTTGGAGCAGGCCCTTCCGAGCAGGCCGGCGGCGCGGAAGGCCCCGGCCAGCAAGTAGCCGCGCAAGGCTCGGGTAAGCCGGCGGCATTCGGACATTACTGACCGTCCCCGCGGGACGCCACTGGAGAGAGACAATGGAAGCATTAGGACTTATTGAGACCAAGGGCTTTGTCGGGCTCGTGGAGGCCTCCGACGCCATGTGCAAGGCGGCCAACGTCGAGCTTATCAAGCGGATCGAGATCGGCGGCGGCTACGTCACGACGATCGTCACGGGCGACGTCGGGTCGGTGAAGGCGGCCGTCGAGGCCGGCGCGGCGGCGGCGGGAAAGGTCGGCGAGCTTGTCAGCTCGCACGTGATCCCCGCCCCGAACGACCAGTTGAAGAGCGTGTTCTTCTAGTCGGCCGGCGGGCGGCCCGGACGCGCGGCGGTGCGTTGCCATCCTGCTCGCTGAAGCGAGCAGGCCTCGGGCTGCCGGGTGCCGTCTACAGGATACAGGCTAGAGGTTGCGGGCTACGGGCTCTTGCCCGCCAGAGCGAAGCGACATGAAGATCCTGGTCAGCAATATCGGGTCGACGAGTTTCAAGTTTCGGCTGTTCGACATGTCGTCGGCCGAGCTTGAACTGGCGTCCGGCGGGGCCGATCGAATCGGCGGCTCCGGCGGCTCGCTGAAGCTCGCGCTGGCCGGGCGGACGGCCCGGGCCCAGCGGGACTTCGCCGACCACGGCCAGGCCATCGAGTTCGTCATGTCGCGGCTGGTGGCCGAGGGAGTCCTCACCGGCGCGGCGGACCTGGACGCGGTGGCGTTCAAGGCCGTCGTGGGCGGCGGGGCCGAGCCGGTCTGCATGGTCGACGACGCCCTGCTTGACAGGATGCAGTACTTCGCGGGGATCGCGCCGGTTCACAATCCCCCGTACATTGCGGCCATGAGGATGTTCCGCCAAGTGCTGCCGGATTCGGCGCTGGTTGCGGCGTTCGAGGACGGCTTCCACGCGACCAACCCGCCTCGCCGCCGGATGTACGCCTGCCCGCCGGACTGGGCGGAGAAGTACGGCGTGCGGCGATACGGCTATCACGGGGCGTCGCATCGTCACGTCGCGTCGCGGCTGGGCGAGCTGATGCCCCGGGCGCGGCGGGTGATCTCGTGCCACCTCGGCGGCTCGTCGAGCTTGTGTGCCATTGCCGACGGCAAGAGCGTGGCCGTCAGCATGGGCCTGACGCCGCAGTCCGGCCTGCCGCAGGGCACGCGGGTGGGCGACTTCGACGCCTTCGGGCTGAAGCTGATGGCCGAGCGGACCGGGCGGGGCATGGACGACCTGCTGGCTGAACTCGGCAGCCGGGCCGGGCTGGCGGCCCTGAGCGGCACCAGCGGCGACATGCGCGACATCGAGGCCGGCGCGGCCCGCGGCGACCGGCGGTGCCGGCTGGCGCTGGAGCTTTTCGCCACGAGCGCGCGAGACTACCTCGGCGCGTACATGGTGGAGCTTGGCGGCGTCGACGCGATCGCCTTTACCGGCGGCATCGGCCAGCACAACCCGCTCGTCAGGGAAATGGTGCTCCATGATTTGGCCTTCGCGGGCATCGTGCTCGACGCCAAGGCCAATAAGCAAGTCCGGGAAGAAGGCCGGATCGACGCGCCCGGAAGCGCGGCGGCGCTGTGGGTGCTGCCGGCCAATGAGGAACTCGTCGTCGCCAGGCTGGCGGCGGAGTTCCTGGCCCGGCGCGGAGAGTAAGAACACGCGGCAGAAGAAGAAAACGAAGACGATGAAGGAAAAAAAAGATGAAGAAGCCGAGGCCGAGAACGAGAACGAGGACGATTGGCTGGCGCCTGAGCCCGACCGTCCGGCAGGATAACGAATTGGCCGAGAAACACAGTGGCGCGGAGCGCAACGCTAAGACCTAAGACCTAAGAGCTAAGACCTAAGACCTTTCTTAATAGGAACAGCGACAATGGAAGAAGCATTGGGAATGATCGAGACCAAGGGCCTTGTGGCCGTGATTGAGGCGACCGACGCGATGCTCAAGGCGGCGCAGGTCAAGTATGCCGGCATGAAGAAGGTTGGCAGCGGGTACGTCAGCGTCTGCGTCCATGGCGACGTGGCGGCCGTGAAGGCGGCCGTGGACGCCGGCTCCGCCGCCGCGGCGCGCGTGGGCGAGGTCGTCAGCATCAACGTGATTCCCCGCCCGCACAACGAACTGCGGAAGATCCTGCCGACCTCGGCCGGGTGATCGGAGCACCAAGCGGCCCGTTGAAGACGTGGCGCGGCCGTCCCGGCCGTGAGAACGGCCAGGAAACAGGGGCGAGACGCCCCCGCGACTCACGGACAGGATGCCCGTGCCACGCAGGAAGGAACCGAGACATGTTCATTGCCCGCGTTCGAGGCAACGTGGTGACCACCCAGAAGGTCGAGACGATGACCGGCCGAAAGCTGCTCATCGTCGAGCCGCTGCGGGTGGACGAGACAAAAGGCCAGATGTTCGGCACGGAACGTTGTTTCGTGGCCGTCGACAGCCTTGGGGCCGGCACGGACGATCTCGTGCTGGTCACGCAGGGCTCGAGCGCCCGGATGACGCCCCAGACCGAGAAGAGCCCGGTCGACTGCGTGGTGATCGGCATTATCGACACCGTCTTCGCCGATGAGTCCGAGGTCTACCACAAGGGCGACAGCGGCAAGCCGCGGGTCGGATGAGGCCCCGCGGCCCGGACAGGGCCCCCGCGGCGCGGATGGACGGTGACTAACCAGGCGTCCGGCAGGAGCGAACCATGACACAGGTCAACGAGCAGTTGTTCCGAGAGATGGTCCAGAGCGTTCTGGAGCACGTGCAGAAGGGCTGGGGCAACCGGGCCGTGCCCGCGGCGGGCAAGACCGCCCCTGCCCCGGTCAGCGCCGTGAAGCTCGGCGGCGCCCCGGCCAGCAGGTTCGGGCAGTTCACGTCCGTCGACGAGGCCGTCGAGGCCGCCACGGCCGCCCAGCGCGCGCTGATGCGCCGCTCGATGGCGCAGCGAGAGGTCGTCTGCGGCATCATCCGGCGGATATGCGCCGACCAGGCCGCCGAACTGGGCGACATGGAGTACGAGGAGACCCGCATCGGGCATCGGCCTCACAAGACCGAGAAGATGCTGGCGGTCGGCAAGATCGCCCTCGGCACGGAGTTCATGAAGACCGAGTGCTTCAGCGGCGACCACGGCATAACGCTGGAGGAGCACGCGCCGTGGGGCGTCATCGGCGTGGTCACGCCCGTGACCCACTCGCTGCCGACGCTGGCCAACAACGCGGTCAACATGATCGCCGCGGGCAACAGCCTGGTGGTCAACCCGCACCCCGGCGGCAAGAAGATCGCCGCCTACGGCGCCAAGCTGTTCAACCAGGCCATCTACGAGAGAATCGGGATCGACAACCTCATCTGCGTGATCACCGAGCCGACGCTGGAGTCGGCCGGGCAGATATTCCACCATCCCGGCGTCAAGCTGCTGTCGATCACCGGCGGGCCGGGCGTGGTGGCGGCGGCGATGAAGTCCGGCAAACGGGCAATCTGCGCCGGGCCCGGAAACCCGCCCGTGGTGGTCGACGAGTCGGCGGACATCGACAACGCCGCGCGCTGCATCCTCGAGGGCGGCGGCTACGACAACAACCTCCTGTGCCTCTCGGAGAAGGAGGTCTTCGTGCTGGCCGGCGTGTGGGACCGCATGACGGCGGCGATGGAGGCCGTCGGGGCCGTCAGGCTCACCGAGAAACAGATGGACCAACTCGCCGCGCTGGCCATCGAGAGCGGCAAACCCGGCGAGCACCCCCACGCCAACCGCAAGTTCGTCGGCGCCGAGCCGCAGGCACTGGCCGCGGCGATCGGCCTGAACGTTCCGGCCGGGTGCCGAATGCTCTTCGGCCAGACCCACAGCGACCACCCCTTCGTCCAGGCCGAGCAGATGATGCCCGTCATGCCCTTCGTCAAGTGCGAGAGCTTCGAGCAGGCCGTCGACCTGGCCCGCCAGGCCGAGCACGGGTTCGGCCACACGGCCGTAATTCACTCGCGGCTGGTGGACCACATGACCTACATGGGCAAGGCGATGGACACGACGATCTTCGTGAAGAACGGGCCGTCGGTGGCCGGCAACGGCGGCGGCGGCGAGGGCTACGGCAGCTACTCCATCGCCTGCTCGACCGGCGAAGGGATCGCCACGCCCCTGACGTACACCCGCCTGCGCCGCTGCGTGATGGTGGATAACCTGCGGATTATCTGAAGAAGAAGAAAAAAGAAACAGAAGAAGCGGATTACCACAGAGACACAGAGACTCAGAGACAAAAAGAAACAGAAGAAGCGGATTACCGCAGAGGCGCAGAGAGATGAAGATTCATGGACAACTGCAAGAAGCCGGCTTCATAAGTTGTTGGCTGTTTCTTCTCAACCTCTGCGTCTCTGTGTCTCTGTGGTAAACATCTTCTCTTGTTGCTTCTTTCGATAAGGGACTTGCGATGCTTCGCGGCATAGTGGAAGGCACGGCGACGGCGACGGTCCGGCATCCTTCGATGAAGGGCTGGAAGCTTCTTATAGTCCAGCCTGTGGACGTTGACGGCCGGCCCGACGGCGACCCCCTGCTTGCCATAGACTCACTGGGGGCCGGGCACGGCAACGAAGTGGTGATAAGCAACGACGGCAAGAGCACGCGCGAGATGGTCGGCGACAACACCTCGCCGATGCGCTGGGCCGTGATCGGGCTGATCGATTGAGGGCAAACGGCGTGACGGAAGAAGCGATTGACAAGATCGTGCGGGAAGTCCTGGCCGCGATTCAATCGCGAGGCATTGGCGCGAGCGTGGGGGCGCCGCGGGCCGAGGTCCGGGCCGAGACAAGACCCGCGCCGCGGACGCCCATGCCCCCGGGCGCAGCCGCGCCGCAAGCCCAGCCGAAGTCTCAGCCCGTCCAGGCCCGGCCCGCCGCGGCGCCGCAAAAGGTCTTTGTGACGGCTGAGATGCTGCTGCGCAGGCTCACCGGCGACGGCGGGCAGGGCCGGACGATCGACCTGGCGCACAATGAGTTTCTCACCCCGGCCGCGATGGACCTCGCCGACCAGCGCCACATGGCGGTCCGCAAGCAGCCCAGGCCGCTGGCGTCGCCCGACGGTGCGGCTCGTAGTGACGCCGTAAGGCGCTCGGGGCAAGAATATGCCGTTACGGGCACACTACAAACACCCGCAACGCAACCGGCTACCTGCCCGCCGCCGACCGCCGGGCAAGGCGATGCGCCGGGCGCGACTGGGGTCCCGGCCAAGTCCGCCGCCCTTGGACTGGTCGTTCGCAAGCCGAACGAAGTGGTCCGCGGCGCACTCGACGGCCTGGAGAGGGACGGGATAATCGCATTCGACTTCAACCGGACCGACTGCTGGGTCGTCAACACGCGGATGTTGTGCGAGGCGGTCGTTTCCGGTGGCGTCGCCGGCGGCGTGGTGATGGTGCCCCTGGCCGCCGACGCGGTCGTCCTGGCCAACAAGGTCCGCGGCATCCGGGCCGTGCACGGTGTCCGCCCGGACGGCCTGGCCTTGGCGATGGCCAGGCTGGCGCCCAATGTGCTCGTCCTGGAGCACTCGTCGGCGACGTTCCACGAAATCCGGGCCATGCTTCGAATGTTCGCCGGCCCGAGGGCCTCCAGGGGCCAGGCAGAGGCCGTCATCAGCGCCGTCGAGGAACTGGAAAGGGCCTGAGCAATGCGGATAGCGAGAGTTGTGGGCAAGGTGACGCTCGTCAGGCAGCTTGCGGAGTTGCCGGCCGGAACGTACCTGCTCGTCCGCACGCTCAACCGCGGCTCGCTTGCGGGCCTCAACGAAGGCAACGAGGAGTCGGAGGTCGTCTACGACAGCCTCGCGGCCCGCGAGGGCGACCTCGTCGGCATGGTCGAGGGCACGGAGGCCGCGGCGCCGTTCTGGCCGAAGAAGGTCCCGTTCAACGCCTACAACGCATGTATCCTGGAGCGGGTGAACTTCCAGAGCGTGCTGGAAGTGCCCCGATAGCACACGGAGCAAACGATGGTAAACGAATTCGAAATCAAGAAGCTGATCTGCGAGCTTGGCCGGCGGATGTACAACAAGGGCTACGTGGCGGCCAACGACGGCAACATCTCGTATCGCATGGGCGGCGGGCGCTACCTGTGCACGCCCACTGGCGTCTCCAAGGGCTTCCTCAAGCCCGACGACATCGCCACCGTGGACGACGCCGGCAAACAGATCGGCGGGCACAAGCCGCGGACCAGCGAGATACTGCTGCACCTGGAGATATTCCACGAGTTGCCGCACATCAACGCCGTCGCCCACGCCCACCCGCCGTACGCCACGGCCTTCGCGGTGGCCGGCATGGACGTGCCCAGCAACATCCTGCCGGAAGTGGAGATACTCATCGGCCGGGTGCCCATCGCCGAGTACGACACGCCCGGCGGCAAGGACTTCGCCGAGACCATCCTCCCGCACCTGCGCCGCAAGTGCAACACCATCCTTCTTGCCAACCACGGCGCGGTCGCCTGCGACAAGGACCTCGAACACGCCTACTTCCACCTCGAAACGCTCGACATGTACTGCCAGATCCTCCTGCTGGCCAAGCAGATCGGCAAGGTCCAGCAGATATCCGAACCGAAGGTCCTCGAGCTGCTCGACCTCAAGAAGAAGTTCGGCATCCCGGACGAGCGGCTGGAATGCCAGGGCGAGCAGTGCACGCTGGGCGGCAGCGACGAGTTCCTCAAGGGCTTCAGCATGCAGCCGATCCCGCAGCACCAGGCTGGCGCCGACGGGCACGGGCGCGGCTGCGGCATCGCCGACCTTCCCAGCCAGCAGGGCCAGCCCCAGCCGGAGGTAAAGACCCTGCCGCGATTCCCCGCCGTGGTGGCCGGGCGAACGATCCCCGGCGCCGAATACCTCGGCGCATCCAGCGCCACCGCCCGCAAACGCGCCGCCGAAGACGAGACCGAACGCCTCGTGCAGATCATCACCGACAAGATCATCCAATTGGGAGCGGGATGAGGCGAAAGGAAAGGGAGTAGTAGTTGGTAGATAGGGAGCAGGGCAGGTTTAACGGGACACGGGACACGGAACCCGGAACCCGGAACTTGGAACTCGGAACCTGGAACCTGGAACTCGGAACCTGGAACTCGGAACTCGGAACCTGGAACTCGGAACCTGGAACTCGGAACCTGGAACCTGGAACTCGGAACTCGGAATCTGGAACCCGGAACCCGGAACCTGGAACTTGGAACCTGGAAACCGGAACACCGGAAGCCCAGGGATAGCAATCCCTGGGAGTCGGGTGCCGCAGGAAACGCGCGGCGCCTCTGGATGTAATGCGCGAGCCATCAGATGACGCTTGACAGAGCACATGATCCGTCGATGAGCGCCAACACCGCCACATCACGCCGCCCCTGGTGCATCGCGGCCGCGCTGGGCCTGTTGCTGGCCGCCTGCATTGGATGCGTGCAGCACGCCGGCCCAGAGGAGATCAAGCTGATCGGCGACGCCCAGGCCGCCTACGCCCGATCCGACGACCAGGCCGCAATCGCCAAGGCGGGCGAGTTCCTCGCCCAGAACTCCCACACCGCCGAGGCTGATGTGGCGTACTACGTTCGCGGCCTGGCCCACTACCGCGCCAAGGACCTGCCGGCGGCGCGGGAGGACCTCAAGCAAGCGGCCGAGAGGGCGAGGGGCAAGGGCCTCCGCGTCAAGGCCGTCAAGGCCCTGGGCGACCTGGCCCTGGAAACCGGCGACGCCGACTGGGCCCGCACGCTCTACACCCAGGCGCTGGACGAGATGGACCTCGACAAGCCGCCTGCCGACGAGGTGCGGTATGGCCTGGGCTGCGCCTTGCAGATCAAGGGGCTGTGGTGGGATGCCGACCTCCAGTTCGACCGGCTCATGCACGACTTCCCCGATCGCCCCGTTGCCCGCCTGGCCGGTCGCAGAATCCGCTGCCAGGCCTGGACGTTCCAACTCGCCGCCTTCGACCGCCAGGACCTTGCCGAGGCCGAGTCGGCCAGGCTGGCGAAGATCGGCCTGAAGACCGCCGTCCGCGAGGCCGTCGTTGACGGCAAGCTCCAGTTCCTTCTCCAGGCCGGCCGGTACGACACCCGCGCCGCCGCCGAGGCCGCCGGCAAGACCCTCCGCGCCGCCGCCTCAGACGCGCAGCTCGTGCCGGCGCGGTGAGGACGCGCTGTCCGCCGACAGGCAGCGGGCGAATCGACACGGGAAACAGGTTATGATCACAATCAGGGCTGCCGGCAAACAGGACGTTCCGGCGATCAAGAAGTTGATGCAAGCCATACCTGGGTTTTGGCAGCCGACCTGGAGCGACGAAGTTGTTCAGCGCGGCATTGACTGCGCTATCGACGCCTGGGGTGGTCTGAGCCAAACGTGGTGCTTCTGCGGAAAATGCTCGGACAGCACTTCCTTCTGAGACCACGGCACGCGACGACGGCCACGGGCGAGACGCCCGTGGAACTCATGGGCGAGACGCCCATGCTACGCTTCGCGGCCGCCTGCTGACTGTTTTCCCACAGGTCGCTGGCAGAAGAGGCCCTGTCGGCCCGTGACATCTGGCGGTGGCGCCTCATCGACGCGAGTTGACGTTCGTCTCGCATCGGCGCGGCCGCGGCTTATTCCGCCGGCTTGTCGGAGGATGCGGGGGGCTTGGGGGCCGCCTGGAGAGCCTCTATCGCGGCGGCGGCGTGAAAGGCAATCACCTCGTCGCCGTCCTTGGCCAGGCGTTTCATCAACTCCATGGAGTTCTGGGCCTTCATGTTCTTCAGCGCGACGATGGCGTTTGCGCGGGTGTTTCGGCCTGCGTTGGCGTTCTCGGCCGCCGCCATGAGGGCCGGGGCGGTGGCCGGGTCGCCGATCCTGTCCAGCACCACCGCCGCCCAACTCCTGACCTGCTCGTCGGTATCGCGCAGGAGGGCGACGATCTCGGCGGGCGCCTGGCGCAGCTTGAGGAACTGAAACGCCACGACGCCGCGGATTCGCTCCTTGGGTTCCTTGTCGGCCAGCCTCCGGAAGAACACGTCGAGCAGGTTCTTCTCGCCCGTCAACTGGTACAGCGCCTGACGGCGAACGTCGTGCAGGGATTCGTGGTCTTGCTTGTCATCGCGGTCCGGCAGCGCCCGCAGGGCCTTGATGATCTTGCCGCGCTCGTCCGCCAGCCGCCCGCCCATCTCGGCCAGGGCGAACATGGCCTGCCGGCGGACCGTGCCATGCATCCTGATACACCCGATCTCGCCTGTCGTTTCGGCGTCCGATTTCGCGGCGGCGATGAGAGGATCGACCGCCTTGGGCGATCCCGTTTTGCCCAGCAGCAAGGCGACCTCTCCGCGCACCATGCAGTCCGGCTCTTCTCGCAGCCGTTCGATCAGCCAATCCTCCAGGCCCGGCGCCTTCAGGGCCAAGGCTCGCGACATAAACTCGCGGCGCATGTCGGGGATGGATTCGTCCCTGGTCGCCTGCCGCACAACGGCGAGTTTCCCGTCGTCGTCGCCGGCCTTGGCCAACTCAGCGTCGAACCGGGCGATGGCGTCCTTGCGGCGCTGCGCCTCCTGGCCGGAGATGGGCGTCGCCATCAGCACGGCGTCAGTAAGCATGATCGAAACAGCCATGGCCAGGCATTTGTACATGAGCTACCTTTCGCTATTACCGAAGTAACGAGTTGTCACGGGGCTCGGCGCCCGGAGTGTTGGACGCGCCGGGCGGCGGAGGGTTCCGGGATTGTCGGATGTTTCCGGCGCCGTCGGCAGTCCCGCTCTTGGCATCCTGTTCGTGGCAGGGATGCACGGGATAAGAAAGGCACGGCAAGACGCGACCGCGCGCACGTTCACTGATAGGAAACTTGATTCTGCGTAGACCCCTCGGGCTTACCGGGCGGCTCTGCCGGGGGGACGACCTCACCCCGCGCGAGATTCATCCAGGATGCGTATGAGATCGCAATCCAAGTTTTGCGAACCATGGACTCGGGCTGATTCGTAGATCTGTGAGATGGGGCTAATAACCAGGGATTCCAGCCTTGGGGGAACGTACCGGTTGTTTCTGTTCAGCGCGCCTCGGCGTGCTTTCGGGGCGGCTTTAGCCTAAAGGCTGTCAAGGACCGGTAAGCCCGCTGAAGCGGGCTGATGGAAGAAGCGGTAAAAAGAAGCAGCAAAACGCCGGCAAACCAGGCCTAAAAGGCCTGGCCTAAACCCCCGCTATTGCGGGGGCCAAGCACCGTGAACGGTGCTTAAGATAAGGCTGCTAAAAACGTACGACGCCCATGCCAAAACAGCGGAACCCGTGCGTTTGACATTGGACATTTGAGCATTTTTCATCTCCCCCGTGCATCCCCTGCATCCCTGCCTACCCTTTTCCCGCTCCTTGCTTTATCCGCCGCCGCCAAAGGCCGATATGAACGGTGGAGAACTCGGTCTTGTCAGGAAACGACGCGACAACCACGGACGCCTCGGACGCCGTCGGCCGGTACACCCGCGGGCTTATGCTGCGGAGCCAGGGCTGTTTCGACCAGGCCGCCCGGCAGTTGCAGGAGCTTATCGGCCAGGATGATACCCTTGGTCTGCTGGCGCGTTATCACTACGCGCTTTGTTACAGGTCGCTGGCCGAAAAAGCTCTATCGGCCGGGGATTTCCCCGCCGCCCAGCGCCACCTTCAGACAGCCATGGACGCCGTCGGCGCCCGCGCCGGACTCGGCGGGCTGCTGGCTGGGCTGTACGCCCAAGGCCGCAGGCCGGCGGACTGCCTGCGGGAGATGGAGAAGGCCCCCGTCGCCTCGGCCGGCAAGGACTCGCCGGACTACTGCCGCAAGCTCGCCCAGGCCCAGTGGCAAGCCGGGCGGCGACAGGAGGCGTACGTGACCCTTGCTCAGGCGCTGCGCCGTTTCGGCGGCGCCGGATCGCTGCACCTTCAGTGGGGGCTCTTCCTGGCGGCGGAGGAAAAGTACGCCGAGGCACGCGAGCACCTGGCACTGGCCGCACAGATCGAATGCGACAGCGCCGACGCCTATCGCTACCTGGCCCTGTCGGCCGCGGCGATGGGCGACGCGCCGGCCGCGGCCAGAGGCTTCCAGAGGGCGCTGGACCTGTGCCCCGACGACCTGATGCTGGCCTATCAGTTGTCGCTGGCCGCGAGGGCGGCCGAGGCTGCCGGCGAGAGGATCGTCGTCCGCCTGCCGGCCCCGTCGGCCTCGTCGGCCCGCGGCGGCCCGCACGAGCTGGCCCGCCGGATCGCCGACGAGCCGGACCTGATCGATGCCCTCTGCTCGCTGCCGAGCAGCGGCCTGGACGATGAGCTGTTTTCGATGCTTGCCGGGGCCATCGAGTTGGCAATCGAGGCCCATCCGGCCCACGCGGACCTGCACTTGGCGGCCTCGCGGGTTTACTTGCGCCTCGGCCAGCAGGAGGCGGCGGAGCTTCGGGCACACAAGGCGCTGGAGATCAACCCCGCCCACATCCGCGCCCGGCTTCACCTGGCGGAGCTCTGCACCCGCACCGGGCGGGCGGACGCGGCGGCGGGCCATTACCAGCGGGCGGTCAGCGACGGCGCCGACTGGCCCGACGTTCATCTCCGCGCCGGCGAGGCTTTGGTCAACTGTCGGCGCGTGGAGGACGCCAGGCGGCACCTGCTAAGGGCGCTGGAGCTCAACGCCGGGTACGGCCCGGCCGCGGAAGCACTTGAGGCGTTGGCGGCATGAGTAATCTTTTGGAAATCCTTGGACGGGGCCTTGGCAGCGAGCTCGGCGACGTGCTGGACCGGTACTTCTGGCCGCCGTCAGGCCAGGGCGCCGAGCAGTTCGCCGAGGCCTGCCGGCGCGACCCGCGGCGCCCGGATGGTCCCCTTGCGATCGGGCTGGCGCAGCTCCGCGCCGCCCGGGTCGACGACGCCATCGCGCAGCTCAGCCAGGCGTGCCGCCTGAAGCCGGACCTTCTGGCGGCCAGGCTGGCGCTGGCGTCGGCGTACGACGAGAAGGGGCAGTTCGACAAGGCTCTCGATCAGCTTCGGCTGGCCAACAGCACGCACAGCGGCGAGGGGCCGGTGCTCTTCGGCATCGGCTTTTGCCTGGAGAAGCTGGGCCGGCCCGAAGATGCGGCGGAGTACTACCGCGACGCCTTGAGCAAGGACGCCGCCCCGGTTGCGGCGCGGCAGCGCCTCGCGGCCATCGACGTGCTGACAGGCCGGCTCGACGAGGCGATCGAGCAGTACCGAGTGCTTCGCGACATGGAGCCGCAGGAGCTTGTCTACCGCTCGGCGCTGGCCCACCTTTACTACCGCTGCCGGCGGTATGACGAGGCGGTCGATGAGTTCGAGACCGCCATCGCGATGGAGCCGGAGAACTGGGCGCTGGTGAACGACGAGGTCGAGGCCCTGGCGGCCGACGGGCAGTTCGCCGAGGCGATCGAGCGGCTTTGCCGGCTTCTCGACGAGCAGGGCCCGTTTGCCGATCTTCACCTCCGCCTTGCGGACCTGTACGGGCGGGTCGGCGACGACGAGTCGGCGATGCGGAACTATTCCGCCGCCCTGGAGCTCCAGCCGGACTACCTGGAGGCCGTCGTCAAGGCCGGCGCGCAGCACCTTACCCAGGGCCGGTGGGAGCAGGCGGCCGAGGCGTTCCACCAGGCCGCGGAACTCAACGACGCCATGCTGGAATGCTACGTCGGGATGGGCGTCGCCCAGACGGCCATGGGCGACAAGGCCGAGGCGATGAACAGCTTCGACCTGGCCGCCGCAATCGAACCCAACAGCACGATCCTGCTGGCGGAGATGGCCAAGCTCCAGTTGCGGTCGGCCGTCAGCGAGGAGTTCACCCGGAGCTTCTGCCGGCAAGAGTGCGCCCCCGGCGACGTCGCGGCCTTCAACGAGCAGCTTCTCGTCCACCAGATCGAGCGTCACGCCGAGGCGGTGCGGGATGAGCCCGGCCACGCCGACGTCCGGTATCGCTACGGTGTGCTTCTCCGCGCCGCCGGGCAGATCCCGCAGGCGATGGAGCAGTTCAGCCAGGCCGCGCGGATAAGCCCCTCCTTCCTCAAGGCGTGGATAAAGCTCGGCATAACCCAGCAGGAAATGGGCCTTGTCGACGACGCGATCGAGACGTTCCAGAAGGCCATGGACGTCCGCCCCGACTGCGTGGACGTGCACTACCGCCTGGGACTGCTGTACGCCAGCCGCAAGGAGTTCGACCGGGCCGTGCGCCACATGGAAGCCGCCGCCGGCGAGACCGACGACGGGCGGATCCGCGCCTCACTGGCCCTGTCGCTCCAGAACATGGGGCTGATGGACCGCGTCGCGGCGACCTGGCGAAGCCTCTGGAAGATCCACCGGGCAAAGACCGGCTAGTGCGACGCGTTTGGAGCGAACACGGGCGACAGGTATCCTGTATTAGTGACGGGCGCGGGCGGGCGCCGGGCAATCGTGGAGATCGGCACATGTGCGGAATCGTCGGCTACATTGGCGGCAAACCGGCCTCGCCGGTGTTGATCGAGGGCCTCAAGAGGCTGGAGTACCGCGGCTACGACTCCGCCGGCGTGTGCGTCTGCCTGGACGGCGAGTTGGCGGTATGCAAGGACGTCGGCCGCGTGATGCAGGTCGAGCAGCAGGTGCTGGCCGACAGCAGGTTCAACTCCGCGACGGTCGGCATAGCGCACACCCGCTGGGCGACTCACGGCCAGCCGAGCCAGGCCAACGCTCACCCGCACCTCGACGGACCGGGGCGCATCGCGCTGGTCCACAACGGCATCATCGAGAACTACGCCACGCTCAAGCAGTTCCTCCTGAACAAGGGCCACGTCTTTCGCAGCCAGACGGACACGGAGGTGCTGGTCCACCTCATCAGCGAGATATACAACGACGGCGTCAAGAGTCTCGAGGCCGCGGTGCAGGCGGCGCTTCGCGAGGTGACGGGCACCTACGGCATAGCCGTGATGTGCGCCGACGAGCCGGACAAGATCGTCGCGGCCCGCAAGGGCAGCCCGCTGATCGTGGGCGTCGGCACCGACGAGTACATCGTCGCCAGCGACGCCTCGGCCATCATCGCCCACACGGCCAACGTCGTCTACCTCAACGACAACGAGATGGCGGTCTTCACCCGCGAGGGCATGCGCACGCTGACGACCGACAACGTGCCGATCACCAAGGAGGTCGAGCAGATCGAGTGGACCCTGGAGGAGATCGCCCGGGGCGGCTACGACCACTTCATGCTCAAGGAGATCTTCGAGCAGCCCGAGGCCATCCGCAACTGCATCCGCGGGCGCCTGGACCTGCGCGACAACCGCGTCCAGCTCGGCGGGCTCGACGGCATCTCCCGCGAGCTGGTCAAGACGCGGAAGATCGTCATTTCCGCCTGCGGCACGGCCTGGCACGCGGGTCTGATCGGCGAGTACCTTTTCGAGGACCTCGCCCGCATCCCCACCGAGGTCGAGTACGCAAGCGAGTTCCGCTACCGCAACCCGATCATCGAGGACGGCACGGTGTTCCTGGCGATAAGCCAGTCCGGCGAGACGGCCGACACGCTGGCGGCCCTTCGCGAGGCCAAGGAAAAGGGCGCCCTGGTGCTGGGAATCGTCAACGCCGTCGGCTCGACCATCGCCCGCGAGACCGACGCCGGCGTGTACATCCACGCCGGGCCGGAGATCGGCGTGGCGAGCACAAAGGCCTTCACGTGCCAGGTGGTCGTCGAGACGATGATCGCGCTGGCGCTGGGAAGGCGGCGGTTCATGTCGCAGAACACCATGAGCCAGTACCTCGCGGCCCTGAGCGAGATCCCTGACAAGATCGAGGCCGTCCTCGAACTGAGCGAGACCATCCGCCAGGTCGTCTCCGAGTACGTCGACCGGGAGAACTGGCTGTTCCTGGGGCGCGGCTACAACTAC